>Ga0114963_10002244_pt1 | contig 13208 bp, 12 predicted proteins | sample C_131016_EF_Meta_FD_87019 | JGI IMG/M metagenome (GOLD analysis project Ga0114963, IMG submission 87019) | Freshwater microbial communities from Lake Croche, Canada to study carbon cycling - C_131016_EF_MetaG | ecosystem: Environmental > Aquatic > Freshwater > Lake | place: Lake Croche, Canada...
ATCCAGATCGAGTTCACCGAGGAGCAACTCAAGGAGTACATTCTTTGCTCTCAGGACCCCGTCTACTTCATGGAACGATACATGAAGATCGTGACCCTCGATCAGGGTCTCATGCAGATCAAGTTGTATGACTTCCAGCGAGACATCGTCCGAACGGTCCATGCCAACCGATTCACCATTTGCAAGATTCCTCGCCAGTCGGGCAAGACAACGGTTCTCATCGGTGAGGTCGTTCATCAGATCGTTTTCAATCCGAACTACAAGGTCGCCATTCTCGCCAACAAACTCAAGACCGCCACCGACATCATGGATCGTGTGAAACTGGTCTACGAGAACCTTCCCAAGTGGATGCAACAGGGTGTGGTGGAATGGAACAAGACCAGCATTACCCTTGAGAACGGGTCGAAGGTCGTCGCCGCCTCGACATCCTCCAGTGCCGTCCGTGGTTCGTCCTATAACTTCCTTCTTCTGGACGAGTTCGCCTTCGTGCCCGATCAGATCGCCGAAGACTTCTTCGCCTCGGTGTATCCCACCATCACGGCAGGTACGACCACGAAGACGGTCATCGTGTCCACGCCGAACGGCATGAACCTCTTCCACAAGTTGTGGACAAACGCCAAGAACGGTCGTTCGGACTTTGTTCCCGTTGAGGCACACTGGTGGCAGGTCCCCGGAAGAGACGAGAAGTTCAAGCGGGAAACCATCAAGAACACCTCCGAAAGACACTGGACCTCGGAATACGAATGTGAGTTTTTGGGGTCTCAGGACACCCTCATCAAGGCATCCAAGATTGCATCCCTATCATTTTCCGAACCGATTGCTCAGAGTCAAGAGGGACTGACGGTCTACGAGAATCCCAAGCCAAACCGGCTCTACATGTCCCTTGTCGATACTAGCCGGGCGATTGGTCAGGACTACCATGCTCTTACCGTCGTAGACGTAACCGAAATACCCTACAAGGTCGTCGCCAAGTACCGCAACAACCATCTCCCCGCCGCAGTGTACCCTAACGTCATCCAAAACATTGCAATCAAGTACAATAGTTCCTATGTTTTGATTGAGATCAATGACATAGGTCAGCAAGTGGCCGACATTCTTCGAGATGAACTTGAATATGACAACATGATTGAAATCGTTGTCAAAGGCAAAAAGGGACAGAAGATGGGTGTGGCATTCGGTGGAGCCAAGACCTATAACGGACTCAAGATGTCGGCCAGCATCAAAAAGATCGGGTGCATGGCTCTCAAAGAGATGATCGAAGGCGACAAACTGATTCTGAACGACTACGACATCATAGCAGAACTCAGCACCTACATATCCAAGGCAAACTCATATGAGGCCAGTTCAGGATATCACGATGACCTCGTCTCGACGCTTGTTATGTTCGGTTGGATGACTACGCAGCCATATTACAAGGAACTCGTGGACATCGACGTGCGTAGGCGAATCTATGAGGACAAACTCAAGAAGATCGAGGAGGATTTGATGCCTTTCGGTTTCTTCTCGGATGCGGAGGAAGATGAGGGCGAAGCGGCAAGATTGCTTGCGGAAGAGGGCCGGAAACGGTCTGTGAATCGCAAGGATACGTCATGGATGGCCGATGCTGAGGATATACTCTGAAATAATCAAAGGTATAAATATCCATCGACGACACCTAGTCTATACCAAGGAGACGCATAAATGGCATTTCAACTTTCCCCCGGTGTTCAGGTTACTGAGCGGGACCTCACGACAATCGTTCCTGCGGTCGCAACGACCAACGCCGCATTTGCGGGCCTTTTCAGTTGGGGTCCGGTGAACAAGGTTGTTCTGATTGACAGCGAAAACAATCTCGTCAAGACCTTTGGTCTCCCTGACGACACCAACTACAAGTATTTCTTCTCGGCGGCGAACTTCTTGTCCTATGGCAACAACCTCTCGGTTGTTCGTTGCCTTTACACCAATACTGCTGCAAAGAATGCTGTTGGTAATGGATCTTTTGCTTCGGTGTCCGCAGGTCTGATTAACAACATAGATGAAGTTGGCAGCAAGGCTGCTTCTTCGTTTGGCTATTTCACCGCTCGCTACCCCGGCACCCTCGGAAACTCTCTGCGTGTTGAAGTGTGCGGCGTAGGTGGTGCGGGATTGACTGTGGGTGGATTGTCTGCGGGAAGCCCTTCGAATGCAACTCAAACTTCACTTACAGGTCCGCTCGGGTATAATAGTTGGGCATACAACAATCAGTTCGATCGTTCGCCCGGAACCAATGACTACATCGCTTCTCTTGGTGGCTCTGGCGATGCCTTCCACCTTGTCGTTGTTGACAAGGACGGTCTCTGGACTGGTGCCTCCGGTACGGTCATGGAGAGATATGAGAGCCTTTCGCTCCACACCGATGCCTCGGATGCGAATGGCGTATCCAAGTTCTTCCGCACACGAATCAACTCGGATTCGAAGTATATTCTCTGCCCTGAAGGTGGTTCTTGGACCAATGTCTATGGAGACATCTGCAACTTCGTATATGGTGCAGCGGCTGGATTCACTGCTTGGGCTGGTATCACTGCGGCATCAAACACGCTGGCTTGGGGTGGAGTGACATTCGGTGGTCAGAATGCCGTACACGGAGGCATCAACAGCACCTATAAGGCTTTCGGTGTTCTTCGCTACGACTTGACCGGTGGCGTAGGTGAAACCGCTCCGTCTTCGACAACCGACTATACCGATCTTGCATTCGGTGGCGCAGGTGGTGCGACGGGTGGATATGATTTCTTCAAGGACCCCGAAACCATCGATGTCAATCTCATCATCGGTGGCCCCGAAGCAACCAACCAAAGCCTTACCAATCCGGTCGCCAAAATGATTAAGGACCGCATCACCGATGTTCGCAAGGACTGCGTGCTGTTCTGCTCGGCTCCGATCGACAATCCCGCCGCCACCAATGACAACAAACTGACATGGGCCAAGGATTATCGCAACGCCATCGGTTCGTCGTCCTACGTCGTCATCGACTCGGGCTACAAGTACATGTACGACATCTACAACGACAAGTATCGTTGGGTGCCGCTGAACGGCGACATTGCCGGTCTCTGTGCCCGTACCGACCTCACGAATGACCCATGGTGGTCTCCTGCCGGATTCAACCGTGGTCAGGTGAAGGGTGCCATCAAGTTGGCATTCAACCCCACGGCCACCTTCCGTGACGAACTCTACAAGAACAACATCAACCCCGTGGTTCAGTTCCCCGGCGAAGGTGTTGTTCTCTACGGCGACAAGACCGCTCAGGCCAAGCCCTCGGCGTTCGATCGCATCAACGTCCGTCGTCTGTTCATCGTGCTTGAGAAGGCAATCGCCACGGCTTCGAAGTACAGTCTGTTCGAGTTCAACGACTCGTTCACCCGAGCCCAGTTCCGCTCGCTGGTCGAGCCGTTCCTGCGTGACGTGCAGGCTCGTCGTGGCATCTACGACTTCAAGGTTGTTTGTGATGAGAAGAACAACACCCCAGAGGTCATCGACGGAAACCGCTTCGTCGCCGACATCTACATCAAGCCCGCTCGTAGCATCAACTTCATTCAGTTGAACTTCGTTGCTACACGAACTGGCGTGTCTTTCTCTGAGGTCGGAGCCTAACTTAGCCTCTAAATAGAAGAAGGAGAATCTCACACATGGGTCAGTTCAACATCGACTCTTTCAGGGCAAATCTGGTCAACGGCATTGCCCGCAACAACCTCTTCCTCGTGCAGGGAAACTTTCCCTCCGGGGGTCTGGGTGCAGTGAACTTCGCCGCTTCGGCGGCGGGTGCATTGCTCGGTGCATCCGTGGGTGCCGCAGTCGGTGCCGTGGGCAATGCTCTCGGCGGTGGCAGCCCCAGCACGCAAGTATCGTTCCTGTGTCAGGCGGCTTCGGTCCCTGCGGCCACGATCGCCGTGGGCAGTGCCAACTACATGGGTCGTATCTTCAAGTTCCCAACCGACAAGTCCTTTGCGGACTGGAACATCACCGTCTACAACGACGGAAACTACAGTCTCCGCAAGGCTTTCGAGCAGTGGATGAACTCGATGAATACGGGAAAGACCAACGTAGGTCCCAACGCCATGAATGGCTACATGACCGACTGGTCGGTCTCTCCCCTCACTCGTGAAGGAAACGTCATCACCACCTACAAACTGGTTGGTTGCTGGCCTTCCGCACTGGGCGAAATCGCTCTGAACATGCAGCCCGACACCGCACCTTCGACATTCCAAGCGACACTCTCGTACCAGTACTACGAGATGGCGAACGTGACTACCTAAGTCTGAGTATCTCTTGTTGAGGATTTGTAATGGCAGAACTATTTGGGTTCAAGTTAGAGCGTTCCAAGCGGCAAAAGCAGGATATGAAGGCACTGAAATCGTTCGTGGTTCCAACCACGGACGACGGTGCCATTCCTGTTGAAGCAGGCGGATTCTTTGGACAGTACATCGACCTCGATGGCACTGTTCGAAATGACTTTGAACTCGTCATGAAATATCGTGAAATGGCGATGGACCCCATCACGGAAATCGCCATTGACGATATTGTGAACGAGGCTATTGTTCTCGGCGAGAAAAAGGCTCCGGTCAAGATCATCCTTGATCGGCTCAAGCAGCCCGACAACATCAAGGAGAGGATACACGAGGAGTTTCGAAACCTTCTCCGTGTCCTTCAATTCGAGACCAAGGGATCGGACATCTTCCGCCGTTGGTACGTTGACAGCCGTGTCTACTTTCACGTCATCATCGATGAGGAGAATCCCCAGAAGGGCATTCTTGAACTTCGCTATGTCGATCCCATGACGATCACGAAGATTCGTGAGTTCAAGAAGGAGACGATGAAGGACGGCACGAAAGTGATCGCCGGTTATAGAGACTTCTACATCTACAACAAGGACACCGCTCGTCAGGGCGGAAATGTCTCGGGAACCAAGATTAGCGAGGATTCGATCGCATTCTGTTCGTCTGGTCTGATGGACAGCAGATACAAGCGAGTCGTCGGATTCCTTCACAAGGCCATCAAGCCCCTCAACCAACTCCGAATGCTTGAAGATGCCGTAGTCATCTACCGCATCTCTCGTGCCCCCGAACGCCGCATCTTCTACATCGACGTGGGCAATCTTCCCAAGACCAAGGCGGAAGCATACGTCAAGGGACTGATGAATCAGTACCGCAATCGTCTGGTCTACGATGCCAATACGGGCGAAATGCGTGACGATCGCAAGTTCATGTCCATGCTGGAGGACTACTGGCTTCCCCGCCGTGAAGGTTCTCGTGGTACGGAAATCACCACGCTACAGGGTGGTGCGAACCTCGGCGAATTGACCGACGTGGTCTACTTCCAGAAGAAACTCTACCGTGCCCTTTCGGTTCCTGTTAGTCGTCTGGAACAGGACAAGCAGTTCATGCTGGGTCGGTCCACCGAAATCACCCGTGACGAGGTGCGATTCAGCAAGTTCATTCACCGTCTTCGCACACGGTTCTGTGAGTTGTTCTACGACCTTCTCAAGAAGCAGTTGATTCTGAAGAAGGTCATCACGCAGGACGATTGGCCGAACTTCCGAGAGGCCATCTACTTCGACTTTGTGAAGGACAATCTGTTCACGGAACTCAAGAACGCCGAAGTCCGTGAGCGTCAGGTTGCCGAATTGGGTAATATCAAACCATACATAGGTAAGTACTATTCGCACGATTGGGTTCGCAAGAATGTGCTTGGACAGTCCGAGGCAGAAATCAAGGATATGGACAGGCAGATTGAGCGTGAGCGTAATGCGGGCAAGATCGAGGCGGATACGACGCAGTTCGGTCTGGCATAAGGACAAGGGATGGAAAAAGACACCGAGGACATTCTCAAGACGGTCATCGAAACTCTGATGAAGAAGGAGGCTTCGAAATTCCGTGGTCTGATCCAGAAGGAACTGGCATCGAAGATCAACGGAAAAATCGAAGAACTCAAGAAGGCTCTGTCGGGTCAGATGATGACCTCTCAAAAGTCTCCGACAACCGTCACCGAAATCGGTGGTCCCGTTCCATCCGGAATGTCTCCTTCGGCACCTCCCGCCGTATCCCCTGTTCGGGCGGGAGATCTTCGGATCGTTCCCACCGCAGCGGGTGCGAACAAGGACGACGTGTCGCTTGACCCGAACTTCGAGAAGGAGTTCTTCTACAAGTCCTACGAGTACAAGGGTCAGAACGTCATCGTCAAGCAGGTGGGCACGGGTTTCGGAAAGCCGGTTCGAATCTACATCAACGACCGCCGTTGGGAGTTCTTCCCCGGCCCGAAGACCGCCGAGAAGGCAACCAAGGAATACATCGACATGATGGTGAAGAGTGCGAAGAAAGATCCTGAACTGGCATCCGCCATGACGAACAAGGTCAAGTCCGACAAGAAGGCCGGTCTCGCCGCCGCTCCTCCGCAAGCGGATGCGGCAAAGGAAGAATCACCCAAACCCAAGAAGAAGTAAGAGGAAGCAATGGAAAACCACGATCAAGAAATCAACGAATCGGTAGATATAGATGCTCGTACGGGTGCGTTCAAGAGAACTCTCACTCGCCTTGAGCATTCCCGTGCCCGCCGTGAGGGCAAGGCTGACAAGTATGCCGGTATGTACAATGACGGAAGTGGTCGTGGAGTCATCATGCCAAAGCCAATCACCTTTAATCAAGAAAGCAAGAGGTTCACAGTGGAAATCGACGGTCGTACCAAGGGCCTCCGTGAGGCACTCAAGCGTGTGGAGATGTATCGCAAACTCCGTGAGGAGAAGAAGAAGACCCTGATGGGTTCGACCAAGAAGGAAGAGGTCGAGATCGACGAAACCCTATCCGAGGACGTTGGCATGACCAAGGGCCAGATCATGGATGCCATCGATCGCAATAATCGTGGCTGGGTCGTAAAGGAGGAGGAACTCTCCCCCGCCCAGAAGAAGTATCGTTCGTTCTTCAACTCCGCCCTCAAGAAGTTCGGTGCGAAGTCGCCCGCCGACCTCGATGACGAAGGCAAGAAGAAGTTGTTCAACTACGTCAAGAAGAACTACAAGGGATAATGCCGACACTCAAAGCCATCTTTCCGTCTCCTGAGAAAGCGAAGGAATTCGCCGATCACTTTGGCATCGTTGGACTTCGTGCCAAGGTGGTGCTGGAGAACAAGTCGGTCGAAATAGCGACCGATGATGCCAAGTCGTTTGAGTTCATCAAGCAAATGGTTCGAGACATTCGTGAGGATTCTCGTTCCGATAGGCACATCGTACGTCTTCTTTCGACCATTCGAGAGTGTGCAGTCGGCGACCGTTCGTTCGAACTGGGACTGCTTGACGGTTCCGCCGCCAAGATTGGTTCGGACTTTGCTCGAAGGTTCCTGTCTCTCTACGAGAAACTGAGTGATGAGGCTCGTCGGAAGATGTGCTTCATCTCGGTCGAGAGCAAGGAAAGTCATGCGAAGGCGGTCCAGTTTGTCATGGGAGGTAATTGATGCCTGCATATAGTCCTCCGGGAGACCCTATAAATCAACCGATTCTTCCGGTTATCGAATCGCCGGGACCAAATGGGTCCATGATTATTCAAGATCTTGTGAGACAGAATAGAAGATGCGTCAAGCACATCACGATTTCCCAGTATCGTCTCATCAGTAATCTGGATGCGTCTCTGAAGACGAACGATACTCTTATTGGTGTTACTGGTTCCGCTTTTGATCCAATTGGAGGCTTTTATGGCCCAGCATTTGTCGCAGGAATCACGAATGGCTCCGCCAAACTCTCACGAGTGAGTTGGAATTTCACTCCAAATGATGTTGGTCAAGATGTTCCATCCATGACTTTGATGTGGCAAGACAACAGTCTTGGAATTGATCTTCTAAAAGCACTGCCGACCAACAACAACGGAAAATACAATGCGGTGGTGATGAGCGGATCGAACGGTGATTTTTCGGTGGAGAAGTTCACCATATCGAACCCCAGCACGACACCATCAGGTTATCTCTATCTTGTTCACACTTCCTATGATGGAAACACCCTCATACCCTCATCGAACTACGTCTCTGGGAGCATGACTCTAGAATTCGTCCTTTGATGCGTGAATACTAAATAAGAATATACCCAAGAGGACAACATGGCAACGAAGCAAAACATTGTAGTAACTCAACGCCGACATGTGGCGAAAATCAATTTTGCGAATGAATCAGCCACCTACACGTTTGGATTGACTGGTTCTGCTTTCGATGCCATCGGTGGTGCCAATGGTGCGCCGTTTATTGCGGGAATCACGGCAGCCACCCCCAGCCTCTCTAAGGTTCTGTGGACGGCGAACGGAGCCACGTTCGGATATCACCTCAAGTTCGGCCCAGATACAAGCAATGGAATCACCGCCATGTCTCTGTATGGTGCCAACGGAGAGTTTTCCTTTGAACGTCTGACCATCAAGAACAATGCACCGGTTCCTGACGGAAACTTTCTCATCATTCCAACCGCCACCGTCACCGGAACAGTCATTTTGGAATTCGTTCTGTAACACCAAGGAACCCAAATGAAACTCATCACAGAGGTCAACGAAGGCATCGAAGTCATCACCGAAGCCTCCGACAGCGGAGACAAGAAGTACTTCATCGAAGGTATTTTCCTTCAGGGCGATATCACGAATCGCAACAAGCGTCGATATCCAATGGAAATGCTTCGTGACAAGGTCAAGTCCTATATCAAGGAATTTGTCGATCAGAAGCGAGCGTTTGGTGAGTTGGGCCATCCCGATGGTCCCACCATCAACCTTGAGCGTGTGTCCCACATGATTACCGAACTCAAGCAGTCCGGCAAGGACTTCGTGGGCAAGGCCAAAATCATGGACACTCCCTACGGCAAGATCGTCAAGAATCTGATTGACGAGGGTGCCAAGTTGGGCGTATCGAGCCGTGGAATCGGCTCCATCGAGGAGAAGAACGGCGTGAACGTGGTCAAGGACGACTTCCGTCTCGCCACCGCCGCCGACATCGTCGCAGATCCATCGGCTCCGGAAGCCTTTGTTCGAGGCGTGATGGAAGGCCGTGAATGGATCTATGAGAACGGTCTGCTCAAGGAACGGGACATCGATGAGATCAAGAAGACCATCACCCGTGCTTCGTCTCGCCAACTGGAGGAAAAGTTCCTTCAGGTATTCGAAAAATATGTCACGAAATGCTCCCGTGAGCATCGCTAATATAAACCAAGCATAAATAACCATTACGAAGGAGAACATCAATGGATTCCATCCAGAACAACGAAATCGAAGAGATCCTTGAAGTCGAGGAAGAAGTCGAAGAGACTTCTGACAACGCCGTACTCGATGAAGAGGATGCGAAGACCCTCCAGAAGGGCAATATCGCCACCAAGAAGGCCAAGAAGCCTGTTGCACCGATGAAGGAAGAAGAAGAGGAAGAGGAAGAGGAGGAAGAGGTCGCCAATGCCAATCCAGCGGTGAAGGCTGGAAAGGGCAAGTATGTCGGCCTTTACAAGGATGGAACCGGCAAGGGTGCAATCATTCCCGAACCCGTCGCCACTGACACCTCTGCCTCGGGCAAGAAACTCAAGGCCAACGTCGCCGCCAAGAAGGCCATGCGTGAGGACATCGACACTCACATGAACGCCATGTTCGACGGCGAGGAACTGTCTGAGACTTTCCGCACCAAGGCTTCGACCATCTTCGAGTCCGCTCTGAACGAGCGTGTTCAGGCCATTCAGTCTGAATTGGAAGAGGAATACAACAACCGTCTGGTTGATGAGGTTGACACCATCAAGGCCGGTCTCACCGAGCAACTCGACTCGTACCTTTCGTACGTCGTTGAGGAGTGGATGGAAGAGAACAAACTCGCTCTTGAGCGTGGTATTCGTACCGAGATCGCCGAAGAGTTCATGACTGGCCTTCGCAACCTGTTCCTTGAGCATGATATTCAGGTTCCCGAGACCAAGGTTGACCTCACCGATCAACTCGCCGAGACCGTCGATTCCCTGAAGACGCAACTCGACGAGGAAATGAATCGCAATGTCGGCCTCAACGCCGAGATCGCCGAATACCGCAAGGCGGCTATTCTCAATGAAGCAGCAAGTGATCTTGCTGACACCGAGAAGGAGCGTTTCGCCACTCTGACCGAGGACATCTCGTTCGAGGACGAGGACGAACTTCGCACCAAGATCGGTGTCATCAAGGAGTCGTATTTCGGCAACAAGAAGGCCGTCATTCGTGAAGAAGCCTTTGTTTCTCATGCCGATCCCGCCGATGCAATCGAAAACACTCAGGTTCCGGAGAACATCACGGAATCGATGTCTGCCTATACCCAAATGATTTCCCGGCTGAACCGCCGGTAAGCAAACTGTAAGTATCCATAAATAACCATATCCATAAGGAGAACCAATAAATGGATCTGACCATTTCTGAAGCACTGCAACGTAAGTGGAAGCCTATTCTTGAACACAGCGAACTCCCCGAAATCAAGGATTCGTACAAGAAGGCCGTCACAACCATGCTCCTCGAAAATCAGGAGCAATACCTCAAGGAAAGCGTACCCACCAACTTCAGCGGTGCGACAATCGGCGGACAGGAAGGCAGCGGCAACGTCGCTCGCTGGGACCCGATTCTCATCAGCCTCGTTCGTCGTGCGATGCCCAACCTCATCGCCTACGACATCTGCGGCGTTCAGCCAATGAGCGGCCCCACCGGCCTGATCTTCGCCATGCGTAGTCGCTATCAGAACCAAACTGGTCCTGAGGCTCTGTATCAGGAAGCCGATGTTGCCTTCGGTGGCTCGGGTTCGACTGGTACGACTGCTGCTGGCGTAACCGGAACCGATACTTACCAGAACGCTTCGGGCGTTGATCCGTTTGAAACTGCCAACGGCCCGACGAAGCCCAATGGAAACGCCATCGGTTCGGGTTACAACAACGGCGGTATAGCGTCCGGCACGCTCGCCGGTGAAACTCTCGGCGATTCGGTGGGCAACCCCTTCCCCCAGATGGCCTTCTCGATCGAGAAGACAACCGTCGAGGCGAAGACTCGTGCCCTGAAGGCCGAGTACACGATGGAACTCGCTCAGGACCTGAAGGCAATCCACGGCCTCGATGCCGAGACGGAACTCGCCAACATCCTGTCGAGCGAAATCCTCGCCGAAATCAACCGTGAGATTGTTCGTGTTCTGTATCAGAACGCCAAACTCGGCGCACGTAGCGGAACCACTCAGACGGCTGGTGTGTTCGACCTGAACGTAGACTCCAACGGTCGTTGGTCGGTCGAGAAGTTCAAGGGTCTGCTCTACCAGATCGAGCGTGAGTGCAACATGATCGCCAAGGAAACCCGTCGTGGCAAGGGCAACTTCATCCTCTGCTCGGCTGACGTTGCCTCGGCCCTCAGCATGGCTGGCATCCTTGACTACGCCCCTGCTCTCTCCACGAACCTCAACGTGGACGACACGGGCAACACCTTCGCCGGTGTTCTCAACGGTCGCCTCCGTGTGTACATCGATCCCTACGCCTCCATGACGACTTCGTACGACTTCTTCATGGCTGGCTATAAGGGTTCGTCGGCCTACGACGCTGGTCTGTTCTACTGCCCCTACGTCCCGCTCCAGATGGTGCGTGCAGTCGGTGAGCAGTCGTTCCAGCCGAAGATCGGCTTCAAGACCCGCTACGGTCTTGTCAACAACCCCTTCGCCACGATTGTGAACGGCTCGGTCCAGTCCGATCCATATAGTTCGAACTCTAGGCGTGGCAACATCTACTACCGCATCGTGAAGGTCACGAACCTGTTCTAATCGAACTGGTTGGTAGAAAAGAGATAGAATCGAAGAGCGGGGCCGAAAGGTCCCGCTCTTTCTTTTCCCCTAAATATCAACAATGGACAATAGGCCAACCATTCCAACCGATCGTAATCCCGGCATTCTCAATCAGATGCCGACGAATACGAATCCGGCCTTTGCCACGAACTTCAGACTGATGATTCCGAAGGTTCGTCGGAGCATCTACTTCTGCACGGAAGTGGCGTTCCCGGACATGACATGCGAACCCATAAAGGTTCCCGCTCCATTCGCTCCATCCCTCAAGTTCTTCGGAAACAAGATCAGTCATGGAGATCTCAGCGTTCGGTTCATCGTCAACGAGGACTATTCGAACTATCAGGAACTCACCGACTGGTACAAGGCATCTCTGGTCTATGAGGATTTCTTCAAGTCCGGAACCGACCTGAACGTGAATCTCATGTCCAACACGGGCCATTTGCTCATTCTCTCGAACAAGAAGAATCCGGTGGCTCGCTTTCGATTCAACGGCCTCATGGTCACGGGCATCACGTCAATTGAATACAACAGTGCCCTGACCGATGCCACGGCGACCACGGCCACCGCAACATTCCAGTTCACAAGTTACGACTTGGAACCAATCTGAGAAATCGTCATGCCAGAAACATATACCCGAGATCAATCTCTTGACATCAAGGCGCAGTTCTTTCTGATGAGAAACCCATCAGATGCGACACACCCTCTCCACACGCACCGAAACGTGACCGTGATTGCGAAGGTGAGAATAGGTGAGTTCTCCAATTACGATGTCAACGTCCCACCCGGATATGAGAGTTCTCAATACACCGTCGATGCGGACATTGATGATCTTGCACGATACACGCCGAACAATGCAACGGCTATGGGAAAGAGATTCGCCGACTGGTTTGAATATCAGGGACTTGTTCGTGGCAAGGGTTTGGCGTATGGCGGTCTGTATGCCGGGGCGGTGGAGTTTCAGAATTTCGGCAATGGATTGAGAACAACCAAGAACCTCATGCTGTCGGGAGATGTGGGTTATATAATCGGTTTCCATAGCCAACAAATCCAGAGAAACAGCGGATTGGTGGATACGGAGGGAGAACTCACCCTTGGAGACTTCACAAAGGCCGCTCTTCAGGCCATGAAGACCGAGTGTGACAATCGAAACCTTTGCTACCCATTGTACATCATCGGTGATCTTGAGGAGGTTCCTTCGATTTCGCACCCCCTGAACATGATCGGAAGAGCCGAAGGAGACTGTCAACGAACCAGTCACGGAGAACTGAACTGTCCGGTGGGACCTCTACAGACGTATGGTGATATTTACGGCACTTCTTCGTTTGACACCGAGATTGCATATTCGCAGTGGAATGGGTCGGGTTGGACTGACATATCTTTTCGGCAGGCTCTTACTGAATATGGATTGCCAACAGATCCCACCAAAAGTAACGTCC
>Ga0114963_10002248_pt1 | contig 13201 bp, 8 predicted proteins | sample C_131016_EF_Meta_FD_87019 | JGI IMG/M metagenome (GOLD analysis project Ga0114963, IMG submission 87019) | Freshwater microbial communities from Lake Croche, Canada to study carbon cycling - C_131016_EF_MetaG | ecosystem: Environmental > Aquatic > Freshwater > Lake | place: Lake Croche, Canada...
AGCTATCTTGCAGCTGACCATCAAAGGTCTAAAGGTTAAGCGTGTGATGGTGGCCCAGGGTGCTGCTATCGATAAGGAGTACTACTTCTCAGTATTACTAGATAGAAGTAATAGAACTTTCCTTTCACTTTGCTCTGTTGAAGGTGGAATGGAAATTGAACAGCTAGCTGAAGAGCGTCCAGATGCTCTAGCCAAGATTGCTGTTGATGCGCTTCGCGGTATTGATCTTGCTAAGGCAACCGAGATTGCTCTTGCTGGTGGTTTCGATGCAGAGATCGCAGCTAAGGTTGCACCTGTTTTTGTGAAGCTATACGAAGTCTTTGTTAAAGAAGATGCGACCCTGGTTGAAGTGAACCCACTTATTCTTTCGAAGAATGGTGAGATCATCGCTCTTGATGGCAAGGTTTCCCTTGATGACAACGCTGAGTTCAGACACGAGCGTGAGTCAATGGAAAGAGACGAACTTGATCCACTTGAAGCTAAGGCTAAAGCATCAGATTTGAACTACGTGAAGCTTGATGGTGAAGTTGGAATCATCGGTAACGGTGCTGGTTTGGTTATGTCCACTTTGGATGTTGTTGCTTACGCAGGTGAGCGTCACGGTGGTGTGAAGCCAGCTAACTTCCTAGATATCGGTGGTGGAGCTTCAGCTGAAGTTATGGCTGCTGGTCTGGATGTTATTCTTGGTGACCCTCAGGTGAAGAGTGTTTTCGTTAACGTCTTCGGTGGTATTACTGCCTGTGATGCTGTTGCTAACGGAATCGTAGGAGCACTAGCGAAGCTAGGCTCATCGGCAACCAAGCCTTTGGTGGTTCGTTTGGATGGTAACAACGTTGTTGAAGGTCGCAAGATCTTGGCTGATGCTAATCACCCACTGGTCACAGTGGTAGACACCATGGATGAGGCTGCTGATAAAGCAGCTGAGCTTGCGAACAAGTAGGAGAGATTTAGATGTCAATTTTCTTAGATAAGAACAGCAAGATTATCGTCCAGGGTATGACTGGATCTGAAGGTATGAAGCACACCAAGCGCATGCTTGCCGGTGGTTCAAACATCGTTGGCGGTGTTAACCCTCGTAAGGCTGGTGAAACCGTTGATGTTGATGGAACTTCGCTACCTGTTTTTGGTTCTGTTGCTGAAGCTATGGCTGCAACCGGTGCAAATGTTTCTGTGATCTTTGTTCCACCTGCTTTCGCTAAGTCAGCAGTTATGGAAGCACTGGATGCAGAGATTGAACTAGCTGTAGTGATTACTGAAGGTATTCCAGTTCACGACAGTGCTTCATTCTGGGAATACAGCGTGCAAAAGGGTAACAAGACCAGAATCATTGGTCCTAACTGCCCAGGTATCATCAGCCCAGGAAAATCTAACGCTGGTATTACACCTTGGAACATTTCTGGTGCTGGACCTATCGGTTTGGTTTCTAAGTCAGGTACTTTGACCTACCAGATGATGTTTGAACTTAGAGAGATTGGTATCTCAACCGCTATCGGTATTGGCGGAGACCCAATCATTGGAACCACACACATCGACGCTCTAGCTGCTTTTGAAGCAGACCCTGAGACTAAGGCAATCGTTTTGATTGGTGAGATTGGTGGTGACAGCGAAGAGAAGGCTGCCAACTACATCAAGGATCACGTTTCAAAGCCAGTTGTTGCTTATGTTGCAGGTTTCACTGCTCCTGAAGGTAAGACTATGGGTCACGCTGGTGCGATCGTTTCTGGTTCAGCTGGAACTGCTCAGGCTAAGAAAGAAGCTTTCGAAGCTGTTGGCGTCAAGGTCGGTAAGACACCTAGTGAAACTGCTGCTTTGATGCGCGGTGTTATCGCTAGCCTGTAATCTATGCGAATTAGAGCAATAGGGTTAGGGGCCATTCAGGCCAGTTACGTTATTGCTGTCGGTTTTGTCAGCATCTTTTTGCTGAACCTGATTACCTGGTTAGTTGAACAAACCCAAGGTGAAACCTTCCAAGGTGTTCTGCAGGTCACCTCAAGAATCTGGTTGAACGCTCACTTTGTTGTTCTGCACTTATCAGCAGGAAACATCGGTGGAATAAAGTCACCCGCCTACGACTTCACCCTTGTTCCATTGGGCTTCAGTCTTTTGATTGGCTGGTTGATCTTTAGAGCGGGTAGACAACTGGCTCAAGAAGAAAACTTAGGTGCCAGTTGGTTTGGTGCAATAACTGTTTACCTACTGATTGCAATTGCTCTAACCAGTGCATCTTTTAGCAAGAAGATTTTTGTTGAAGACTGGCAGGGGACCTTTATTCCAACAGCACTCTTTGCAGCCTTGATGATCTTAGGATCAATCACCGGTGAGGTTGATTCTGAAGGAAACCTTCGGGCAAGAATTCGAGTGTTCTTTGAAACTAGATTTGAGAAACTGCCTTGGGCCATTAAGCCTTTGGTATCTCCGGCACTTCGAGCTGGAACAAGCATTGTTGCAGGTCTAATTGCAATTTCAGCTTTGGTAACCAGCATCTTGTTTGTGATCAACTGGGTTGAAATCATCAGGCTCTATCAGAGCTTGCAGTTATCTTTCCTTGGAACGGTGACAGTGAGTTCCGGTCAGTTAGCGCTAATGCCTAACGTTCTAATTTATGTTGCATCTTGGTTCACCGGTGCCGGTTTTAGTCTCGGTCAAGGTTCCATGGTGAGTCCACTGGCAACTGAACTGGGTCCACTGCCGGCTATCCCAATGCTCGGAGCACTGCCAACCACATCAAACTCAGTGTTGATTGTGTTCATCTTGGTTCCGGTATTGCTTGCCTTCGGAGCCACACTTTTGATCAAGTCACACACTGCTGATCTTCGTTTCAACTATGCATCGGCAACATCGGCCGCTATTGGTCTGGGCTTGGCTATTGGTTTTGTGGCAGCAACTGAAATGGCTATCCTTGCTGATTTCGCCTCAGGTTCAATTGGTCCGGCTCGGATGAGTGATTTTGGAACTAATCCGTTGATACTCTTCGTGGTCACATTTGTGGAAGTCAGTGTTGCAAGTATTTTGGCAGCGTTCTTCAGTGCTAGACCCGAAGGTGTTGACACCGAACTGGTCTCTCGTATTCGACGGGTAAAATAGTAGGGTGCTATCTGTTGTCGTCCTTATCTCAGGCAGCGGAACCAATCTTCAAGCCTTGCTAAAGGCAACAGATAATCCGCTATTCCCAGCCAAAATTGTTGCCGTTGGCTCTGATAATGACGCACCTGGGCTAAGCCACGCAGAACTTTACGAAGTGGATACTTTTGTTGTTGAACCAGGGAGATTTGATTCAAGAGAAGCTTGGGGCCAGACTCTTTTAGCCTCAGTCCAGCATCACCAGCCAGATCTTGTGGTGCTTGCCGGTTTCATGAGAATTCTGCCGGCTAATTTTGTGAATGCACTCAAGGGTAAACTCATCAACACTCACCCTTCTCTACTACCTCTATATCCAGGAGCACATGCGGTTAGAGATGCTCTGCAAGCAAAAGCACCTGTGACCGGTGTGACTATTCATAAGGTTGATGAAGGCGTGGACACAGGGGAGCTTATCGTTCAGCAGAGCGTTCCGGTTGATGCCAATGACACTGAAGCAAGTTTGCACGAGAAGATCAAAGTAGTTGAACGTGAACTTCTAGTTCAATGTGTTCAAGATATTGCTAATAAGAAGATAGTTCTAGGTTAAGAAAGATAAAAGATGTCAGCGAATAACCAATACACTCCAGCGGATTACCGTCATCGCGACAAGGTTTTGGTTAGACGTGCTCTTATTTCCGTTAGTGATAAAACAGGTCTCCTTGATTTAGCTAAAGCTCTAAACGAGAACAACGTGAGCATAGTTTCAACTGGCTCAACAGCAGCCAATATTCGTGATGCTGGTATTCCAGTAACAGAAGTGGTTGAAGTGACGGGCTTTGCTGAAGCACTGGATGGCAGAGTGAAGACTCTGCACCCTAAGATTCACGGTGGATTGCTTGCTGATCTTCGGTTGGTGAACCACGAAGAACAAATCAGAGAGCTTGGTATTGAGCCATTTGAACTAGTGGTTGTGAATTTGTATCCGTTTGTTCAAACAGTTGCTTCGGGAGCAGTTGGCGATGCTGTTGTTGACCAGATCGACATTGGTGGTCCAGCCATGGTTCGAGCTTCGGCTAAGAACTTTGCGAACGTTGCCATCGTGGTTGATCCAGGTAATTATGCAGATGTGATTGCAGCTATCAATGACGGTGGAACCACCCTCACCCAAAGAAGAGAACTAGCAGCAACAGCCTTTGCTCACACCGCTAGATATGATTCTGCAGTGGCTAACTGGTTTGCCAACGAAGTGCAGGAAAAGGCTTTACCTGCAGGTTCAGATAAGAAGGATCTAAAGAACCCAGGTTTTGAAAAGACCTTAGAAATCAAAGCTGAACTACTATCAGTGCTTCGCTACGGTGAGAACTCGCATCAGGCTGCAGCCATTTATAAGAATGTTTCAGCCGATGCTGTTTCCGGTATAGCTCAAGCCAAACAGCACTCAGGTAAAGAGATGTCTTTCAATAACTACATCGATGCCGATGCGGCAGTCAGAGCCGCCTATGACTTCAATGAACCAGCGGTTGCCATCATCAAGCACGCTAACCCTTGCGGTATTGCAATAGCACCAAAGAATGCAGGGGATCCAATCGCTGAAGCTCACACCCTAGCCCTGCTATGTGATGATGTGAGTGCCTATGGAGGAGTGGTTGCGGCTAACCGCACGGTGACACTAACCATGGCTCAGAACCTATTGCAAGGTTTTACCGAAGTTCTGATTGCACCTGGTTTTGAACTGGAGGCACTGAGGCTTCTAGTTGAGAAGCGCAAGAACATGAGAATTCTGGAACTACCTAGAAACTATGCCCGTGAATCACATGAAATCAAGCAGGTTTCCGGTGGGTTCCTCTACCAAGAAATCGATGAGTTCTCTAAGTTCACTTCCAAGAACTGGAAGTTAGTCAGCGGTAAACGTCCGGATGAAGACACCATGAAGGATCTTGAATTCGCTTGGCGTGCAGTTAGAGCTGTGAAATCTAACGGAATACTTTTAGCTAAAAACGGTGCTTCTATCGGTGTTGGTATGGGGCAGGTTAACCGAGTTGACTCTTGCAAGCTGGCAGTTGAACGAGGAATCGTTCAGGTGATTGGATCGGTTGCAGCTAGCGATGCATTCTTCCCATTTGCTGATGGTTTAGAGATCCTGATTAGGGCGGGCATTAAGGCAGTTGTTCAACCCGGTGGATCTATTCGCGATGAAGAAGTTATCGCAGCAGCAGAAGCAGCTAACCTACCGATGTTCTTTACCGGTGAGCGCCACTTCTATCACTAAAGAGTTTCGACGTCTGCTTGCTTAGTTCTAACAGCTTCAGCAGCAACCTTAAGTGCAGCTAGCTCATCATCAGTCAAAGGTGTTTCAACAACCTGCTTGATTCCACCCTTACCCAGCTTTGCTTCAACACCAAGGTAGACGCCTGAAATACCAAACTCACCGTCAACCCAAGCACAAACTGGGAATGTTGCACCTGAATCTTCGTGAACAGCTTTAGCCATACGAGCAACAGCAGCGCTAGGTGCATAGTATGCGGAACCGGTCTTGAGTAGTTCAACGATCTCTGCACCACCGTTACGAGTTCTAGTGACCAGCTCGTCAACTTTTTCTTGACCTAGAACGTCAATGATTGGTTTACCATTCACAGTTGAAACTGATGGAACTGGAACCATGGTCTCACCGTGTGAACCAAGAGTTAGTGTTCTAACATCGCCAACATGTGCACCGGTTGCTTCAGCAACGAAGTGGGTGAACCGTGCGGTGTCTAGAACACCAGCCTGACCAATCACGCGCTCTTTAGGGAAACCTGAAGCTTTTTGAGCAAGAGCAGTCATTTCATCCAATGGGTTTGAAACAACAAGAATGACTGCATTAGGTGCATGCTTAGCAATGTTTCTTGCAACACCACCGACGATACCTGCGTTGATAGCAAGTAGGTCCATACGAGTCATACCTGGCTTACGTGGAAGACCAGCGGTGATGATTACGATGTCTGAATCAGCGATAGCTTCGTAGCCCTGACCATCAGCGGTAGTGGTGGCACCAATAACCTTGGTCTCAAAACCTTCAATAGATCTAGACTGGTTAATGTCTAGAGCAACACCCTCAGGCTTACCTTCAAGAATGTCGGTTAGGACAACGGTTTCGAAGATGTCATACTCAGCCAAGCGCTGAGCTGTTGTGGTTCCATAGAAACCTGAGCCAATTACTGAGACTTTACCGTGGCGTGCCATGCTGATTTACTCCTTGTGGGATGGAATTAGAGAGTGTTTTCGGGGTTTAACCCGCTTATAGCCTACCCGTTCGCGATAGACTGAAAGGCTTTGAGACCCCGATCACGAAGCATCGTTTTCAATGAAGATTAGGTAGTGGTTTGACCATGCAAAAAATGGGTACCGTTCGCACCTTGCTGCGTATTTTCCCTTACGCCAAAAGTGCCCTACCCCGAGTAGTACTAGGCACACTGGCCGCCCTAATGGGTCACATGTTTGCCCTAGCTATCCCTAAGTTGCTTGTATCCCTGGTTAACCAGTTCGGCAAAGTGAAGACCACGGATCTGCTTTTGCCATCAGTAGCAGCGGTTTTAGGTATGGGGCTATTGGAAGCCACAATGGTTCTCTTACGCAGATGGCTTGTACTAACTCCTGGAACTTTCGTTGAAGCAGGCCTTAGAAAAACTCTTTACGCAAAATTGCAAGATCTTCCGGTTGCTTTCCACGATAAGTGGCCTAGCGGACAGTTGCTTTCTCGTGCAACTGGAGATCTGAGCCTAATTAGACGTTGGCTCTCTTTCGGAATTGTTTTGTTGGTGGCCAACATCATCACCATCATCGTTGGTTTCTTGGTGCTGTTCTCCTATAACTGGTTACTCGCCACCATTTTCCTTGTGGTGATGTCACCGCTTTGGGTTCTTGGTTTCAGATTCGAAAAGGAATATCACCTAACTGCTCGTCTCAGCCAGGACCAAGCTGGAGATCTGGCTACCAGTGTTGAAGAGAGCGTGCACGGTATTCGTGTTCTTAAAGCTTTTGGCCGTGGATCCTTCATGACTGAGAAGTTTGCTAAAGATGCTTTGAATCTTCGTGGAACAGAACTAAAGAAAGCCAAGATGGTTTCCGTGCTGTGGTTCTATTTCAGTACCTTGCCAGATATCGCTCTAGGTCTTTGTTTAGTTGTCGGTGTTCTTGAAATGTCAAATGTGATTCACATCTCTGACACCCCGATGACTCTTGGTGTGCTATCTGCTTTTATCTTGACTACCAGAGTTATGCGTTGGCCGGTTGACTCGATTGGTTTCCTATTGTCGATGACCATCGATGCTAGAACTGCGGTTGAACGTTTCTTCGAAGTTATTGATACCAAGGTAGATATCTCTGATCCAACTGAACCTAAGTCTCTAAATGAAGTTAAGGGAAGACTTAGCTTCGAGAATGTTCACTTCCGCTATTCAGATGCACCTGAGAGCCAAGCTGATCTTCTAAATGGTATTGACCTTGAGATTGAACCAGGAGAGTCGGTTGCCCTTATTGGTATTACCGGTTCAGGTAAGACTTCTTTGACAGCACTAGCCACAAGGCTCTATGAAGTTACCGCTGGTTCAGTGAAACTAGATGGCGTTGACATCAGAGAGTTCAGTCGTGATGAACTCAGATCTCACATCGCCATGGCATTCGAAGATTCAACCCTGTTCAGTGACACCGTTCGAAATAACGTGTTGCTGGGTCGTCCGGATAGCACTGAAGCAGAGCTAGCCCAAGCACTTGAAATTGCTCAAGCACAGTTTGTTTATGACCTTCCGCAAGGGCTTGACACCAAGATTGGTGAAGAAGGTCTTTCTCTCTCCGGTGGTCAACGTCAGCGTCTAGCGTTGGCCAGAGCAGTTGCGGCTAAGCCTGAAGTATTAGTTTTGGATGATCCGCTATCAGCACTTGATGTTGATACCGAAGCCATGGTTGAAGATGCTCTTAGAACAGTGCTCAAGGCAACTACTGCTTTGATTGTTGCTCACCGACCTTCAACTGTTCAGTTGGCAGATCGGGTTGCTCTTTTGGAAAACGGCAGAATAACTGCTGTTGGGAAACACAGTGATTTGCTGGCTAGCAACGAGCATTACCGCTACGTGATCAGCAGCCTCGATGCTGCCGGAAAAATGATCGAGGTGAATGACTAATGAGTATGCACGGTGTTCAAGACGAAGAGAAGATTCATCTAAACAAAGAAGAGCAAGCAAGGATTAGAGCTCGAAGTCTGAAACTTCTTGGCGAGATTGTTAAACCAGTTAAGAATAGGCTTTACGGCAGCTTGGCTCTAGTTATAGCCAGCCAAGCACTAAAGGTTTCTGGCCCTTGGTTGATTGCTTTGATTCTAGATAAATCATTACCACTGGCACAAAAGGGCCATTTTTCAAGCCTGATTTGGACTGTCAGCGCATTCTTTGCTGTGAACCTGGCTTCGGGTTTCATCATCGCTTTCTTCATGCGTTATTCAGCGAAGGTAAGCCAAGATGTGATGTTTGGAATTAGAAAGCGTCTATTCCGTCACACCCAGCGCCTATCAATTGAATTCCACGAGACATACACGTCAGGTCGTGTGATTGCACGTCAAACCAGCGACTTGGATTCAATCAAGGAACTACTGGATTCTGGTGGCTCAGAGATGATCTCGGGCATTCTTTACATGATATTTACGGCTATTGCCTTGATCACTTTGGATGCCCCTTCATTCCTAATCATGTTGGTGAGCTTTATCCCGCTTTATTTCCTAACCAGATGGTTCCAGAGAAATACCAAGATTAACTACCGTAAGACCCGCGTTGCATCAGCAAAGCTGATTGTTCACTTCGTGGAAACCATGACCGGTATCAGAGCGGTTAAGGCTTTCCGTAAGGAAAAGCGCAACGAAGAAACCTATAAGGATCTGGTTGAGGATTACCGTAACGTGAACGCTAAGGTAATCCAGCTGTTCGGTATCTATGATCCAGGTTTGATCATGATCGGTAACTTAACCGTTGCTTTCGTATTGTTCTGGGGAGGTCTTAGAGCAATCGATGGTTCCCTCGGTACCGGTGTTCTGATTTCAGCTATTTTGTATGCGCGAAGTTTCTATGACCCTATGGAAAACATCGCTATGTTCTATAACGCTTACCAGTCTGCTAACTCAGCACTGGAGAAAATCTCAGGTGTCCTAGAAGAAGAACCTTCAGTTCCAGAGGCAATCAACCCAGTTGAACTTATTACCCATTCAGGTGATCTAAGTTTCAAGGATGTTGAATTCGCATATTCAAATGGCAAAACAGTTTTACCTAAATTCAATCTAGATATTCCAGGTGGTCAAACTGTTGCTCTGGTTGGAACCACCGGTGCAGGTAAATCAACCATGGCTAAATTGATTTCAAGATTCTATGACCCAACCAGGGGAACCATTGAACTTGACGGTGTTGACCTAACCAAGGTAAGCGATGAAGATCTGCGCAGAGCTGTAGTCATGGTTACCCAGGAAGCATATTTGTTCTCAGGAACAGTTGCTGAGAACATCGCTTTGGGTAAGCCGGATGCTACTAAGGATGAGATTGAGCAAGCTGCCAAAGCGGTCGGTGCTCACGAGTTCATCTTGACCCTGCCTGATGGATATGACACCGATGTGAATAAGCGTGGTGGACGAGTCTCAGCAGGTCAACGACAGCTAATCTCTTTCGCACGTGCTTTCATTGCCGATCCTGAAGTTCTAATTCTTGACGAGGCGACTTCATCACTGGATATCCCTAGCGAACGCATGGTTCAACGCGGATTGCAGACTCTTTTGGCTGGTCGAACAGCTATCATCATTGCTCACAGGCTTTCAACTGTTTCTATTGCTGACCGTGTGATTGTTATGGAGCATGGTCAGATTATTGAGGATGACGCTCCAGCGGTCTTGATTGCTGGAACCGGTAAGTTTGCCAAGATGCATAAGGCTTGGCGCGAATCTCTGGTCTAGGCTAGAAGTAAACCAAAACAAATAAAGGGCACAATCATGCAGAAAATCAAGGTTCAGGGAACAGTCGTTGAATTAGACGGCGATGAGATGACCAGAATCATCTGGCAAAACATCAAAGATCAGCTAATTCTTCCATTCCTCGATGTTGACCTCGAATATTACGACCTTTCAGTTGAGCACCGTGATGCCACTGAAGATCAGGTAACCATTGATGCGGCTAATGCAATCAAGAAGCACGGCGTTGGTGTGAAGTGTGCAACTATCACTCCTGATGAAGCTCGTGTTGTTGAATTTGGTTTGAAGAAGATGTGGAAATCTCCTAACGGAACTATCCGTAACATCCTCGATGGTGTTGTCTTCCGTGAGCCAATCATTATCTCTAACGTGCCTCGCTTGGTACCTGGTTGGACTAAACCAATCATCATCGGTCGTCACGCTCACGGAGATCAATACAAGGCAACCGATTTCAAAGTTCCAGGTGCTGGTCGTGTGACTATGACTTGGGCTCCAGCAGATGGCTCAGAGCCAACCACTCTAACTGTTGCTGATTACCCAGAACACGGTGGTGTGGCAATGGGTATGTATAACTACATGGATTCAATCCGTGACTTTGCACGTGCATCTTTCAACTACGGTCTTGCTCGTAACTACCCGGTTTACCTGTCAACCAAGAACACCATCTTGAAGGCTTACGATGGTGCATTCAAGGATGCTTTCCAGGAAATCTTCGATGCTGAATACAAATCAAAGTTTGAAGCTGCTGGATTGACCTATGAGCACCGTCTAATCGATGACATGGTTGCTGCTGCATTGAAGTGGGAGGGTGGCTATGTTTGGGCCTGTAAGAACTATGACGGTGACGTTCAGTCAGACACAGTAGCTCAAGGTTTTGGATCTCTTGGTCTAATGACCTCAGTGCTAACTACCCCTGACGGCAAGACCTGTCTTGCTGAAGCAGCTCACGGAACTGTTACCAGACACTACCGTGACTACCAGGCTGGTAAGAAGACTTCAACTAACCCAATCGCATCTATCTATGCTTGGACCCGTGCCCTTATGCACAGAGCCAAACTAGATAACACCCCTGATGTTCAGAGATTTGCTGAGACTCTGGAAGATGTGGTTATCAAGACTGTTGAGTCAGGAAACATGACTAAAGACCTTGCCGCCTTGGTTGGCAATGGACAGGGTTACCAAACAACCGATGAATTCATGTCGACTCTTGCTGAGAACCTGAAAGCACGTCTTGGCTAATTGTTTATAACCCAATAGATTGTTGGGCTGTGTAAAACTCCAGCGGGAAATCCGTTGGAGTTTTACTTTAACCAGATGCACGTTAAAAAACTTATTAGATGGCCCAAGCTCACAGCACTGGCCCTATTCATTTCGCTGATCATGGGAATCAACTTTGTTCCTAATGTTTTAGCGCAGTCAGCATCACCGACTGCCAACTGTAATGTTTCTAAAACTAGTTGCAGCATTACATTCCCTTACTCAGGCGACTTCTATTCCTGGTCTTTCCCTGCCGACACAAGAAGCGCAACCTTCAGCATCTCTGGAGCACAAGGTGGAAGATCTGGCGGTAACGGTTCGAAGACCGGTGGAACCTTTAGAACAATTCCAACCGGTGCTCTGTATATCTATGTTGGTGGTCAAGGATCTTCAGGTAATAACGCCGCCGGAGGTTTCAACGGTGGTGGAGCTGCTGGTCAAGGTCACAACGATGAAGGTTCTGGCGGTGGAGCAACCGATATCAGAACCAGCACTTTGCTAACTGATCGCATTGCTGTTGCCGGTGGTGGCGGAGGAACCGGTGGTTGGGTTGGTGGAGCTGGTGCTGGTGCCGGTGGAACCACAGGCCTTGCCGGTGCAAGCGGTCAAGGAGCCGGTGGTTCTGGTGGAACTCCAACGGCAGGAGGCAGTGGAGGAAATTCCAATGGAGCAGCAACAACTCCAGGTTCTGCAGGTTCACTAGGTCAAGGTGGAGCCGGTGGAAGTGCTAACACTCCTGGCACACAGGTTGCCGGTGGTGGAGGTGGCGGCGGTGGCTACTACGGAGGTGGTGGCGGTGGAGCAGATACCGATCCTGCTGGAACAGACGGTGGCGGTGGTGGAGCTGGTTCGAGTTATGTGAATGCGACCAAGTTCCAATCAGTTTCCTACGCTGTTGCTAACCAAGTCGGTGATGGTCAAGCCACGATTACCTATCTACTAGGCCCAACTGTGACCAGCTTCACAGCCCCAAGTTCACCTAGCAATGCAGTTTCACCGGTGTTTAACATCACATTTGGTCAGAGTATTACTGGACTCACTGCGGATGATTTCACCATCTCTGGAACAGCAACAAACTGCTATGTTTCCTTGCTAACTGGATCAGGAGCTAGTTATGCAGCAACTGTTGCAGGATGTTCCGATGGAACTATTGCCCTTACCCTCAAAGCTGATTCGGTAACAGGAAATGCAATTGGTCCAGTTAGAGCCGTAAACACAACACCAATCACATTGGACAGAACTCTTCCAGAGTTGAACACGCTAACCAAACAACCAAGTTCTAATGACACGATTATTTATAAAGCTGTGTTCACAGAATCAGTTAGTGGTCTAGCGGGGGACAGCACTGACTGGTTGGTCAAAGGTGATGGTTGTTCGATTAGTTCATTAACTGGATCAGCTTTGGAATACACCATCACACTAACTGGCTGTCTCGATGGACACCTAGCTGGTTTGGTATTGAATTCACTTTCAGTAATTGACACGGCTGGCAACATAGGTCCAAGTTTGAATAATCAAACTGGAGTTACCAAGATTGACACTTCTCCTCCAGTTATTCACGTGTCCGATGTGACCGCCCCTGGACTAGGGAGTGCTCCAACTTTCGTATTTGATAGCGAAGAACCTGTTACCGGAATGAACAGTTCGAAGTTTGTTGCAAGTGGATCAGCTACCGGTTGCACCATGAACTATTCGGTTCTAAGAAGTGGGCTTGGTTGGCAAATCAGTTTCACTGGCTGTTCACTTGGAACAATTCATGTGACACTCTCAGCTAACTCAGTTAGTGACAGTTCAAATAACTTGGGTCCAACAACTGCGGTTACATCCAGCGTTGTCACTCTGCTTGCTGATGAAGTTGTGAACCAAACTGTTGTTGGTCCAACTGGTAATCGAGGTGCAGCCATC
>Ga0114963_10002250_pt1 | contig 13198 bp, 16 predicted proteins | sample C_131016_EF_Meta_FD_87019 | JGI IMG/M metagenome (GOLD analysis project Ga0114963, IMG submission 87019) | Freshwater microbial communities from Lake Croche, Canada to study carbon cycling - C_131016_EF_MetaG | ecosystem: Environmental > Aquatic > Freshwater > Lake | place: Lake Croche, Canada...
AAACCGCAAGACCGTTTGACTAGGGCCACAAAAGGTTTTCAATCTGGGTAAGATTATATGATGAGGAGAGATAATTCTAAAAATATAAAAGAATTTAAATCGGGAATGAAAAAATTAGATACTATTAGAAATGAAAATATATTAGAAACTTTTCCAGAATTAGCAGAATTATATGAAAAAGATTAAACCTTCAGAGGGAAATAAAACATTTTGTATGGCGCCGTGGACACACACATATCTTTCTCCACAAACAGAAAGAAGGATTTGTTGTGCATCTAGAGAAACTGCTAGAAGTTTTAAGCAATACATAGACAAAGCAGGAGAGTTATCCAAATACGATCCTTTAACATTGGAACAGCACTGGAATAGTGATCATATGAAGAGTATTAGATTAAAAATGCTGGCAGGCGAAACATTACCAGAATGCGAAGTTTGTAATCAAAAATTGCTGAACACAGATGTTTATCGAGATTATTTTACTCATTTATTTAAAAATAAAATAGATCAAGCATTTGAAAGCACAGACGAAACGGGAGCAACAACAATGAAACCTGTTAGTTTTGATTATAGATTTAGTAATCTTTGTAATTTTAAATGTAGACAATGTGGTGATATGTTGAGCAGCAGTTGGGAAGCAGAGCAAAGAAATAACAATATGTGGTCGGTGGAGAATCAGCCATGGATGGCATCACCGCTAAGAGAACAGATCAAGTCGTTCCAAGACACCCAAATAGTCAAAGAGTTTATGTCAGCAATAGAAGACAAATCTATGGAAGAAATATATTGGGTAGGTGGAGAACCATTGATGTGGGATATACATTGGGATAGTATGTCTAGGATCATAGAACTTGGTTTTCAAGATAGAGTATATGTAAGATATAACACCAATTTAAGCAGAATAAAATTTAAAGGCAAAGATTTATTTAAAGACTTACTGAGCAAATTTAGAGATTGGCAGGTATGTGCTTCTATTGATGGCACAAGAGACATAGGAGAATATATCAGGACAGGTTTAAAATATAACGAATGGTTGGAAAATTTTAAAACAGGATTATCCTATGCAACAAATAAAAGACAGATGCAATTAGATTTTACTATAACCATGCCTGGGTTATTAGAATTAAAAAACATGTTTAATTTAAGTTTAGAATTAGATGCAAAATTATTAACCAAAGTAACTTTTGCATTCGATTCAAGACAATTAATGAGTCCCATGTGTTTACCTCGCGAATTATTACATACAATAATAGATGAAAATCTTGCGTATATAAAACCTCGAGCAGGAATTTTACAAAAAAGTCTGGTTGATGTTTTAGAAAATATGAAAACAAGATTAACATTTCAAGAAGAATACAAAAATCCAGAACAACTTAAACAAGGAAAAAAACGTATTGAAAGTATCGATGCCATTAGAGGCACAGATATTAAAAAAATATTAGAAAAAGATGAAAGATTATTAGAATGGTGGAAAAGTATATAAAATCAAACATTTGTGTATTGCCATGGACACATCTAGAAGTAGATGTTAATGGATCAGCATCGCCTTGTTGTTTGTACAAAGGAGAGATAGGAGATTACAAAGTTTACAAAGATGGTTTGCAAAAAATACAAAACAGCGAATACATGGAAAATTTACGTGAACAATTTAAACGAGGCCAAAGACCAGATGCTTGTAGCAGTTGTTGGCAAGAAGAAGCAGCAGGCAAAACCAGTAAACGAATGAATAGCATCTATAAAATGAAGAATAGTTTAAAAGACTGGTCCCCAGATGCCACGCCAACACTAAAGTTTATAGATTTTAAATTAGGCAATGTTTGTAACCTTAAATGCAGAATTTGTGGCAGTTGGAGCAGCAGTAAATGGGCACAGGAAGAAATAGATTATGGTCCAAACCCATTGGCCAAAAAGCAATTGTCAGATGGACAATGGCCAAAGAAATATCCGGAATTCTTTGATGACGTTGAAAACATATTAAAAGATGTAGAATATTTTGAATTCTCTGGTGGAGAACCATTCATGATAGATAAACATTTTCGCATATTAGAACATTGCGTGGAAAAGGGCTATGCTAAGAATCAAGATATACACTATAATACGAACGGAACCCAAATGCCGGAAAATAAGATTTTTTGGTTATGGAGTCAATTTAAACATATAGAAATAGCATTCAGTATTGATGACACCGGCAAAGCATTTGAATATCAAAGACATCCTGCTAATTGGTCGGAAGTTAATCATAATTTGAAAGAGTTTAATATAAATTCCTCACAAACAGGAAATATAGATTTTCAAATATGTTCCACTATCAGTATTTTTAATATATTAAATCTCGATAAACTGGTTGATTGGGTGAAAGAGTTCAATCCAAAATATTTTTATGTTAATACTTTATTTGACCCAGAATATTTTAACATACAAACATTACCGAATAATCTTAAAAAATTTGTAACAGAAAAGTATAAAAATATTCCGGAATTGGAACAAACCGTTAGTTTTATGAACAATGCTGATAGATTTTCTGAAAAAATAAATTATCAACGAAGAGAAAGAATAATACAAGCAGATGAATATAGGAAAGAAAATTTCAAAGAAATCTTTCCAGAATTAAATAATTTTTTAAAGATATATGAGTAAAATATTATTATCTGGTGGTTGTAGTTTCACATTTGGCAACGAGCTGAGTGATGATAATGGTAAAATACCATCAAAAAAATCTTGGGCGGCATTATTGGCCAACAAAGTACAGGCAGAATATATTTCTGTGGCATTTGGTGGGTTGGGTAATCAAGGTATTGCAAGAAGAGTATTTGAATATGTGTGTAACTATCCAAACAATGACATGTTTGTTACTGTTATGTGGACATTTACTTCTAGATATGATTGGGCCATGCCTAGAAATGCAATGTTAGAGAAAACTAGATGGGCAACCATTACCCCATGGGACGTTAGCACTAATCAACTAGAGGTGCAGAAACAACTGGCTGGTAGCACCCCACAATTAGAAGAATGGAGAATAAGAAGAGAAAATCTATTGAATACAGGAGTAACGCCATTTGCAGATGCATTGTATCGTTATGCCGCAAATCAATATCATGAGGCATATCTTAGTTGGAAAAGTATTACATGGTTACAAAACATACTAGAAAAAAAGAAAATACCTTATATGTTTACATTGGCTGATAACACTCTATTTTGGGATGAATTTAAACATTTGACAGAAGCCGACAGTTTATTAACGTCATTACATAAAGAGATAGATTTTACAAAATGGTTCACATTTGGAGAAAGAGATATGGGATTTAATCAATGGGCAATTTTAAATAATTTTCCTAGGGCAACCACTCATCCTCTAGATATCGCACACCAAGAGGCAGTACAATTAATGGAAAATAAATTTATGGAATTATACAATCAACCAAAGGAGCAAAAATGATAAGATGGATAAAAGTTCTTATCGGTAGAATTAGACTTGAGATACAATACCGAAAAAGACTGAAAGAGTTAAAAAAGAAAGATCCTTTCATCTACAAATAAAATGAGAATACTAGGAATTAATTGTCTCAATCACGACGCCGCTATGGCGGTAGTAGAAGATAATGAAATTCTGTGGGCGGCACATTCAGAAAGATACAGCAAAATTAAAAATGATCATTATCTTAATTGGGATATAGTTAACGAAGCTAGATCATATGGTCCATGGGATAAGGTGGTCTATTACGAGCGACCTTTATTAAAGAAAACTCGACAAGCCTATGCTGGTCAATGGAATGAAGTATTTTCTCGAGAAAATATACCTCAAAATTATTTAAAAATATTTGGAATTAAAATAGATCAATATGTTGGGCATCATGAATCACATGCCGCTGCTGGATTTTTCACATCACCGTTCTATGATGCGATGGTGCTAACTGTAGATGCTATAGGAGAATGGGATACCACCTCTGTTTGGCGAGGCAGAGGCAATGAATTAGAACTATGCTATAAGATTAAATATCCTCATTCACTAGGTGTACTCTATTCAGCATTTACACAAAGAGTAGGACTTAAACCAGCCGAAGAAGAATATATTCTAATGGGCATGGCAGCATATGGAGAACCTCGATATGTATACGAAATTTATAGAGATTTTGTCGACAGAGACGGAAATTTCAAATTAAAGAAAAATTTACACAAAGGATTAGGCATTTGGTTGCCCGAAGCCGATCCCGTGGATATAGCAGCCAGCATTCAATTTGTTATCGAAAGAGAATTACAAAAATTATGGCATAATGTTACAGAGTACATACCAAACGGACAAAGAGGAGTCAGCCCTTACAGCACACAGAGAAATATAGTTTATGGTGGCGGTGTGGCTTTGAATTGTATGGCCAATACATATCTTGCCAATTTAGGTTTGTTTGATAACATTTGGATCATGCCCAATCCTGGAGATGCCGGCAGCAGTATCGGTTGCATAGCAGCCGCCGAAAAGAAACATATCAATTGGCGACATCCTTTCCTGGGACATAACATATCAGGTGAATATCCTGTAGATAATCTTATAAAAGAATTAGAGACTAATCGCATTGTGGGTGTGGCCAATGGCAGAGCCGAGTTTGGACCACGAGCGCTTGGTAATAGGTCCTTGTTGGCAGACCCCAGAGGTAATGATATAAAAGATTTGGTAAATCAAATTAAAAAAAGACAGGAATTTAGACCCTTCGCACCCGCTATTTTAGAGGAGGATTTGCACGAGTATTTTGAGGTACCTAAATGCGTTGTAAACACCCCTTATATGCAATTTATAGCGGTTTGTAAGCGTGGTAAAGAGTTTCCTGCCATAATACATCATGATGGCACAAGTCGTGTGCAAACAGTGAATAAAACGGACAATACAGGTTTTTACCAACTGCTTAAAACATGGAAAGAAAAGACCGGTTGTCCTATGCTCTTAAACACATCGTTAAACATCAAAGGTGAACCCATTGTTAATGATGAGACGGATGCAAAACGCTTCAAATCCAAGTATAATGTGAAAGTATGTTAAAAATATTGGTAACAGGTGGAGAAGGTTTTATAGGCAGTTGGATTGTGGAAAAATTATCTCAGATGGGACATCGAGTTACCACATTAGATTGCAGAGAAACCTATGATGTGATTGATAGAGAAGATCTAGATAGATTATGTCAATGGAGACAGAGAAATTGGAAGAAAGTTCATAGTGTATCAGGCAATGTGATAATGCCATTGGATCGTGTATGGTTACGAAAACAAGACATCGTAATACACCTAGCATCTTACCCCAGAGCCAAAATAGTGAATGAATGTCCTGAGATGGGAGTGGAGAACATAGTGATAGGCACCACAGGTTTATTACAAGATTGTGTGGAATATGGTGTAAAAAGATTTGTATATGTTTCTTCCAGCATGATATATGGAGATTTTACAGATGGCGCAAATGAAAAAACTTCACCAAATCCTATCAATATCTATGGAGAAGCAAAGTTAGCAGGAGAGAGATTAACGCAACAATTCAATCGAGCATTTGGATTGGAATATGTGATAGCAAGACCCAGCGGTGTGTACGGTGCTGGTGACATTCCAGATAGGGTGTTGAGTAAGTTTTTTGCAGCCGCTATGAGTAATAAGGATATCACAGTGCATGATGCCGACAATCGGATAGATTTCACCTATGTGGAAGATGCAGCAGATGGTATTATCCGATGTGCTCTTGAGAAGAAAGCAGCCAATAATATTTTTAATATCACAGCAGGCAGTGCAACCAGCCTAGGAGAAGCAGCTAAAAAAATTATTCAATTGACTGGTAGTGAGAGTCAGATTAAAGACACAGGGAAAGACAAATTATATCCCGACAGAGGTACATTGGATGTATCTCAAGCACAAAAAGTATTGGGATATCAACCCCAACACAGTTTTGATCAAGGCATTGCAAAGTATTATGAGTGGTTACAAAATAAAATTTAACGGATTAGATAGAATCTATTCTTATTATAAAAAAGAGCTGGACCAAGCAGCCAAAGAGGTGTGGCGCACAGGCAATGTATTAATAGGCAGAAAAAAAGAAGATTCTGAATTGGGTATATTCGAAGATTTAATGGCCAATTACATAGGCCGAGAATATGCTGTAGGAGTACAGAGCTGCACAGATGCTCTTTATTTTGCTCTGCGAGCTCACAATATAGGACCGAGCAAAACAGTGATATGTCCAGCATTGTCTTTCCTAAGCACAGCAACAGCTATCAAGCGTACAGGTGCAACAATTAAATTTGTCGACGTTGGTGAAGATGGCCAGATTGGAGATGTTGGGAACATCAAAGCCGATGCTCTAGTGTATGTAAATCTATATGGTAATCTAGCCGATTATGATAGATTGAAACAGCATTGTCGTAAAAATAAAATATTATTGGTAGAAGATGCTGCACAATCCTTGGGAGCATATTATAAAAAAACACAATCTGGCAATCTAGGCGATATCAGTGTATTAAGTTTCTCTCCAGTAAAAAATTTACCAGCATTGGGCAACGGGGGCATGATATTAACCAATGATAAAAAAATAGCAGAAAAATGTTTATCTCTAAGATACCATGGAGTGAATGGAATCGACATAGAATATGGATATAATTCTGTGATGTCGGAAGGTCAATCTGCACAGTTGAATGTACTGATGATGGACTTCGAAGGATTACAGAAAAAAAGAATGGTGGTTAGAGATCAATATAACCAGCATTTAAAAAGATTATTAAATGTTAAAATTATCGAGACACAAACAAACACAATTGGTTCCAATCACAAACTAGTAATATTATGCAAACAAAGAGACGATTTAAAAAAATTCCTTGCCACAAAAGGTATAGAGACACAAATACATTACAATGAGATATTACCTTATACAAAATACTTTAATAATAAAGATTCTTTTCCCAATGCTGAAAAAATTTCAAAAGAATGTTTGAGTCTTCCGATCTATCCGCATTTAAAAAAGAATGAGATCAGATATATTTGTGATATGATAGGAGAATTTTATGGCGTTTGATTGCATCTGTATAGATTTTAAAAATAAAAAATCAAAAGAAAACATCGACATTATAAAAAAAATATTTCCTTATGTAAAAGTTTTACCTTTTATAAACAGTTACTTTGATGTTATAAAATCCTGCATTGGAAATAGCAGAACCAATTATCTGTGGGTGTTATCTAGTTTGATTGATTACAAAAATTTTGATTTTGATTTTATACCAGAGCAATTTCAACATGCACAAGTACATGTTTGGGGTTGCAAAGAACAAAAAGAAGGAGATACTTTTTTAATACCGAGGAACTTTTTGCAACAAGACATAAAATTTTTAAGAGATTATAAAGATGTAAATTATCACACAGTTGAGTTAGATTATGATTTTGATTCTATAGAGAAACAATATGATTTGTCCAATAACATAGATAATCTGAAAGGATTACAATCAACCCCCCAAACCAGATATATTAAGTATTTTGAAGATTCAAAATCTGAAATATTTTATCCTTCCTATTGGGAAGATTTAAAAATTTATAGAGATAATACAACTTTTTATATTCCATTACATGCTATGAATTATCTAAAAACACAGATATACGATTATCCTTTGATATTAAACATTAATAATCAAGATAAAAAAGACTGTTTTGATATTGCATTTATATCCAATGGGGAACCGTTTGAAGAAGGAAACTATGAATTATTAAAAGGACACCTAGAAAAGAATCTTTTAAAAAATAGATTATATTGGATACGAGGAGTAGATGGAAGAACCGAGGCATATAAACGAGCAGCCCAAGAATCCAGCCAAGAATATTTCTATGCTGTATTTGCAAAGAGTCAAGTAAATGAAAACTTTATGTTTGATTATACTGTGGACAGAGCTAAAAATAAAAGACATTATATATTTCATGCAAGGCTAAACGAAGTTGGATTAGAATATGGAACATTTAATATTAATCTTTATTCTCGAACATTGGCGCTGGATACACCGAACGACCCTGGATTGGACTTTACTTTGTACAGCCAACACGAAGTTGTACCCACCGTATCAAACACAGCATTGCTATGCCCGGACAATTATACTGCTTGGAAGAATGCTTTTAGAGAAGTTAGCAAATTGGTATTATGGAACAGAAATAGACCCACGATCGAAAACAAATATAGAATAGAAAAATGGCTCTCAACATCAAACAAGTGGCTAGGCAGAGGAGCCAATGATGGAAAACAATTTGTGCAAGATTGTAATTATAATGAGACCCAAATAAAAGAATCGTATAAATGGGATTTTTGCAGAAATAAATTTAAAGAACTATATCCAGAAGAACAATACTATTAGAATTTTAAGTTCTCCTTATAAAATTTTTGTGATTTGAACCAGTTGATATAATCTGGTATTCCTTGTTCGATGTCTATCTTAGGTCTAAAGTCTAACATCGATTTAATCTTGTCACTGTTCAATGTATCTCTGTTAGGATAAAACTCATCGTGTGGTCTAGTGATTATTTTAATGTTACCGATGGTCTCATTTACTATTTCGGCAGCTTCCATGATTTTTCTACCTCTACCTCTGGTACAGTTGAATACCTGGTCCACTAATTTTGATGTGGTGGCCCTGACAAAATATTCAGCGACGTCTAACACGTTGGAAAAATCTAATTTATTTTCTGGTCCTTGCACCAACATCTCACCTTTAACCAAGGAGTTTTTTACCAGTTGGCTAATCACCCTAACAACCAGATCTGGTGTTCCGTAAAGTGCAGATGGCCTCATGATTATGTAATTCAATCCTTTCTCTTTGCGCCATATTTTACACATAAGCTCTCCCTGATATTTGTAAGAACCATACAATGTGTTTGGATTTGGCACTACATTCTCATCCGGTATGCCATTTTTAAAATCTCCGTACACCAGACTGCTAGAAGCAAATATGATTTTCTCTACTTGATTTTTAACACACAGATCTAGAATGTTTGCTGTGGCGGTCACCATGTTACCAGTGGCATCTTCGAGGTTTCTTTGCACCATTTTAGCATTTGGATATGTGCCTAGATGTATTATTTTGTTGGGTTTAAATTCTGAGAATACCTTTTCCATGAACTGAACATCCTCTATTCTGCCCACGTAGGTATTATCATTGTCTGCTAATTTCTTTCTTATATCCAATACTGGAAAATATTCCCAATCTAAAAAAGTGTTATATTGATGATAACAGTCTACCACGCCAACTGTATGTCCTAATGCTTTTAATTTTTTGCTGATCTGGCAGCCAATAAATCCATGTCCGCCCAATATTAATATTTTCATGATACTTTTTGATACTGTATAGAGAAAGTTTCGGCAACTTTATTCTTTCCAATGAAAGAACCTCGATACTTGTTGTAATTAATGATTTGTTCTATAGACTCTGTATTAAAGTATGAACTGTAACATTTTAATGCTTTTATTTTTACATTAACAGATTCGGTTATGTCAATGTATAGATTAACATCAAAGTTTCTGTGGTGTAGATTATAAGGCACAGAATCCATACACCAAAATTCTTTAAATGTTTTTCTTGATATAATTTTTCCTATTTCGTAACAGGTTTTGTGTTCTTGGTGAGAATCTTCGCGCCAATGAGTGATCAATACATCGAATCCTGCAGTTTCTTTTTCTATTTCTGTAATTAGATTGTTATCCAACACAAGTTTTGGTCTTCCGTTTTTATGCAATGGAGTATTAAAGATTTTTAATTCGTAATTTAAAACTTTTTGACTATTTTGTAACTCTTTTTTTATTATGTTCTTGTTTCTTTTTTTATTAATCTCTTCCGAAGGTTGCACCATGATATAGTTGCAAACTTTTCCGCCATTATTGATAATTTTTTGTATTAATCCGCCGCAGGCTATTTCTGCGTCATCGGGATGAGCTGAGAGTATAAGGAACGTTCTTTTGTAAAAATCATTCATTTAAAAGTTTTGCCTAGCAATATATTTGTTTTTGATTGCATATCGGTTTTAAGTTTGGGTATATCAAATTTTAAATCAACAAATTTAATCGAATTATAATTGTTGTTTATAAACTTTTTTAATGTGTCCGCTACTAGTTGTTCTGACTTTTTATCATCTATCTCTTTTGCAACATCATAATGAATAGTAATATTGTTTTTTAATACTATGTCACAATACATTACATAATGTATAGGTAGATTAGTGTAAATTATGCCTTCTAGTACCTCAGGCCACTCTTTAACAAATTCCGATGTTAGTTGTACCCAGGTTTGTTTATTCCTGGGTAGTTTCTTTGACATTGGATTTTTTATTTTTTTTGCTGATTTTAGGTTCAGTCTTTTGAACTTCTTTTTCTTTTATAGACAAATCTTTCAATGTAATTTTTAAATCATCTGCGATCATTTGATTCAACTTGTCTAATTGTATTCTACCTTCTGACCCTTCTCCGTATGTGACTATTATATCTGTTGTTGGTAGTTTTTTAATGAAGTTGTTTAGATGCAAATACGCCAACATATTAACACCATCTGGAAATTGTAATTTATGTATATACTCCCCAAATTCAAAAGCAGCCTGGCCTTGTTTGCTTTCAATGGCTCTCATTAAGGCCACTCTGTAAGACTCTTCTAAAAAATTTGGACCTACGACCAAACAGTGTTCTGGTTCATCGGGTATGGTTCGAAAAAGTATAACAACATTGGCTTTGTCTGCTTTTAATATTCCAATATGTTTGTAATATCTTTTTTCGCCTTCTTGAATCGAGCCGGTATTAACGGCATCCATCACCATTTTATCGTATAAGTTTAGCATCTATTAATTTCCTGCTGCCGGTGCTGTTGCATCAGTAGCTGGTGCTGCTGCTGTCGGTGCTGCTGCTGGTGCTGCAACATCTGGAGCAACTCTGGCCAAGAATGATTGAAGTTTATTATAAACAACTCCAACTGTTGCCATTTCGTTAGCTCTAAACGCACCTCTAGATGAAGCCACATCAATAATGATAGCTAGGTTTTTTAAATCACCGATGCTAAGATCATTGACTGGTTGACCTTGTGGTTGTGCTTGTGCTGTGTCTTGTACTTGTTTCATTTCTTCTGCTGTGTTATCAGCTTTTTTGTTTTTGTTTTTTGCCATTTTATTTTCTCCTAATTGCAATTAGAACTATATTTTAACAAAATTAGTTATGTAGGTCAATGCTTTAATTCAAGCAATCTGAGCCATTCCGCTGAGTACAAACAGGGTTAGATCTGATGGTTCTTCAAACCCAATGACGATGTTGATCTGCACGTCGTTTTCGTTTTTTGATTGTGTTTGTTTTACCAAAGCAAATCTTCCTGAGCAATTGGCATAGATCCAACGTGATAGTTTTTGTATTTGGTAATCAGATTGCATTGGTAATAACATTTTTGAAAAATGTGGGAGCAATTTGTAAAGTCTCCTAGTGGTAAAATTTCTAGGATTAATCTTCATAATGCACAGTCATTCCAAAAGGAGCTTCTATGTTTCTTTCCATGATGTTATTGATCAAGAATATTGTGTCACAATAATCTTTATCGCCCCAACTGTCAAATGGCCACCCATCCGTGAACATAATGAATTTTTTGGGTTCAATACCTTCTTTTTTCATGAAATCCCAGTTACACATAAAATCAGTGCCACCGCCAGATCCTAAAGCATATTCTTCAATTTCATCCGCATTATCTGGAGTGAATATTTTTGGATTGAATACATTTGTATCGAACGACCAAAGATGTATTCGATAATCTTTATATTGTTCCATTATTCCTTTTACTTCTGCTAAAAATTCTTTGCATTGTTCATTGGATATGGAACCAGAAGCATCAATAGCCAAACATATATCAATGGTGTCCGTGTTAATCATGCCAGGCAACACAGCATCCATGTGCCAGCTTCTTCTGCTGGGTTTCATGAATGTGTAATCACTCTTCATTGTGCTTAGAATTTGTTGTTGAATAATTTCTCTCCAATTTAATTTGGGTTCTGTCAAATCAGCAATTAATCGTGTAATGCTACCTGGGAGGTTGCCAGCACCTGTGCTCTGTGCTGCCGACATCATTGCTTCTTTGATTTCATCTTTAATTTTTTTTAATTCTTCTTTGGTATAAACAGGTTTCCCCGTAGTGCCTTTTCCTTGCCCTTGTTCATTCTTATCTTTGCCTTGACCTTGTCCCGGTTGTTGTTGCAATTTGCCCCAATCAACATGCTCATCTAATAATTCGCCTAATTTTTTTAAATCAATTTTGTTCTTTTTGACTTGTTTATAAAGATCATCATAGATTTTTTCAGAAGCCCAGTTTTTATATTTGTCATCCTGGAAACCTTTATTCTCGCCTTTTTTGCCCTTCGGCATCTCACCAATTCTGTAATCCACAAGTATTTGATTCACGGCATAGTCACAAGCTATGTTCCACAGTTGGGGATCCCTGTCACCAATTCTTAACATCATGTGTTCAAAAACGTTGTGCAGAACTTCATGCCCAAATAAAAATTCAGTTTCTTTGGTATTAAGACTGTTAATAAATTTAGTGTTGTAGAAAAAATGTCTGCCATCTGTGGCTGCTGTAGGACACCAATCGTCAGCATTGACTATTTTAAGTCTTGTAGCCAGATTGCCAAAGAAAGGATGTTTCAGAAGTAATGCTATTCTTGCAGTTACTAGTTTATCTAATATTTTAGGATCTTCCATTATTTAGACTCCATTGCAGTTATGACATACTTGCCAAACTTTTTATGGAATCTATCAAATGATTTTAATTTGCCTGGATCAAACGGTAACTTGTAATTAGTTAAAGCAATCTTTGCTCCCATAACTACAAGTTCGGTTTCAAAATTGTCCATCATGTAATCAAAAAATCTATCAGCAAGCTCGTTCCAATTTTTTACTTTTTTCTCATGGGCTTGTTGCAATTCATAACATAGGCTCACAGTCAGAGAATACATCGCTGATATTTCTTTGGTTTTAAGGTCCTTGACCTTGCCGCTCAATATGTCGGATGGGTTAGGTAGCTGACCGCTAATTTTACGATGATTCATAAATTTAACGGCCAGACCTTCTCCTACTGCGCCTGCCACGAGGTCAGTGAGCGTACTTTCAGGCAAGCTGTCCGATAGAAGTTGGCTAACGAAACTCCACGATCTTGGAGTTGCGAAAGAACGTGATGATCCTTTGGGATCA
>Ga0114963_10002252_pt1 | contig 13191 bp, 11 predicted proteins | sample C_131016_EF_Meta_FD_87019 | JGI IMG/M metagenome (GOLD analysis project Ga0114963, IMG submission 87019) | Freshwater microbial communities from Lake Croche, Canada to study carbon cycling - C_131016_EF_MetaG | ecosystem: Environmental > Aquatic > Freshwater > Lake | place: Lake Croche, Canada...
CGGTGCGCACAGTATCATAGATTACTAGGGTCATCAGGTTCTGTGGTGTGATCTGCGACATCAACTTATTCACTTATTGATGGGTTGTGGAAAATGCGATTTTAGCTGGCTTATCTGTGCGGGATGGGTATATTGAGTACTTTTTGAATAGTGCCCATGGAAATTAAGGTTAACTTTCTCGATAAGCTGCGTCTAGAAGCCAAGTTCGATGACTTCACAGTCATTGCCGATCAGCCTATTCGATATAAAGGCGATGGCTCAGCCCCCGGCCCCTTCGATTATTTTTTGGCCTCATCGGCCTTGTGTGCAGCGTACTTTGTAAAGTTGTACTGCGACACCCGCAAGATCCCCACCGAACAGATCCGCCTATCTCAAAATAATATTGTGGATGCTGAGAACCGTTATCAGCAGACCTTCAAGATTCAAGTTGAGTTACCGGCAGACATTTCTGAATCAGATCGTCGAGGCATATTGAATGCGATTGAGCGCTGCTCGGTGAAAAAAGTAGTGCAAGCTGGCCCCGAATTTGTCATTGAAGAAGTAGAGAGTTTGGAGGCCGATGCACAGGCTTTGCTGATGTTGAAGTCAAGTTCTGACAGCAGCACCTATATCGAAGGAAAGGACCTGCCGCTGGAACAAACCATCGCCAATATGTCAGGCATTTTGGCAAACTTAGGCATCAAGATTGAAATTGCTTCATGGCGCAACCTCATTCCCAATGTATGGTCCTTACATATCCGCGATGCGCGAGCGCATATGTGTTTTACCAATGGTAAGGGCGCGACAAAAGAAAGTGCATTGGCATCCGCTTTGGGTGAATATATTGAGCGGCTCAATAATAATCACTTCTATGCAGGTGTTTTTTGGGGCGAAGAGATTGCCAATGCAGAATTTGTTCATTATCCCAATGAACGCTGGTTCAAGCCGGGCAGAAAGGATGCGCTCCCAGCAGAAATCCTAGATGCGTACTGTTTGAACATCTATAACCCCGATGGCGAGCTACGTGCTTCGCATTTGATCGACACCAATTCAGGGAATATAAAACGGGGTATTTGTTCTCTTCCTTTCACTAGGTACTCAGATAGCAAGACCGTCTATTTCCCGTCTAACCTGATCGAAAACCTATTCGTCAGTAACGGAATGAGTGCTGGCAATACCCTGGCCGAAGCGCAAGTGCAATGCCTCTCTGAAATTTTTGAGCGGGCCGTGAAGCGTCAAATTCTAGAAGGTGAAATCGCTTTACCCGATGTCCCGCAAGAAGTATTAGCAAAATACCCCAGCATCCTCGATGGCATTCAAGGACTGGAAGAACAAGGCTTTCCGGTACTAGTCAAAGACGCCTCTCTAGGTGGGGCGTATCCCGTGATGTGCGTCACCTTGATGAATCCTCGCACAGGCGGAGTCTTTGCTTCATTCGGCGCACACCCCAGCTTTGCAGTGGCACTAGAGCGCAGCTTAACGGAATTGCTGCAAGGTCGCAGTTTTGAAGGCCTGAACGATTTACCGCAGCCCAGCTTTGAAAGTAACGCGGTGACTGAGCCTAATAATTTTGTAGAGCACTTCATTGATTCCAGTGGCATCGTGTCGTGGCGATTTTTTAGCACCAAAGCAGACTTCGAATTTGTAGAATGGGATTTTACTGCTCAAGGCGAACACGCTAATGTTGAGGAAGCTAAAGCCCTATTGGGTATTCTCGAAGACATGGGCAAAGAAGTGTATATGGCAACCTATGATCAGTTGGGCGCCATCGCTTGCCGAATTTTAGTGCCAGCTTATTCTGAGATTTATCCCATAGAAGATTTGATCTGGGATAACACGAACAAGGCACTCTTATTCCGCGCCGATATTTTGAACTTGCATCGCTTGGATGATGACAGCCTAGCTGCACTACTGGAACGCTTGGAAAATAATGAGCTGGATGACTACTCAGATATTGCCACTTTAATCGGCATTGAATTTGATGAGAATACAGTCTGGGGCAAACTGACTGTTCTCGAGTTAAAGCTCTTAATTCATCTGGCTTTACAGCAATTTGAAGAAGCGCATGAGTGCGTGGGCGCCTTCTTACAATACAACGACAACACGGTAGAACGCGGATTGTTTTACCAAGCCTTGAACGTAGTGCTAGAAGTTCAGCTCGATGATGATCTTGAGCTAGAAGATTACGTTGTTAACTTCCGTAAAATGTTTGGCAATGCGCGGATGGATGCCGTCATGGGATCAGTGGATGGCAGCATACGTTTCTTTGGTCTCACTCCTACCAGCATAAAACTAGACGGGCTCGATCGGCATCACCGTCTCATTGATAGCTACAAAAAATTACATGTGGCTCGCGCTCTTGCAGCGGCAAATCGTCCCGCAGGGACTACCTAAGAAACGGTTGGAAGTTCACTCCAAGAGGTGGTGTAACGTGGAGAAAGATTGCCACGATTCATTTTCCAAATCCCTTCAGCGTGTTCAGAGGCAGTGCGGAGCGTGCCCCTCCCCCATCGTTGATTGATACGATCCATAATGCCCATCAAGGTATCTGAACGCTCTGAGTCCTCCATCGAACCAAATAGATCGGCTTGGGCAAGCGCTGCAGGCCGTATCTCAGACAGCATCACCCCTGCCTTCGCATAGGCAAAGCCTCTGCGGTAAATTCTGCGTAAGCCCCTACCTGCCCATTTCACCAACTCACGCGTATCTTGTGTGGCTTGGGGCAAAGGAATCGTAATAGAACGCTGGTATTGCGGCTCTTTTAAAGCAAAAGGATTGGTTCGGATAAAAAGGGTCAACGCTCCCGCCACAGAATCTTGCGAACGCAATTTTTCTGCGGCACGCGTCGCATGAAAAGCCAAGGCATCGGCCAAGTGCTCAAAGGCGCCTATACGCTGGCCAAACGAACGGCTGGATACAATCTGTTTTTTGTCGGGTGTAATCTCTTCCAATTCTAGGCAGGCCACCCCTTTTAACTCCATCACAGTACGCTCTAGTACTACCGAAAACTGAGCCCGGATCTTTGCAGCGTTTGCATTCCGTAAATCATGAACGGTGTGAATTCCCATTTTTTCTAGTCTGGGCGCCAACCTACGCCCTACCCCCCACGTTTCTCCTACTTCGATTTTAGACAACACCCTAGTCAATTCTGAGGGAGCAATGGTAGTGAAATCACATACCCCCGCGCTGCCCGCATGGCCCTTCTTAGCGCAATGATTGGCGAGCTTGGCCAGGGTTTTAGTTTCTGCAATACCCACGCATACCGCCAGCCCCAGCCAATGTTGCACGCGATCTTTTATTTTCCTTCCATACGCTTCTAGGCTTTGAGTGGCAGCAAATCCATCTAATAACAAAAAGCTCTCATCGATTGAATACACCTCTACGTTCGGTGAAAATCCTTCCAACACTTCCACCACCCGATTACTCATGTCCGCGTACAAAGTGTAGTTAGAAGACATAGCCTGAATACCAAATTGCTTGGCCTGATCTCGTATCTTGAACCACGGAACGCCCATCGGAATGCCTAGGGCTTTTACCTCTGCACTTCGTGCCACCACACAGCCATCGTTATTTGACAACACAACCAAAGGCACCCCTTCAAGTTTAGGATCGAAAAGCTTCTCGCAAGAAGCGTAGAAGTTATTGCAATCCACCAGCGCGAAGATTGTCATATTGGTAGCCTCCTAAATTTCCCAACCACCACGCCCCAGACCATGAGTTCAATGCCCTCTGCAATTTCAAGTGGGGGGTAGCGCGGGTTTTCAGCAACGAGTGCCACGCGATCACTCGAGAGGTGGAGACGTTTCACCAGACGTTCGCCATTCACGAAAGCGATGACGATACTGCCGTGACTGGCTCTCACACTACGATCCACCACCAACAGATCGCCATCAAAAATCTGCGCCCCTTCCATACTGTCGCCCTGCACCGGAAAGAAGAAGGTACTAACAGGATTGCGAATGAGATACTCATTGAGATCTAACCTCCCGTCTTCATAGTCTGCAGCAGGGGAAGGAAAGCCCGCTGAGACCTTAACCGGATCAAGAGGAATCAACCGCTTTGGTGGGCTCTCCCGAGCCTGAGCGAGACCAGTTAGATCTGCTAGAGACAGATAGCTTGCGAGTTCAATAGAGATATGGCCATCAAGCTGAAACATGGGAGCGCTCTTCAATCCTCAAATACTGTAAATATATACAGTATTTGTACTGAGGGCTAGTTTTAACACTGAATTGGTATAGGGCACCCGAAGAGATGTTTAAGAAGTCTCGATCATTAAAGGTTTAGATACACTTGCACCACAAGGTCTCATCTATTTTCAAAATATTTTTAACCATACCCACACCGCTCAGGCTTTCATCACCCTCTCAATATGCCTATTTTTAAGCGATACATCGGGATTGACTACTCTGGCGCACAAACTCCAGGGTCGCCTCTCAAAGGGCTTCGGGTTTATCTTGCTGAAGGGATAGCGGGACCGACCGAAGTCATGCCGCCACTCTTTCCGTCACGCAAATATTGGAGTCGCCGTGAGATTGCAGAATGGCTGATTCAGGAGTTAAGAAAAGACATCGCAACCTTTGTTGGAATTGATCATGGCTTCTCTTTCCCCGTGCAGTATTTTGAGCAACATCAACTGCCACCAGATTGGAATTTTTTCCTAAAGGATTTCCAGCAGCATTGGCCAACGCATGAAGAGATTTATGTGGATGAAGTACGTAATGGTATAAAAGGCAATGGATCAGCGAGAACCGGTAATTCCCGATGGCGGCGCTTAAGCGAACAGCGTTCAATCAAGGCCAAATCTGTATTTCATTTTGATGTGCCTGGCTCCGTCGCCAAATCCACACATACGGGGCTTCCTTGGCTTCTGCATATTCGTAACAGTCTAGATAAGCCTGTTCACTTCTGGCCCTTTGACGGATGGGCGCCCCCCAAAGGGCGTTCAGTAATTACTGAAGCCTACCCCTCCTTGTGGAGCAAAAACTTTGACATGGCTAATCGTACGCAAGATCAACATGATGCCTTCACCATCGCAGCTCATGTTTCCTTCTTGGATAAGCAGAATCAGCTTACGCCTCTTTTTACCCCCGATTTGACTGAGGCTGAAAAGATTACTGCACAACTAGAAGGATGGATTTTGGGAGTATGAATTGAGGCGTTTTTAAAAAGGTAGCGTGGGTCATCGAACATACAAGAGGTGAGCAAAAGAACACAGTAAGCATACAGCTCAAAGCCACAAGGCCCCTCTTATGACAGACGATTCCTTGCCTCCCAATCCCGTGCTTGAGCCCTCTTCAACACCTCAATCTTTCTCACTAGAAGACTTTGATCGCGCATATCGCGCACAACTCGCTCAACTCACGCAGGGCATTTCTCCGGCATCACTGATTAGTGCTTATATGGATTGGCTGGTTCACCTTTCTATTTCTCCTGGTAAGCAAATAGAGCTCATGCACTTCGCGCAACAAAACCTGAAGCGGCTTACCGACCAAGCGATGCAAAGCTCCAACGATGCATACCCTCCCTGCATTGAGCCTTTACCTCAGGATCAACGATTTGATACCGAACAATAGAGCATGCCACTGCACCTAAGATTTAAGTATGATCAGCAATAGTGTCACGCTATTTCAATCAACAAATTCAATAGAGTTAGATATTGATGTTCGACAATCTTGTTCAAGCACTCACCTCAGCGCCTTTGCAATCGCTCAACCCTGCTCGCTTTTCTGAGAACGAAGTCCCCAAAACCTTCGATGATGCATACAGGATTCAATTGGCCTTGTTAGCTGCCCGAGGAGAGTACATTGCAGGCTGGAAAGTGGGAGGTCAAGGTCAAGAGGGTGACCCTATTTGTGCGGCGATTGGAAACCATCACCTATTTCAACTCGCTGATGCTAATGCGCAACGATTGTATTTAGGCGCAGGATTAGAGTTAGAGCTGTATTTCACCTTTAATCGTGAATTTAAAGACGAAGATATTGACCTATCAGATGAAGAAATTCTAAATTCTATCGCCACATTTGGCTTAGCAATTGAATGGGTAGAAAGTCGCTTTCAGGGTTGGCCAAAGGTGAATAAGCTCCTGCAATTAGCGGATGTGCAAAACAACGGAGCATTGATCGTAGGCCCCGCCTATCCTTACGATGCAAGCTATGACTTCCTCTCCCCTAGCCCTTGTTTTTCATTGGAGGAAAACTCGATTCTAACGGGCGAAGGGAAAAATCCAGCCGGGGATCCCCGCCAACTTCTTCCGTGGGTCGTGCGACATTGCTGTCACTATCAGATCCCACTCAACCCACACACTGTCATCACAACCGGCAGCTATTCAGGCATTCATTTCCCCAAAGAGGGGGGAGCATTACAAGCGTCGTTCACAGGCTTTCCCCCTGTCCAAATAAATTTACTCTGAACGATAACTGATTCGTAAACCACCCCAATGGCGCCCTTTTACATAAATGGGCGCAGAGATGTCATGGAGAATTCTCCTGTATCCCGGCGATAGGTTTGTAGTAGAAAAAGTAAGATGAATGTTTGTGAATAAAAACTAGAGCCAATGTTGGCGCTGAATCTCCGCTGCCATTTGAGACAGAGGGAGCTGCTTTTGCACGGCCCCACGTTTAAATGCCTCTTTAGGCATGCCATAAACGATAGAGCTTTCCTCGTCCTGGCCCACCGTATGGGCTCCAGCTTCTAACATCTCTAATAAGCCCGCTGAGCCATCATCTCCCATTCCAGTAAGAATGATGCCCAGCGCATTGCTGCCCGCATACTTCGCCACAGAGCGAAACAACACATCCACCGAAGGCTTATGACGATTCACCAGCGGGCCATCCATGACATCCACGTGGTATTGCGCCCCACTTCTTTTTAAAGTCATATGCTTACCACCAGGAGCGATCAGTGCGGTTCCTGCCACCACCCGATCGCCATTGGCTGCCTCACGTACTTCAATCTCACACAATCCATTCAAGCGCTTTGCAAAGGCCGTCGTAATTCTTTCAGGCATATGCTGAACAATCACAATGCCAGGGGAAACCCGAGGAAGTGCACGTAAGATTTCCTCTAAAGCTTGCGTGCCCCCAGTAGAGGCTCCCATTGCAACAACACGTTGAGTAGTTTGGCTTAATGCACTGGGCTGATTTTGCTTTATGACGGGTTCTGGAAAAGCAGAAACCTTTTGAGACTGAAGATGAAGGCGAGGACGAGATGCGGCTGCAGCTTTTACTTCTCCAATAAGTTCAGCTGCGGAATCTTTTAAAAAATCACGCAGTGAAGACTTAGGTTTAGTGACAATACTTACTGCCCCAGAAGCGAGTGCTTGAAGGGTAGTCTCCGCGCCCTTCTCCGTCAGCGTAGAACAAATGACAACGGGCGTAGGCCGCTCTCCCATGATCATTTTCAAGAACGTAATGCCGTCCATTCTAGGCATTTCAATGTCCAGAGTAATTACATCAGGCCAGTTTTCCCTCATCCTTTGCATCGCAAAGATGGGATCAGGAGCCGTGCCTATAACCTCAATACCTGAATCTGAGGACAACACTTCAGTCATCACTTGACGCACCACTGCAGAGTCATCCACGACGAATACTTTTATTTTACTCATACGCTAAGGTACAACTCTTGGTCGATTAAAGGATCCGCAGTTGATGCTTGTGTGGTGCGAACCCATACGTCACCGTTCCAGTTATCCAGCACCACCGTTCTCGCACACGCACCGCCCACATCCTCACTGACTATTTTGAGGGAAGCTTTTTCTAACAAGCCCCTTGCCATTTCAATATTACGATGTCCCACAGCGATTCTAGAAAGCGAAGTACCAGGCGGGAGTAAGCTTGCTCCACCAAATAACTTATATTCAAATTCTTTAAGTTCGCAATGATGTTTGTTTGCGGCTCTTTCCATCAAATCAAAGGCTTCATCCCCATAGCGCGGATCGGGCGATGGCTTTCCCTCTTGGGTTCTTGCAGGTAATAAAAAGTGACACATCCCACCGAGTTTTTTTATTGGATGCCACATGGTGATAGCCACACAAGAACCCAATAAGGTACGTAATCGATTGTCGCAACCCTCAAAGCGAAACTCTCCAGGAGGGATTGAGATTTCCCGATACTCCTCGGGATTTCTTTCTTTCATGAACGGGGCTGAAAGCGAGAGATAGAAGGTGAATGCGCTACAAGACGATCATCAAAATCTTTCACGCTTTCTGAATGTCCCACAATCAACCAACCTCCCGGTTGAAGCACATCGAGTAAACGTTTAACGATTTCAATTTTTGTTTCGTTTTGGAAATAAATCAGCATATTGCGCAGAAAAATGACATCAAATTTACCTATATCAGGTAAAGGATCATTGAGATTGATTCTTCTGAATTCTACGCGATTACGAAGCGGTTGATCGATTAATAAAGTGCCGTCTTGCGCACCAACACCCCGCAAACAAAAAGATTTGAGGTAGCGTTCAGGAATGCCATCAATGCGCTGCATTGGATAATGGCCACGCTCAGCCTGATCCAATACCTTCTGGCTCACATCAGAACCCATCACTGACCATCCCGGATAGGGGCTCATACCCAATTGGTCGGCAATGACCATTGCAATGCTATAGGCTTCCTCTCCACTCGAACTCGCCGCACTCCAAACACGAAAGGGTCTGGCCATAGATCGCACAGGAAGAATCTCATCGCGTAAAACAGCAAAGTGCCTGGGCTCCCTGAAAAAGTAGGTTTCGTTGGTCGTTAAAAGATCAATAACGATTTGTCGCTCTTCGGGATGCTTTTTTGACACGACGTAGGCGTAGTAAGCTTCAAAGCTATTCAGCCCTACCTGACGCACACGATTGCGAAGCCGACCAAAGACCAACTGTTTTTTTGCATCAGAAAGATGAATGCCAGCCAAGGTTTTGATAAGTCGCTGAAAAAGAGCAAACTCTTGATCAGAGATAAAACTCTCTATCGATTCTTGGCTGACTTCCTGTAAGGGGCGGCTCACGCTAAAGTATTCATTCAGAACCGAACAAAATCACTGGTTTCAGCTGTTGGTAATGGTTTCTTGATCGCAGACAAGCTCTTTCCATGGTTCATATTTCTGACCGGATTGATACCCTGATTACTGCTCTCTGATAGTTTGAAGAAAGTCATGAGTTGAGCTAATTCCTCAGCCTCACTATTAATTTCCTCTGCTGTTGAGGCCAGCTCCTCGGATGCAGAGGCATTTTGCTGTGTGATTTGATTTAAGCGATCCATCGCCTCATTAATCTGATTCACCCCTACGGATTGTTCCATTGAAGCGGCGGTGATTTCCTGAACCAAATCGGATGTTTTATTGATGCCAGGAACAATCTCATCGAGTAATTTTCCGGCTCGCTCTGCCATCGCCACACTGTTAGTAGCCAACTCACCAATCTCATGTGCGGCAACTTGGCTGCGTTCAGCTAGTTTTCTTACATGAGTTGCCACCACCGCAAAACCTTTTCCGTGTTCACCCGCGCGCGCAGCTTCAATAGCCGCATTCAAAGCCAGGAGATTAGTTTGATATGCAATGTCATCAATGATGCCAATTTTATTTGCAATCTGCTTCATCGCCGTTACAGTTTCACGTACCGCCACTCCACCTTGATCGGCTTCTTTGGCTGCTTTGGAAGCCATGGAATCCGTAACCTTAGCATTTTCGGTATTTTGGCTAATCGAAGCATTCATCTCTTCTACCGATGCGCTGGTTTTTTCAACACTGGCTGCTTGTGTAGAAGCAGAGCTACTTAAGTTTTGAGCCGTTGCACTCAGTTCACTCGAAGCCGATCCCAATGCCTCAGCTGCGGAACGCACACCCGCAATAGTTTGAGAAAGCTTTTCTGCAGTTGTGTTACTCGCATCGCGAACGGCACCAAACATGCCTTCATGATCATTGGTGATTCGCTGAGAAAGATCGCCTTCAGCCAAAGCCTCGAGCATATGCACTACTTCAGAGAACCCAGAATAACAGGTCTCCATTAGGGTATTGATATTTGTACCCAGTGCTTTCTCGAACACATCTTTATCAGTCAAATCCATACGTTGACTGAAGTCGCCTTTGCCAGCAGCGCGAACAATGCCACCAATTTCATTTTCTAGTTTGGTGCGATCACTCCACTCCACCACAGTGCCAATTCTATTTCTGTTATTGTCAAAGATAGGATTGGCAATTAAACCAAAAGTCAAAGGACCCACTTTAATTTGTGTGCGATGGGTATTTTGCATCGCAGAAATCATACTAATTTGGTGGGAGGGATTCTTGTGGAAAATATCGATATTCTGACCAATCAGATTACGAGCATCAAAGCGAGTCAACGTTTTACGCAACTCTGACTCATTAGATTGCATCATGGCCGTCACTGTTTCGTTCATGTAAATGATGTCATTGTTGATATCTGCAATCATCACGTTGGTACTACACTTGTCCAAGGCATTGCGAATGCGCGAGTTTTCGGCAGCAAGCTTGGTCGCTGTCTTTCTTTCTTCATCAGCCACCATCAGGCCGTCGCGCACACCGTCAATGGCAGCAGTAATTTCGGCTTTTTTACCCGGCAAACGATCCATCATTCGGCTAAAGTTTCCTTTACCGTAATCTTTGACCACATCCACAACCTGCATCTTCACCGCAATGTGCGCAGCCACCAAACGGTTGATGGTCTTGGCTAATTCTGCTTGAACACCATCAAACTGATTAACAGGAATCGCTTCATCAATCCATCCAGCCGTATGCTTCTCTTCCATCTCAAGCAGGGCCTTCAATAATTTTTCAGTCGCTTTTTTAGATTGGTTAAACATGATCGGCGTTCCTTACTGGTAATGTTGGTTGTGTGCAGTTCTATCTGAATTTGAAGCTGAGAACTGGGATGGTGATGGATTGACCCCACTATGGATGGTGGCATCAATCGCTGCCATATCGTCCACGGATAACACTCTTTCAACTCTCACTAGGATGATGAATCGATCGTCTACTTTAGCCATACCAGAAATAAAATCTGTTCTCATACTGGCCCCAAAATTAGGGGGAGGTTCCACATCCTGAGGGGCAATCTCAAGAACAGCATTCACAGTATCCACCATCACACCAATATCTTGAGGCTCATCAGGAGTTCCACCCTCGATGATGACAATACAAGTTCTCTTTGAAACAGGTGTGGGTTGTTTACCAAATCGTAAAGCTAGATTAATAACGGGAACCACGCTCCCACGAAGATTAATCACACCTTGTATAAAAGGTGGGGTCATGGGGACTTCAGTTAAATTCCCATACTCAATAATCTCTTTAATATTGAGAATGTCCATTCCAAATATCTCCCCTGCCAAATAAAAGGTGAGATATTGAGGATGCTCCATGGTCAGCAAACCTTCCGCTTTGACCATGTCCTGCATTGAAATTTCACTCATTTACAAACCCTCAATTAAAATCGGACAAAATCACTGGTTTCAGCTGCTGGGGTGCGTTTTTTTGAATGCATGATGCTTTTAGCGTTAGGAGCTGTAGCACTGTAAGCAGTATTCTGTAAACCATCATTACCCAATCTAAAGAACGTCATTAGTTGTGAGAGCTCTTCTGCTTCACCATTAATTTCTTCTGCTGTAGAAGCTAGCTCTTCTGCTGCAGAAGCGTTTTGTTGCGTAATCTGATTGAGTTTATCCATCGCATCGTTGATCTGATTGACACCTACAGACTGTTCCATTGATGCAGCAGTAATTTCCTGCACCAAATCTGAGGTCTTGCTGATACTAGGTACAATCTCATCCAGTAACTTACCCGCACGTTCAGCCATATCCACGCTGGTAGAAGCCAACTCTCCAATTTCTTGGGCAGCGACTTGGCTACGTTCAGCTAGTTTTCTAACGTGGGTTGCCACCACTGCAAAACCTTTACCATGCTCGCCTGCTCGCGCAGCTTCGATGGCTGCATTGAGTGCAAGCAGATTGGTTTGATACGCAATGTCATCAATAATCCCAATCTTATTAGCAATCTGTTTCATGGCAATCACGGTCTCTTTCACTGCCTCGCCACCCTGATTGGCTTCTTTCGATGCTTTGGACGCCATGGAATCCGTCACTTTTGAATTTTCAGTGTTTTGACTAATAGAGGCATTCATCTCCTCAACTGAGGCACTGGTTTTTTCAACACTTGAAGCTTGAGTTGACGCAGCACCACTTAAAGTTTGGGCAGTGGCACTTAACTCACTAGAGGCGGAACCCAGAGCTTCTGCTGCCGACCGCACACTGGATATAGTTTGAGCGAGTTTTTCTGCAGTGGTATTAGCGGAGTCCTTTAGTACCCCAAAGGTACCTTCATATTGATTGGTAATGCGCTGAGACAAATCTCCCTCAGCCATACTTTCAAGCATATTCGCCACATCAGATAAACCCGCTGAGCTAGTTTCCAAAAGCTGGTTAATGCTTGAACCAAGAAGGTACGAAAACCCTTTTTTATTTGCAAGGTCCATACGCTGATCAAGGTCACCTCTTGCTGCCGCAGCTACTACATTTGATATTTCATTTTCAACGGCTACTTCTTGAGTCCGGTCATTCCATTCTAAAACAGTACCAATTCGTTTTTTGCTATCGTCAATAATTGGATTAGCTGTTAAAGCTAGGGTAAGCGCCCCCAGTTTCATCTCTAAATGGTGGGTGTTTTGGATATTCGCCAAGGCGTTCATTTGATACGCTTGCGCATGATCAAAGACATCAATATTTTCGCCCATTAATTGCCTTGCATTAAAACGAGGCAATACTTTTCTGAGCTCTGTTTCATTGCCTTGCATCATTTCAGCTACAGTTTCATTCATGTAGATAATTGAATTGGCATCATCCGCAATCATCACATTGGTGCTGCATTTATCTAGTGCACTTCGAATACGCGAATTTTCTTCAGCAAGTTGAGTAGCAGCTCTTCTTTGCTCATCTGCTGCCATTAAACCTGCACGTACCTGATCAATCGCTTCAGTAATGATGGCCTTCGTACCAGGTAAACGCTCCATCATTCTGGAGAATTCACCTCTGCCGTATTCTTTAACCACATCTACAACCTGCATTTTTACTGAGATATGGGCCGCAACCAGACGATTAATATTTTCAGCGGTCTCCGCGTGAATGCCAGTAAAGGCTTCAATATCAATCACTTCTTTAATCCAACCGGCCGTATGCTGGGCTTCCATTTCACGAAGTGCTTTCAATAAGCGATCACTGTCTTC
>Ga0114963_10002253_pt1 | contig 13184 bp, 13 predicted proteins | sample C_131016_EF_Meta_FD_87019 | JGI IMG/M metagenome (GOLD analysis project Ga0114963, IMG submission 87019) | Freshwater microbial communities from Lake Croche, Canada to study carbon cycling - C_131016_EF_MetaG | ecosystem: Environmental > Aquatic > Freshwater > Lake | place: Lake Croche, Canada...
CTCAAACTTTTGACTGAGCATGTCGATATCGTCTTTGCCAATCGTGAGGAAGCGGTGGGCATGACCGGAATCTCCGATGCGCATGCGGCGGCGCGGGAACTGGCGAAACTATCTGGAGGAATCGCCGCTGTAACTCTGGACGCTTCCGGTTCACTGATCGCATCCGGCGATGAGATCTTTGAGATTCCCTCGTACCCGGTGACTGCAGTGGATACTACCGGTGCAGGAGATATGTATGCCGGAGGCGTCCTTTACGGTTTAACCTGCGATTTGCCTCTACCGGTCGCCGGTCGCATCGGGGCGTATGCCGCCGCGCAGGTAGTAGCGCAAATGGGGCCACGACTCGAAACTATCGACAGGGAAGCGATTTCCGTTATCGTCAATGAATTTTAGGCATGCGTTCCGGGGAGGGTTCCCTCCTGCCTGCAATCGATAGCGGCGCTATCACCTGACAATCGAGGAAATATGAAACTCTGGTACGATAAGCCCGCCCCAGACTGGAATTCCGCGCTTCCGGTGGGATGCGGAAAATTGGGAGCCATGGTTTTCGGCGGGACGGAAACCGAACGGATCCAATTCAATGAGGAATCCGTCTGGGACGGACATCCGCAGGAGTGCGCCAACCCTGCCGCTCTGGAACATTTGCCGGAAGTCCGTCGCCTGATCTTCGCCGGCAAGAACCGGGAAGCGGAAGAACTCTGCGGGAAATATCTTCTGGGTAACCCCTTCGAAATTCAGTCATACCAGTCACTGGGCGATTTGTTCATCGCCCAATCCTTCAGCAATGAGGTGACGGAATACCGACGTGAACTCGATCTGGAGACTGCGATCGCTACCACGAGCTTTGTGGCGGGTGATGTACGTTTCACACGAGAGGTCTTCGCCTCCGCACCAGACAATGTAATCGTCGTCCGCTTGAGCGCCAACAAACCAAGCAGTGTCAATTGTGTTATTCGACTGACGCGTGGCGAACTTCCTGCTCGTGTCGGGTGGGACGGCAAAGATATGTTCGCCCCGAACCATGAGTTTCGACGTTATGCGGAAGGCGACGATTCTTTCCTCTTCAGCGGTCAGATTGACGACCGACGCAACGGTGAAACGGAAATCAGGGGGCTAAGATTTGCCTCTCATATAAAGGCGGTCGCAGACAGCGGTTCCCTTCATGTCGGTGACGACAGCCTGACAATCGTCGGCGCTGATGCCATAACGATCCTCTTATCGGGTGCGACCAACTACCGGGACGTAGACGCCGATTTCGCATGTCGGCAAGCCATACAACATGCTTCCCTGAAATCTTTTGAGGCATTGAAATCAGTGCACATCGCCGACCATCAGAAGTATTTCTCTCGCGTCACCTTGAATCTGGGCGGCGCGAATAAATCGGAAACGCCAACTGATGTCCGTCTTCAGGCAGTCCGGGAGGGCGCCGAAGATCCCGGATTACTGGCGCTGTACTTCCAGTACGGCAGGTATCTGCTTCTGGGGGCTTCACGAGCGGGGACGCTTCCCGCAAACCTGCAGGGCATCTGGAATGAGTACATGATCGCTCCCTGGGAATCAGACTACCATACCAATATCAATGTGCAGATGAACTACTGGCCTGCGGAAGTCTGCGCTCTACAGGAAAGTCATACCGCACTCTTCGACTTTATCGAGTCTCTGGTTCCTTCCGGACGCCATACGGCGCAAGTGCATTACGGATGTCGGGGTTCGGTGGTGCATCACATTTCCGATATCTTTGGCTTTACGGTTCCGGCGGACGGCATGTGCGGTATCTGGCCGATGGGTCTGGCATGGCTCTGCCAGCACCTCTGGCAACACTATGAGTTCGGCGGCGATACGGCGTTTCTGGAGAAAAAAGCTTACCCAATTCTGACCGAGGCCTCCCGTTTCATTTGTGACTTTCTTGTGGAGGGGCCAGACGGCTATCTAGTGACGAACCCGTCCCACTCGCCAGAAAACACCTTTATCGCTCCGGACGGTTCCCGTTGCTGGTTCACATATGCGGCGACGATGGACCTGATGATTATCCACGATCTCCTGACGCACACTATCGCCGCTTCGGCGATACTGAACGCAGACGCCGAATTCCGTGCGGAAATGCAGGAGACATTAACGCGTCTCCAACCCTTGAAAATAAGCCCAACAGATGGGCGGCTTCAGGAGTGGCCGGTTGATTACGAGGAGCCGGAGCCGGGACACCGACATATCTCCCACGCTTTCGGACTGCATCCCGGCAACCAGTTGACTCTGCGCGGAACCCCGGAACTTACCGCAGCCCTGCGCAAGTCACTGGAGTTCCGCCTCTCCCATGGCGGCGGTCACACCGGATGGAGCCGCGCCTGGATCGCTAATATCTACGCCCGCCTTGAGGATGGGAATGCCGTTCATCATCATTTAGGTCAGCTTCTGGCGAAATCCACGCTTCCGAATCTTTTCGATGATCACCCGCCCATGCAGATGGATGGTAACTGGGGCGGAACCGCCGCAGTCGCGGAGATGCTCCTGCAAAGCCATGCCTTTGACGGCGCGTTGCGCGAAATCCACTTACTTCCCGCTCTCCCTGCCGCCTACCCGGATGGCGAAGTTACCGGACTACGCGCCCGGGGCGGATTGACAGTGGATATCATCTGGCAAGGAGGCAAGATAACTTCCGCCCGTCTGACAGCGGCGCAGGATATCGAATTTGCATTGCGGGTTCAGGGCGAAGCGCAGGGAAGGCACCACCTGTCGGCGGGTGCGGTTCTTACCCTTTAGGCTGGTAGGGCGTCATTTGCTCTTCGATGCTCTTACGGAGTTCCATGAGTCGGATGGCATAGTCGCGTAGAGCCACATCCTCAGATTCGACGGGGTTCCACGGCGTTACTTCCTGCGGCGTTCCGGCATCATCCACGGCGACAAAGACAATCACACAGTGTGTGGTCTGATTCTGGACGCCCTCACGCGGGTCGGCGGAAGAGACATCCACAGCGATGTGCATACTGGTTCGTCCGGTGTAGATCAAGCGGGCGCGAACTTCCACCACATGACCGATAAAGACCGGTCGATAAAACCGAATGCCACCCACATACACGGTCACGCAGTATCGGCCGCTCCACAGGGCGGCGCAGGCGTACCCGGCATGGTCGATCCATTTCATGACCGCGCCGCCATGCACTTTGCCGCCGAAATTGATATCGGTCGGTTCCGCCAGAAAGCGCAACGTGACGCTGCGACGATGATTTTGATCTTCCAAACAGGTTATTCCTCAAACGCCATTATATTTTGTCTCGTCTGTTTTAGCGACGGTAACGGCGCATCCTACGAGCGGCGTTTTTGAAGGCTTCCGACATAGGATCGACATCACCAGAGGCGTCACCGACATATTCCTGCGCCATGGTGTTCATCTGTTCACACAAAACGCCGACCTGCGCTTGCATCAAATCATCCATTCCTCCCTCACGATGCGGCGAATTAATCCATGCCATGATGGAAGAAACGAACAGCTCTTTAAGATAAGCGAAGGAGATTCTTCCGTCAGTCCAACAATGGCGTCTATGCCCGCCTCGCTCAGGCGTAGTTCCTGCTGTAGCTCACTGTTCAACAGAGCGATATAGTCGTGTCGTTTCGGGGGAGTCGGCAGTTCAAAGTGGTATTTGCGGTCAAATCGAGAGGGACGATCAACGATGGATGGGTCAAGTCAAAGGGACAAGCGTCGCCTTCCAGCAGAGCGCGTTCCGGAAACGCTTTTTTCAGGGTTTGCGAAACGATGTATGGCAACGCGGGAAGCGGTTGGCTCAAGGCATTCAGAATGAAATCAGGATTTTCCATTACGTTTCTCCATCACTATTGTGTATGGCGAACATTCTGCTAAAAACATAGCGTCATATGGAGCGCAACCGGTCAGAAACGCCTAAATCAGTGACCGTTGTTTCACTTCCAGATAACGGGAAACCAGTTCGGCGGATAGTTCGTTCGGTTCGGCATCCACTACCAGAACGCCGCGTTTTTTGAGGAGATTCAATGCCCGACGTCGCTCCCCCAACACTTCCTCCGCCACCGCCCGCTCGTACGCTTGCGACGCTTCGCTAACGGGCTGGCGGGCGCGAGCCGAAATCAGCGGGTCACGCACGACCACGCAGACGACCAGATGCATCGAAGCGAGTCCTGTAATTTCGTTCAATAGAATGCTGGAGGAATCCGGGTCGCTCAGATCCGTAAAAAGAACAGCGAGGGAACGCTTGCGCCAGCGTGCGGACAGGAAACGAAAAGCGGCGCGATAATCGGATTCCACCGGTAACGCGCGAGAGGCGTAAAGAGCGTTTAGAATCGCGCCTGACTGCGCCCGTCCTCTTCGGGGCGCGATCCAGGCGCGGGCTTCTTCTGCGAATGTCAGCAGTCCCACCCGATCATCGGCGCTTGCCACGACATGCGACAACATCAGGGCGGCATTGACCACATGATCCAGCTTTTGCGAATGCGCGACTTCCTGTCGCATCAATCGTCCCTCATCGATCAGGAGGAGAATATCCTGAGAGCGTTCCGCTTCATAGGTTCGGGAGATGACTTTCCCGCGCCGTGCGGTCGCCTTCCAGTCAATGGTACGGTATTCATCGTCGGGCGTGTACTCACGCAACGCCGCAAATTCACGTCCTCCGCCGGAGAGTCGGATACGACGCAGACCAGTGCGGCTACGGTCTAAGCGGCGCGTCATCAATTCATATTCGCCGACAGCTTTGAGATTAGGGTAAACGGCGACGGTTGCTGTGGCGGAGAGCCTTCCCTGCCTCTGGATCAGTCCCATCAGCCCCAATATCCGCACGAAAACATCACCGAAAAGGAAATCTCCCCGGGCAGGAGGAGTGACAGAATACCAAAAATCACGAACGCCAAATGCCGGGAGAACAGCGTTCCATTGCCGGGTCTCTCCCTCCGATGGGGGGAAATCGGCAGGCGGTTCGTCGCGGATGGTCATTACAAGACGATGCGGCGTGATGTTACGAATACGAAGCGTCACGGCGTTTTCCGTCGCTACGGAAAGTTTATCATCCGCCTGTCGGGTCACTTCAAGAGACCGTTCCGGAACCGCGCAAAACTGGTAGTCCGCGATGGCTGCGGCGACAAGAACCACATTCCAAACCGCCCCAACGATCACCAGAGCGGGATACCATCCCGAGAGTAGCAAAGGAAGGATACCTGCAGCTACCAGCCAGAGAAAGCGGGGGGTAAATACCATGAGTTATTTTCCGCTTCCCGTCACTTCGAACGTTAATCCGTCATATGCAAGGGAGACGCCGTCTGATAATGCCGCCGTTGTGGCATAGTGATCAAAATCGTGGGACAGATGGGTAAGGAAAGCGCGACGTGGCTTCAGTTCGCGAAGCGTATCCAGCGCTTCCGGAAGCGAAAAGTGCGTTGCATGCGGTTCGTGGCGCACGGCATCCAGAATGAGAATATCCAAGTTACGCAATGCCTCCATCGTTTCCGGCGGGATACGTGAAACGTCGGTCACATATGCGAAAGATTCCCCGAATTTGTAGCCCAGAACTGGCAGGTTTCCATGCCATACCGGCAACGGTCGCACAGAAACGCCACAAACCTCAAAGGGAGTTTCCAGACTGGCTTCTATCTCCTGGAGTTCCAGACGAGGTTTACCGCCGCCCATCTGCCCTTCGGTAAAGCAGTAAGAAAATACCTGACGCAAAGTCGCCAGTGTGGACGCAGTACCATAGACCGGGATGGGGTCTCGCTGACGGTAGTTGAACTGCCGGAGATCATCCATCCCGAAGATATGGTCGGCATGGGTGTGAGTCATGAGAACGGCGTCCACACGTTTGAGCGGGGCGCGAAGCGCCTGCATACGTAAATCAGGCGTGGTATCGATGAGGACAGTTCTCGCCGCACCGGTATCGCTTACCAATTCTATGGCAATAGAGGCGCGTAACCGTTTATTGCGCGGTTCGGAAGAGAGACAGACAGGACAACTGCATCCAATCAGTGGAACCCCGGTAGAAGTTCCTGACCCTAGCACTGTAACGCGAATCGTCGGCGAAGCGGAAGCGTCGAACCTATGGGGCATGAAAAGATTATATCGTAAACGGGAGGAGCAATAGCTTTTCGGCTTAACCGGAATTTCGGCTACGGAAACGCAACTTTCACAGGAAGTCTACGTCAGAATCACTGATTACGGAAACTATTCAAAGGATAAAGGAATCTATGAAACTCGGAGAGAAGCGAGAACCTGCATTAGTTCTGATTTTAAGCATCCTGACTTTTGGCGTTTATTATCTTTACTGGGTCTACCAGGCGTCCGCCGAGACTCAGGAATTTCTGGGTGAGCCCGATACATCCCCCGGGTTAGAGGTTGCCCTGTTCTTGTTGACCTGCGGCATCTACACGCTTTACTGGGATTATAAGATGGCACAGAAAATCGTCAAGATGCAAAACCGTGTGGGTATTCGTCAAACTGACAACGGCGTTTTATATCTTGCGCTGGATATCGTGGGGTTCGGCATTGTCAATGCTTTGATTCAGCAAAATCAATTGAATGAGGTATGGAATGCCATCCCGGAGCAACGAATCCCCAACTGAGGCTCTCCGCTCGGATGCCGTTCCTTTCCGGGAGCGGATCAAGCGATTTTTCATTGCGGTAGGCGCAGCGCCATTTTTGCTGATCGTACTGGCGTTCGTTCCCGCGCCGGATGCTGGAGCGGCGACAATCGCAGGAATTCCGACTTTGTGTCTGTTTCGACGTTACACGGGCATTCCTTGCCCGGGTTGCGGCATCACTCGCTCGCTTGTCTGTTGCGCTCACGGCAATTTTGCGGACGCGATCCATTTTCATCTACTGGGACCGTTGGTATTCGCAGGTTTGATTGGCGCATCGCTTTATCGCATTCCTGCCTTGCGGCGGATTTCCCTGCCGCAATCGCTGGTAACCATTAGCGGGTACATCGGCCTCGTTCTTATCTTTGGGGTCTGGATAGTGCGATTGGCGGGCTGGCTTCCCCTACCCTGAAGGTTGAAACTTATGAAAGCGCGGGACGGAACCAGTCCGCCCCGCGCCTTTCCGGGATAATTGCCTCCCAAAGCCGCTTCTTGCCATCTGCGCGCCGACGGCGCGGAAGCGATTAGAAGCGCCCGTTCCCGGAGACAGGCTTGCGCTGAATGCGCATGAGGCTGCCTCCTTTCTTCTCGCCGGTAAAGTCTGACCGAGTTTCCCGGTCGCATCAGCGAGTCACTCTTATATCGTCCGGGGACATGCGGACGCTAAACACGTTTTTCCGGGATACAGGTATAATATTTTTATGACGATTCGAGAGCGTACCGAGCGACAGGAGCGGGATACCCTGAGTCCTTATGCCACAAAGGCGGCAGATTCACGGGGACGGTTGAGAGACGAAGAGGAAGATCCCATTCGAACGGCGTTTCAGCGGGACCGCGACCGGGTCTTACACAGTAAGGCATTTCGGCGTTTGAAACATAAGACGCAGGTTTTTCTGGACCCGGAAGGTGACCATTATCGAACCCGATTGACGCATACGCTCGAAGTGGCGCAAATCTCTCGCACGGTAGCGCGAGCGCTTCGTCTCAATGAGGATCTGACCGAAGCGATTGCGCTTGCTCATGATATGGGACATCCACCCTTTGGTCATGAAGGCGAAGAAGCGCTGGATGAAGCCCTGCGCGAATATTTGCCCGAGGAGCATTTTCGTCACTATGAGCAATCCCTGCGGGTTGTGGATGTTCTGGAAAAGCAGGGCGCAGGTCTGAATCTGACGTTCGAGACGCGAGAAGGAATCCTGGGTCATTCCAAAGGCAAGGCGGACTTACAGGACGCGGAAGGAACCTCCGAGAAAATGGCGGGCTTGCCGTTAGAAGCATCTGTCGTCCGGATTTGCGACCGTATCGCCTATGTCAATCACGATATCGATGACGCCACACGGGCAGGCATTCTGAATCCAGCAGATCTTCCTCAGGATGCTATGGACATTCTCGGTCACACACATGGCGACCGTATTACGACAATGGTCCTGAACGTGATAGAGACTTCTCTGGATCGACCGGTGGTCGCTATGGGCGAACCCGTACTGGGAGCGACCAATGCGCTCAAGGACTATCTCTACGAGAATGTCTATTTGCAAAAGAACGCCGCAAAAGAGGAGTTAGCGAAGGGAAGCGAAATGCTGAAGCAGCTTTTCCGTCTCTATATGGCGCAGCCGGAACGTATGGGCGGTCATCGCGCTTCCGCAGCGGAGATGAATGTCCATGATCGCGCTCAAATCGTTCTCGATTATATTGCAGGTATGACCGACCGCTACGCCGGAGAGATGTTCCTGACCCACTTCTTTCCTCGCGAATGGCGCACAGGCGGATTAGTCTGACCCTGAATCGGGCGTCCGTTCGTTTATCAGAAGAAGGCTCACATTGAGCAGTGATTCAACGAGGAAATCCGGCGGGCAACGGTCAAACCGATCTTTTGGAAGATACGGCCAGCGAATGCCGATAGTGGAGGCGACGCCAGCGGCGCTTCCAGAAGCGATGTCCGCCCAGAGGTCCCCTACCATTATCGCTTTCGATGGTGGAGTCAAGAAGTTGCGGCATGCCCTCAATACAGGTTCCGGATGGGGTTTGAACTCGGCGGTATCTTCGCGAGCGAGCAACAAATCATGCGGTAGATTCATCCGTTCCAGTAGCTTTTCCGACACAGAGCGACAATTGCGGGTGATAATTGCGACTTTGACGCCCAGCTTATCCCTCAGCAGGTACAGTAACTCGGAAGCGCCGTCGATTCTCTCCGGATTTGCGCACCCTTCTTCCTCTCGTTGAATCAGCAAGCGCATCGCTTCCGCGTAAAGAGATTCTCCGCCATGCTCCCTCAGTCGCGCCGCCATTTCAAGGATATCGTCGGTATCGCCGACTGCGGCTTCCTGGTTCCGCTTCCTGGCAAGATAGTGCATATCTTCTCGCATCGCCGGAAAATCAATGAAGGTGCGAACCAGTGTCCCGTCAAGATCGAACAATACCGCAGAGTAGTCAGGAAGACGCATCATTTTTCAGTATAGTGGAGGAGTCGCAAGGACGAAATTCCGAGTACCGACAGAAAAGGCGACTTCGCTTCGAGCGAAGTCGCCTTTTGAGAGGGAATGGCTTCCCTATTTTATTTCGATAGGCAACTTGACAGTGGTAACGCTTCGGATAGTTTTGCCATCCTGCTTCGCCGCTTCCCATCGCCAGCGCTTCATATAAGCGAGGGCCGCCTGATCCATGCTGGCGTTTCCGGAACCGTCCGTAACCTCTTCCGTATGGCTACCGTTTGCATCTACGGTCACACGGATGGTGACGCTTCCCTTGAAAGGCATGGAGCGCAGGTTGTCCGGCAGATCGAAACTGCCACGAGAAACCGGTTTTGCCGCTACCTGGGTATTCACTTTACCGGGCAGATCCAATTCTGATTGACCGAGGTCCGGATCAAGATTGACGACTTTGCGTTCCACTGTTTTGGCAGCGACAGCAGTCGTCTTCTCCGAGACATTGTCTACCGCTTTTGCGCCGCCACCCGCCGCCGCGTTGACGGAACCTGCCTGAGCGGCGCGCGCGCCAACAGTCCCGCCCCTGCTGGGAGTTCCGCCAGCAACGCCATTGGCGACCCCGGCAACTGACCCAGCTTCACTACCTCGCGGCCCATTGCCAACGCCACCGCCCACACGGACGGACTTGCTTGCCTGCCCCGTACCACCGGAGCCGCGAACGGCGACAGCTTCAGTATCACGGGTTTCTCCTCGCACAGCGCCACCACCGACGCCGTCGCCCGGTCTAGCCGCCAATTCGACGCCAGCAACATTCGCGGCGGATGCTGCCGCACGCGCTTGCGTGGTCGAAGCGGCCCGTCCACTGGGGGCGGCAGCGAGAACGGCAGTTCCAGCTACAACCTGTCCGATATCGCCCTTCTGCTGTAATTCCGTAACCCGGCTACCCACAGGCGAACGCGCGGTTCCACGAATTCCGATCACGCCTCGGGTTTCTACCTGAGGGGCATAAACAGCATATTCACCTGATGTAGAGATAGCCGTCGGAGCGCCTGCAACCGCCGCAATCGCCGTCGTTCCAGAACCGCCTTGCCGCGCCGTAGCGACACCCGCCTTGATAGAGCCACCTGTCTGGACGACAAAAGAGGATGGGCTTACTTCCGATGATTTCGCACTCATTGTTACCACCGAAGTGCGTCCCTTCGCGCTACTGGCGACCCCACGGACAGTGGTTATCTGCCTCGTATCGCCGGACAGAGTCGAGCGGGCTTCCGGTTGAACAGTTACCGGATTCAACGTTCCGGCAACGGATGCGGGAGCGGCGCTCACCGTTCGACCGCTGACAGAGTTTGTTCGGGCCGTAGTCGCGGAAATATTGACGGCTCCGCTGGATGAGGTTGGAGCCTTGGCGACGAATGTCGTTCCTCGTTGCGTTCCAAGGAGCGGTTGAGCGGAGGTAGGACGCAGAGTTTCTAATTCCCGTTTCATCGCCGGGGTAATCGTGGTCTGAGTCACATTCGTCGGTTGAGCGGCAAGGGCAGTGTTCTTGATATCAACCGCTTGAGTTGTGGATGGTCGCTGGACTGCATTCGCCGTCCGTGTTACAGCGGCGGTAGCCACTGCGGCGGTAGCGACTGCCGCGGTCGTTCGAGCGATATTTTTCTGCGTCAATGCCGGGGCGGGTGGGGGAGTCGCTGCCATAGGAGTAGGACGAGGCGTCGCTGGCGCTGGCGTCGACCGAACCGGGATCGGAGTCGCCGCCACAGGAGTGGGACGAGGCGTCGCTGGCGCTGGCGTCGGCCGCTCTGCACGAGGCGTTGCAGGAACAGGCGTTGCAGCTACGGGTGTGGGAACTACGGCGGGCGCGGGCGTGGGCGTTGCAGGAACAATCACTGCAGGACGCATCGTGATCTGAACTGGAGCGGCTTCTTTAGCACGTTCCATAGAATCAGCAAGAAGACCCGTTCCAGCAAATAATAGAAAATTGATTCCCAGAGATGCGGCTAATGCAATCCCCATCCGGCGACTGAAATCTTCATCGGGGCTCGTCGCCCGACTGGGCGCGCCTCCAGCGAGAGCAACCTCTGGCGTTTTTAAATCAGACATAATGGCTTACCTCTATCTATCGGATTCCCTGGGCGTACTAATCCTTCAATCCGACGGAAACCAATCAGGCTATTTTTACAAACTAAACAGGGGCGTTTCGTCTGTAGCAGCCAAAACGCCTCATACACCTTTCTACGCCCGGCGTATCGCCGGGTTCCATTTCCGTTCGTTTCAGGGAGCGGGTAGAGCGCCGGGAGTCGGCGCCGCAGAGGCATCTGTATAAAGGTTTGCAATAGCAAACCTGTTAATATTCACGGCATGCGCCTCATCGATACAACGAACCAGTTCTCCGTGTCGGGCATTTGGGTCTGCCGAGATTACCACGGTCGCCTCCGTAATATCGTAGGTTGGCCCTTTTTGCTTGATGACTTCCCGTTGCAAGAATGGCCCGATGTTCTGATTCGGTCGCAACAATTGCTTGTTGACGGACACGGATCCATCCGCCGCAATTGCGACCGTGATTTCAACCGGTTTTTTGGGATCATTGATAACTTCAGCAGATGGCTGACCCTGTTTTGGCAGATCAATGTTGATGCCCTGCAATTTTGCGATCCCTAACGAACTAAGAATAAAGAAGACGAGCAGGAAGAACATCGTATCAATCATCGGAATGATTTCGATCTTTGTCTTCTTTAGCGTTCGTCCCTGTCCCAATCGCATCTTCTTCACTCCTATAAAAATTCAAGGCTTTCCCTATGGCTGCCTAGATATGAGCGGTGAGCCTTCTCACACTTCGCTCTTCCTTCATCGTTTATTCGAACAACCAGACGGATCTTGACAAATCCGTCTGTAATCGACGTCCTATCGTGTGGTGACCTGTTTTCCATGCAGGGTGGCAATCAATTTTGTTGCTGCCTGCTGGGTTTCGATACCTATGGATCGTTGACGTGAGGCGAAATAGTTGTACACTGCAAAGCAGAAGATAGCGATAATCAGACCAAATGCCGTCGCATAGAGCGATTCGCCGACTCCCGCCAGAATGCGTTGTTTCGCGCTTTCATCGTTCGCCGCCGCCGTAAATTGCTGGAAGACTCGCACCATACCGAGAATCGTACCCAGAAGACCCAGCAACGGAGATAGCGTTGTAAACGTATCCAGCGCAGGAAGGAAACGCTCAAGTTTCGTTAAATATTCCTCGCCCGTCACTTCCGCTTCTCGCTCGATATCTTCAATCGGAGCGTTTCGATTACGCAGGATAGTGGCAATGGTTGCGGCGACCGGACCGGGCGCTTCTTCTGCACGCTTGAGAGCGTCACCTTCACGTCCCTTTTTCACCAGGTCAAGGGTCTCATCGACCAGTCCGGGCGCGAGGCTACCGGTTTGGCTGTAAGCGGTAAAGCGGTCATAGGTAAAGTAAATCGCCAATACCGCCATCAGGAGCAGCGGGTACATGACCGGGCCGCCCGAATTGAATATCTGAATAAGGTTCATCTACCGATACTCCTGTATTTCCTCTGCCGCACGGACCTTCGCTGCCAACCGAAGTTGTCAATCCCGACTCCCTTAATAGCGTCTTCAGAAAGCTTTGATCTTTTTCTTTGCAGAGCAACTCTGCGTTACGCCGCGTTTCGATATTTTGCCCTTTGGGCTGTTATTTATTAGGGCGTTCCTGGCGCTACAGCGCCTTTACGGGTGGCAACAGATACTCTGCCGATGCCAACATTCGCCGCTTTCGACAGTATATCAACCACCGCTCTACTGGGCGTATCGCGGTCAGCATTAATGACCACCTGCGCCTCGGCGCGTGCGGTATCACTGGAGCCTGCCTGGATACGAATTTCGTTTTGCAGGATGGCGCCGATATCATCTCCGGCCTTTACATCACGATTATTGATTTTCACTCGTGATTCCGGGGTGACGGAGATGGTAATTTTGGCAGGTTGTTGCCGGTCCGCGGAGTTAGCCTCCGGCAGATTCACGGGAAGCCCCTGCAGTTTTATGATTCCTACGGAACTGAGAATAAAGAAGACGAGCAGGAAGAACATGGTATCGATCATCGGAATGATTTCGATCTTTGTCTTCTTCAGTGTTCGTCCAACATTCGTCAGGGAATGAGGTTGACGACGGCGC
>Ga0114963_10002254_pt1 | contig 13183 bp, 10 predicted proteins | sample C_131016_EF_Meta_FD_87019 | JGI IMG/M metagenome (GOLD analysis project Ga0114963, IMG submission 87019) | Freshwater microbial communities from Lake Croche, Canada to study carbon cycling - C_131016_EF_MetaG | ecosystem: Environmental > Aquatic > Freshwater > Lake | place: Lake Croche, Canada...
CAAATTTTGCTTTTCAAGCTGTACCAAAATCTGAGGTTTTGATAGGAACAAAGAGTATTACTCATTTAAAAAGTTTTCGTAATATAGAAAAATTTTCAAAATTTAGTAAATATGAATTAGAAAAATCTAAAGATTTATTCTTTATATCTAATTCATATAATTGGAAAGCGCAAACATAAAAATTAAATATTAACTTTGCTTAACAAGTGATCTTGAATTTCACTCAATTATAAGGTTTAATTTTCAATTCAGTAATATTATTGAAAACTTGAGCGCTTAGTTTGTTATGAATTAAATAAGCAGTTCCGCGCCTAGCCCCAGATTCAGAGAATGCTGACTCTGATGGGATCCAAATTGAAATTTTCTCTGATATAGGAATTTGAGAAATATCTATTCGATCATTTTTATATTGGTCGAATCCATATCCGACATCTGTTGGAATCATAAAATCATCGATTATTGCTATGAACAGCCCGTTCCAGTCCAGGAGACTCTGAATTTCTGCTTTTAGTGGAACATAGTCCAACCAGTGCGCATCTAAATAAACTAAAATTCGGTGTTTGTTAGGATCTAATGTCTTAAGAACTTTTTCCATTTCTATTTTTGAGTTCCCTAAAATTAATTCGATACTTCCAGACACAATTTCATTTTTAAGTCGTTTTTTTGAAATTTCTAAACTTTTCTTATTTATCTCAATTGAGAAAGTTTTTTCAGAAACCATGGAAGATAAATATTGAGTAGTAGTTCCTAGATATGTCCCAGTTTCAATTGCATGAGTCGGTTTAAGAATACTAGCAAGATAATAGCTAACTCTCAGCCGATTCCTTTGTCCATTCATTGGCCTAACAAGCCATAAATCTAGATAACTTTCAATAGCTAAAAACCTAATAACTCTTTTTGAAAAATTAATCGGAAGAATTATTCTGTCTAATCTGCCTAGCAATAAAATAGCTAATTTATTTATCCTGATTCTTACAGTCATGTGTTTATTATATAGGATTTATGCGAATTGGTCCGCTAATTTTAATGCTAATGCTAAAGTAGTAAAAACAGGATTTTGATTAGAGCCCGTTGGAAATACTGCGGGCGATAAAACATAAACATGTTTTGTACCATGTATCAATAAATTTTCGTTAACCACTCCTTCTTTATTATTTCCAATTCGAAGAGTGCCCATTGGATGCCAGTTTGGACGCAAACCTAATTTGGAATCAGACTTAAGTATTTCTGGATAATATTCAATGTTTCCCAAATTATTTTTTTCTACCACATCTTTTATTATCTTCAGTGCTTTTCGAACCTCGTTAGAGGTATCTAAAGAAACTTTATGGCTATAAACCAGCGTATTAGATTTTAAGCTATCAACTCTTAACTCAGATTCGTAATATGGTAATTCTTCCGCTTTCATCCAGAGCGAATATTTACTTTTTCTAAAAATTTTTGAATTAAACCATTTAACTAAACGATTTATAGATCCTCGAATCACCCGTTCTATTAAAAAAAGTACTTTTATATTAATTTTTAGGACCAGGCTTTTTTCAAAATACTTTATTGGATCAAATTTATATGTTGTTCTCAAATGTATGATTTCTAAACTAATATTTATTGTAGAAAGTTTTTTACTTAAAGATTCAGAAATACCTAGAGCTACTCCAAAATCTTTTGAAATATCATTAGTTAACTTCCTTTCTTTGTTAAGAGACAAATTTACAAGATATTTTAAGTTTTTTTCAGAAATTGAAAGTGTTCCAACATAATCTTCTAAATGCTCCATAAGATAATTACCTACAACTTTTTTTGAAAGATTTTCCATAATTTTCGGAGAATCGATTACTAACTTAGTTGATTGGAGTGTCCCGCCTGCTATAATAACATCCCTTGGCATTATTTTTATATCAGTACCAAAGTTATTTTGTAATATAAGGATTGGGCAGCCAGTTAGTTCATTTTCAGAAATCTCTACACAAAGGTGCTCAGTTAGCACTACAAGGTTCGGATTTTTAAGATCGTTTTGAAGAAGTTTTGTAAATATCTTTGGATCAATATATCGAATTGGTCTAATTCTTAAATCTTCTGGCAGTGACTTTGAAAGTGGAAAGTATTCTTCTATGAACTCTTCATCCATTGTTGAAGTATGTAATAAACTTTGATAGCACCTGCGATAGTAAAGATCTAATTCTGATTTTTTAAATGCCCATTCCTGACTTCGGACACCGCTTATTTTTTCAAAATCCAGTTTAATGAATTCACCGATTCGACCAATCCAGTAATTTCCACCCCCGCCTATTCTATGGACATTCTTGGGAAGCATTGAAGGAGTCTCAAAAAAATAATTGGAATAATTCAGAAGAGCAGATTCGGATTTAAAATTTCCGGATTCTACAATCAATACTTTTTTCCCTTGACTTAACAGTTCATGTGCAAGAAAAATCCCAGAAGGGCCTGCACCAATAATACAAATAAAACCAGAAAAGTCTTTCACTGATTTATCATATACCAATGCATATTGACATGATAAATACTTCATTTTGATAGGGATAAATTATGATAAATTAACGAGAATATAAGTAACGAAGATTACTGGTTGGAGAATAATGCAGTTATTGTAAAGTGTTCATATCAGAAAATTTCACATTGATTTCTATCAAACGCGATTAAAATAATTGCAATTAGTTTAAAAGGAGAACTTTTATGAGTACATTGTTAAAAGAATGGTTATTACGATTTGATTTAAAGCCAATTGGAGTTGTTCATGCGGGAGCCCACTTAGTTCAGGAGAGAGACTTATATAAAGAATTGAATATGGAACCGGTTTTATGGATTGAAGCGCACCCTACTATTTCGAAGACTTCAAAGAATTTATTAGCAAATTATTCAAAACAGAGATTAGTAAACGCAGCGCTATGGAGAAAATCAGGAGAATTGATTCAATTGACCGAAGCGGGAAATGAAGGCTCTTCGAGTTCACTGTTGGATATTGGATTAATTACTGCTTCTCATCCACAAGTTGTTGCTAGACGAAAAATTACAGTTTGTACATTTACCCTTGCTGAAATACTCAAAGAAAATCGGGATTTTACTTCGAAGATGGAATTTTTATTGGTCGACACTCAGGGCGCAGAATCGGAAGTGATTGAGGGATTAGGTGATCAAATTTCACAGTTCAAGTATATTCTCGCGGAAGTTTCAACAAAAAAGCTGTACAAAAAATCAATGTTATTTAAGAATTTCATTAAATTATTAGAATTAAAAAATTTTGAGCTTCTATGCAGTCATATCAACAACACTACTGGCTGGGGAGATGCTTTTTTTGTTAGAAAAGATATTTTGTTATCAATGGGAATCGAAAAATCTAAATTCGATCACATAAAAGTCTCTAATGGTTTAGCTTTAGCAACTCGACTTAGACAAATTTTGATAAAGATCGGATTACCTAATTCGGTAGTAGCTAGAATTACTAAGAAGCAAAGATATTAGTGCCATGCACTTGGTTTTGGATGCCAGAAATCATCAGAGTAATAAATAACTCCGTTAGTATTAAGTAATCCTGCAACATAACTTAAACTTGAGCGCGAAGTTATTAAGTATGAAGATAATGACATCATCGCAATTGCATCAATTGGGTCGCCACCGCTTTCTACCGTAACATCAAATCCTTTAGAAAAAAAACTTAGCTCTAAATCATTCCCCCGTACGTAAAGCTCACCCTCAGAAAAACCAGGAGTTCCTTCCCAATGAAACTTTTGATTAACCTCTGGAGTGAATTTTAGATCCACTACTGGAGCATCTGTAAAAATAAAAATCTTATTCAAATTCGGTGATGTTCCCTGAATTTGCTTTATCTTACTGAAGTAATAATTTAAAGGCATTTCTCGAGAGATCTTTTGTCCAGGGTAAATTACTAAACCTCCTACACCTTGTCTAAAATGTATGTAGATAACGTCTGAGTGAACTTGCATTTCAAAATCTTTTATATACTCTCCCCAGTTAGGAAAATATTGAGCCATGTTTAAACAGATATCATTATAGTAATTAGTTATTGCATAAGGTTCTATAGTTTTAATAAGAACAGATTTATTCCTTATTATACATAAGAGTGTTATTTTTAGTAAGCTAAAGGCATTTAAGCTAGGCACTGCAATTTCGATACAATTTTTATCTAATGCTTTAAACTTACCTTTATATTTAAATAAGAAATTAATTTTATTAATAAAATTAATTTTGCTTATTGAATTTTGAAAGGGATCAAGTGGGTGCACTGAAACATCCATAAACTTTTCTTGAACAAAAGAAATATTAGCATAATCACAGAAAGCAATAATAGAGAGTAACCTTTGTAACTGGGCACCAATTCCGTCGATTTTCGAATTAGTATTATTGGTTATTGAGAGTTTAATACCTGTGTAATTTATTATTAACTTTGTTATTTGAATTAAAAAATGAACCATAAATCTTGATATTGTTAATTTGATTTTTATAAATACAGATTTAAATATAGAATTCATATTAAATATGTGAATTAGTAATTAATGCTATAATAAAATGATGGATATCGTATTTGTACATTTAAATACCCTTCTACCAAATTATTTAGAGAAAAACTTAATTCGTACCAGATGTATTTTTCCAGACCAAAATATTGTATTAATTTCTAACACGATGCAGAAAAGTATACCTGGAATAACTAAATGTATATTATCAGAACCGCAAGAATCTCTAGATTTAAGAAAAATCTTATCTCATCCAGTCGAATTTAGGAAAAATTTTTGGCACAGTTCGATTGCAAGATTTGCTTATTTATTAGCCTATCAAAAGCAAGTAAATAGAAGAATTTTGCACTTTGAATCTGATGTTTTAATTTCAAAGGATTTTCCCCTGTCAAAAATTTTACAAATACCAACTAACAAAATTGCATTTCCTATACTTGCAAAAGAAAGAGGTGTTGCAAGTGTTTTTTATTCGGGTGGTGCAAAAACTTTAAAAGAATTTGTATCTTTTTCTATTTCTCATGCGATGAATAATCCATTGACTACCGACATGTTGGTTCTCCGAGAGTTTTACAACAATTTTCCTGAATTTGTAAAAGTTTTACCAGCTGGTCCTGGTAATGTTGAATTCTATAGCAATGATATCAATAGTGATATTTTTCCGAAAATTATCGAAGGGCTTAGTGAATTCCAAGGAGTCTTTGACGGTACCGATATTGGGTTTTATCTTTTTGGGACAAATCCTTGGAACCGTCGAGGGGTAAGTGTCTTACACCAAGAGGTAGCAGATACTTATACGATTATGTCTAGATTTAAATTTGAATATAATGGTGCAAGAAATTTTGTAGACGTGATTAGTGATAATGAGAAAATTCCAATATATAATTTGCATATAACTTCGAAACGCGACTCGTTATTCGAATGTAAAAATTTAGAAGTCAAAGTTAATAAATTTCTGAATGTGAAAAGTGAAAAAAAACAAATAAACATTACTGTTTTTTTTATTATGCTTTTTAAAAAAATAATTCGTACCCTAACAAAAAGTTAAATGCATACTCATGCTTAAGTCGTTCTTATAAATAATATAAGCTTCTTCCGGATAGATTCATCAGAATCATTTTATCTCTCAAATTCTGCAAAATTCTAGTTTTTTTGTGGTCTAATTGTCGCATGCGTATTCTTCATTTAACAACATCGTTTTCGGGGGGTGCCGGAATTGCCGCGAGGCGAATTTGCGAAGCTCAGAATAATTATGGGCTTGATTCTGTAATAATGGGCATACAAGTATCTGATAGAGCAGAACAAAATATAAATGAAATTTCATACAATAGAAATCTTAAAAGTAAATTAATTTCTACAATTATAACTGGAGCTCAACAAAAAATTTTTCAAAGTGGAGATGAGCTTCTCACTCCAATTTCTATTAGCACCCTGAAGATATCTGACAGTCTTTACAAGGATTTTGATCTAATCCACATTCATGCATTTTATAATTTATTAAGTATAAAACAAATTGCTCAAATCTTTAAAAAAATTCCAGTAATTATTACTATGCATGATCAAAGATTGTTTACCGGTGGATGTCACTATTCTTTTGATTGCCAAGGCTTTAAAACAAATTGCTCTGATTGCCCACAAGCAACTGCTCCATTTAAATTTGTAACTAAACTTTCGTTGCGTAATTCAATTAAATTGTTAAAGACTCACGAGAAAATAACCTATGTGACTCCATCGAGTTGGTTAGCAGATTGCGCAATTCAAAGTAATTTATTACAAAATCAAACAATTCATACCATTGCAAATCCGATACCGGATATATATAAGAGCTTATCTGAGTATCAAAATAATAGTTCGCGATTTACAATTGGTTTCTTTTCTCATGACTTAAACAATCCTTATAAAGATTTAGAAACTTTAATTTCTGCCGCTCATATTTTGAAGCATAAATTACCAATAGAACTTAAATTTTATGGGCGTGGGGAGATACTGCAAGATATGACTGATTTGATTTATTCTCGAAGTTATTTCAAAGATGATGTTTCAGCCGTTAAGGCTTATAATTCGTGCGATATCGTTGTAGTACCAAGCACTCAAGATAATTCTCCAAGTGTGATTACAGAAGCTTTAATGTGTGGTGTTCCTGTCGTAAGCACGAATGTAGGGGGAATTAGAGAAGTCCTAAATAAATTTAATTTACCAACAATCGAACCACGAAACCCAAGAATCTTGGCAGAAACTTTAATCAATTTTTCTAAAAAAGACTCAAGCTATAATATATCAAATGTTGCAAAAAAGATTTTTTCATACGAATCGTCTAGTACTAGACATTTACAAATTTATGAAAAAGCTTTAGCCAATTTTAAAGATAATTCGATCAATTAGATTACTTCTCACCTTTTCCCTTACTCCTAATTTATCAAACAGCCATGAGATTTTGGTTGAAAAAATATGACGAAAACTAATATTATATAAATTCTTTCTATACCACTGATCAATTTCTATATTTTGAATAGGTTTAGTGCGGAATTTAGTATAATTCTGAGTTGGAAATTCTAGCCATTTTGAAAACCCTCGTGTATGAGTTGCATGACTGTCCCCACCGATATTACTAACTAAATTACTTGCTGGAAGCAGGGCTTTAGCTCCTATTTGATTAAATATATATGCAAGTGGTATATCCCAAGCATCGATATAGCCTTCAAGAGAACGCCTTGCACCGCTCCGCCAAAAGCAATATTCGATATATGAATCTCCTTTTACTTTTTTGTTAATTTGTTTAAAATCTAGAATCAGTGAAGCTATGATTTTCCATTTAGACTTTGATGTAGCCCAGCCCCAAATGAGTGGATACTTTGATAAACAAGGAAGACTTCTAGTTATTTCTGAAGGTGCAAATTGATTTCCAGATATCAATAATATTTTTTTATCATTAGTTAAATACTTTTTAGAATCTCTTATCCAAATAAAAAAATCTTCTGTGGGTAAGCAATCATCCTCAATTATCACCGCAAATTCTTCTTGAGTAAACACCCAGTCGCATGCAGATAAAACTGACGCAGCAGCTCCCAGGTTAAATTCTGAAATTTTAGTGAATATAAAATTTGGGTACTTTTTCTTAAATCTGTTAGCAATAGCAATACAACTATCTACATCATGTCGAGAAGTTTGCTTGGCAGGTCCATCGATTGCTACGTAGATTTTATCGATATTGGCAATTAAACACGCTTCGATTATCAATTCTAAATTTAAAGATCTTTTATACGCGACTATCAGAGCAACTAACTTTGAAATAAAGCGCCTCCACGTCTTGTTGATTTCTCGATTATACCTTACTTCTAGTAATCTAATATCATGGCAAAAAAATTACTAAATATTTTAATGCTAGGAATTAACTTTATCTATAGTATTATTGATTTACCATTTCGAATTAGAAATTTTTACCTTCGAGCCAGACGAAATCTTTCACTTTTTACACAAGATAATACTCGTAGTGACAGTCAATCTGCTTTTTATGAAAGGGCTGTTAACAATATTATTTCTAAGAAAACACAATTAAGGCGATTCCGAAGAGTTTATGACTATCGGGAAATTTTAGAGCATTTAGACTATAAAGACGGTAAAAAGTACTTAAGTGAAATTAAAAATAAAAATTCACAAATATTAAATCAAGTCAATAAATTTTCGGTAAATGACAGATTTGGGAAGCCTAGAAAATTTTTTTATCCAGAAATCGGCAAGTTAAGCCCAACTACACTCCGTTATATCTTTGTTGCAACAGATCTATATTCAAAGTTCAATATGAATAGGATTAAGAAAATTGTCGAGATCGGAGCTGGATACGGCGGTCAAATTTCTATTCTTAATTCCTTAGACTTAAATACTCAAAATGAATATTTCATTTTTGACTTACCTGATGTGCAAATTTTAATTAAGCATTATTTATCGAATATGAAACTTTCTTCAATTAGTTTTTTAAATATTAAAGAAATTAACAAGATAGATTATGATTTAGTAATTAGCAATTATGCATTTTCTGAACTGCCTATTTATTTACAAGAAACGTATTTAGAGAAAGTTTTAATGTTTTCTAAAAACGGCTATCTAATTATGAACAGCGGCGCAGGTGATAAAACTGGTAGATCAGCAGGTAAATTAAGCATTGAATGCCTAAAAGAAAGAATTCCACATTTGGAAGTTTATCCAGAAAGTCCGCTCACAGGGCCAGATAACTATTTATTAATATGGCGGGATCAAACAATAAAATGAATAATCAAAGTGAAGGTAAGCTATTAATTATTGTTCCAGTGACTAAAATGGCTGGGAAACTGAAGAATTTTCGAACTTGGGTTAGCAGTATTCCAATCCAAAGCGTCAAGGTACTTGTAGTTCATGATTACGCGGATAATGCAACATCAAAAGAGTTAAAGAAAATTATTGCGTTTCATGCGGCAAAGAATATTGAATTAATCGAAGAAAAAGTGCAAAGCCCGGGAGCCGCCAGAAATATTGGATTGCGTGAAGAGAGTTTTGAGTGGATTTCCTTTGTTGATAGCGACGATTTAGTTGATGTTTCTATATTGCTAAAAATGATTGAGGATGCTCCATCTGATACCGATATAATTATTGGTGATTATGCAATAAACTCATCGAATGGTTCAAAAAATATAAAAACTTCTGAGTGTATTGACCCAAAAATGAGTATTGCTATGGATCCTGGATTTTGGAGAATGATATTTCGTCGAGAAATTATTGGCTCGGTTCGCTTTACATCATATAAAATGGGAGAAGATCAGCTTTTTTTACTCGCCTTAGATTTTTTTAACAGAAAATTATTTTTTTCAAGTTTTTCACCGTACACATATTTTAAAAATATCGAAGGTCAACTAACCTCTAGTTTTGATAATTTAAAAGATATTACAAATGTAATAAAGCACACAATTGCTATATATAATAAGTCAGACTATTCAATTCAAAAATATGTAGGTATGATTTTATTAAAACAAATTATTACTGAGTTTAAAACCTATTGCCTTAAAAATTTATTTAAGGCAATCTTTAAAATAGTTTCTAGTATTTCCCAAATTAAATTAAAATTACTCCCAATACTATTTAAAAACTTAGTTTTAATTTTATTTAGAATGACAAATATAAAATCTAAAACAACTTTTGTAGTTCTTACTGGCGGGTTAGGAAACCAATTATTTCAATATGCGGCTGCCCTTTCCAGGAATTCATCAAAAATTATAATCGATAGGAATCTTGGTAAACCTCGCCTTAATGATCAAGAATTTCCTGCACTCACCGATTTTGAATTAGTCACTAAATTAAGCCTTTCACCAGGCGTAAAACATCATAAATTTTTTCTAAAATGTTCAAATTATATAATTAGGTCGGGAATGAATCCAGTTGGAATCGAAAAAACAAAAGCATTTAATTTTTTGATAAAAATTTGCTTCTCAATTATTTTTAGCATTTTGCTAAAAACTCGATTAACATTGATTCAGGCTAAAGATAATGGTTATTTTGAAATGGGAGAGGTAATGAAAAATGATTTACTTATTGGTTATTTCCAATCATATAAATGGGCAAATGAAAACGAAGTTAAATCTCAGCTATGTAGTATTGAATTGAAAAAACAATCCGAAAATTTAACCAATTTTCTCACTCAGTATATAGGTAAGTCCATACTATCAATCCATATAAGACTGGGTGATTACAAAAGCCAATATGATTTTGGAGTGATTGATAGATCTTATTATCAAAATGCCATAAACTTCGCGAAGTCAAAGATTGCTTTTGATTGTATCTGGTTGTTTTCCGATGAGCCCTCTGAGGCGTTGGACTTACTCCCAAATGAAATAATTGATCAAATAATAGTTGTGCCAAATTTTAATGGAAGCGCTGCTGAAACTTTAGAAGCAATGCGGTATTGTAAATCATACATTATTGCAAATTCTAGTTTAAGTTGGTGGGGAGCTTTCTTGAATTATGGATCAGAAGCACCACTTGTAATCGCACCGAAACCTTGGTTCAAAAATTCAAAAGAACCTAGTTTGATAATAAATCCTTCCTGGATTCGCCTGCCAGCCTGGCCAAATCTAGATAATTGAATGGATAATGATGATGTTTAGATTCTCAATGAAAGGTCAACCTAATCAGTTAAGAAAAGTTCTTAACATTTTACCCATTAAAGATCAAAAAAAGATTTTTCAAGTCATGATTTTGCAAGTTTTTATGGGATTTGTAGACCTATTAGGTGTAGGCGTAGTTGGAATCATTGGCGCACTTGCAGTGAGTGGAATCCAATCAAATGTACCCGGAAGTCGTGTTAATTGGTTTTTATCTTTTTTTAAGTTAGAAAATCTAACATTCCAAACCCAAGTTGCAGTGCTTGGAGTGTTTGCTACCTTAATACTAATATTTCGCACTATTTTTTCGGTTGTATTTACTAAAAGAACTCTATATTTTCTTAGTCGACGAGGGGCATTATTGACGGCTAATCTACTTTCACGGTTGTTATCACAACCTTTAATAAAAATTCAGCAATATACTTCCCAGGATCTCGTATATGCACTAACTACCGGCGTAAATTCAATAACTTTAGGCGTAATTGGAAATGGAGTCATTTTAATTTCAGATCTGTCTTTACTAATGGTACTGGGAGTAGGTTTAGTCCTGATTGATTTTAGAATCGCAGTATTAAGTATTGGATTATTTTCAGTAATATCTATGTTTTTATATATACTAATGCATTCACGATCAGAGAAATTAGGTAAAGAATCATCTGAAATTGCTATTAAGAGTAATGAATTAATTATTGAAGTTATAACTGCTTATCGCGAGTCGGTTGTTAGAAATCGAAGAGATTATTATTTTAGAGAAATAGGAAAGCTCAGGTCGATAAACGCTTCTAACTTGGCAGAGTTAGCATTTATGCCAAATGTTAGTAAATACGTAATTGAAATTACTGTTGTTGTGAGTGCTTTAGGAATTAGTGCTGCACAGTTTTGGTTGACAGATGCTTCTCATGCAATTGCTACATTAACTATTTTTTTGGCTGCAGGTACCAGGATCGCACCAGCATTTATGCGATTACAGCAAGGCGCATTACAGATAAAAAGTAGCTTAGGGATTGCAATTCCTACATTGAGATTGATTGATTCGCTCGGAAATTTGGACACCATCCCTAAATCAGAAGATAAGGTTTCTATAAGTCATATTGGTTTTCACGGAAAAGTCGAAATCACAAATGTAAATTTAAGATACCCGGGTCAAGAAAATCAGGCACTAAATAATATTTCATTTACAGTTAACGAAGGCTCCTCCACCGCGTTAGTAGGTGCTTCTGGAGCTGGTAAAACTTCACTCGCAGACATAATTCTTGGCGTAATTGAACCTAGTTCTGGAAAAGTTGAGATATCTGGCCTTACTCCCAATGCGGTTGTAACTAAATGGCCTGGTGTAATTGGGTACGTGCCACAGGACGTGGTAATAATCAATGGTTCAATTCGCCAAAATGTTGCCTTTGGTTTCCCTAATGATTTAATATCGGACGAATTAGTGATGGACGCAATCATAGCTGCGCAACTTCAAGATTTCCTTAAAACTTTGAAAAACGGTCTTGAGTCTCAAGTGGGTGAGCGAGGAACCAAAATAAGTGGTGGGCAGCGGCAAAGAATTGGAGTTGCACGGGCGCTTTATACCAAACCGAAATTACTAGTTCTTGATGAGGCAACCAGTGCACTTGACGGAGAAACTGAGTCAAACATAAATAATGCAATTCAATCATTGAGGGGAAAGACGACAATTTTAGTGATAGCACACCGCTTATCGACTATTCGAAATTTTGACCAAATTATATACATGGAGAAAGGCAGAATTATCTCTAAAGGTAATTTTAAAGAGCTAAGAGATGCTGTACCAGATTTTGATAAACAAGCAAAATTAATGGGTCTTTAAACTAATAGTATTTAGCAGGAAATCTAACTTTAATTTGATAAAAAATGGTGTTGTTCTCTAGAACTATATGGTTAGACTCCATGCGAAGTAGTCTTTTATGGGTCGATTTAACCTGATTCCCCTAATACGAGAAAATTCGGCAAAATTGGTCATTCAAGAGGGCAACATTTACCTCCTTTTGGTGTCTTACTAAGTAGAGGGGTCAAGACGTTGGCTCATCGAAAGCGGGAAATCACAGTGTCACTTCGTAAGAAGGCTCAGGCCCCAGCGACTGTTGCCGCGTGGTCTGTTTCTGATTTATCCGCCCTGTATACCCAAAACCGCTCATCACTTATCGCTCAAGCCCGTCGAATTCTTCGAAGCGATGCTGATGCATCAGAGGTTGTCCAAGATGCTTTCCTTAAATTTATCTTGGCTGCCCCAGAGCTAGATACTGCAGATCGTGCTTTGGCATATCTGCGCACCACCGTCAACAACTTATGCCTGAATGTAATTCGAGCAACGGGATCTCGCCCTAATTTAGTTGCTATTGATTCAGATGCAACACAGGAGCGCCTATCTGAGATTGCTGCGGAAAATCACACCCCAATGGATGCAATACTTGCTGCAGCAGAGGATGCTTCAATTATTCGTGAAGCACTATCTAGGCTTTCTAAAACACAACGTACCGCACTAGTTATGTGGGAGGTTGAAGGTCGTACCACGAAAGAGATTGCAACTGCAATTGGCACAAGTGA
>Ga0114963_10002256_pt1 | contig 13182 bp, 10 predicted proteins | sample C_131016_EF_Meta_FD_87019 | JGI IMG/M metagenome (GOLD analysis project Ga0114963, IMG submission 87019) | Freshwater microbial communities from Lake Croche, Canada to study carbon cycling - C_131016_EF_MetaG | ecosystem: Environmental > Aquatic > Freshwater > Lake | place: Lake Croche, Canada...
AGCTCCTGGCTGGCGATGCGGGCCGCTGCCACCACGTGCGTGGCGTCGCCAAAAATATAGACGCGTTTGCCGGTCAGGTAGGTCGAATCGACCGACTTGGCGTACCAAGGGGCGTGGGCCTCTTCGGGGTCTTGTGCAGGCTGAGGCTGGCCGGTCAAGGCGCAGACTTCAGCGATGAATTCGCGCGTGGCGTGGCTGCCTAACGGCACGGTTTGGGTGTAAGGCTGGTCAAACTGGCGTTGCAGCCACTGCGCGGCGGCAAGACCAATTTCGGGGTAGAGCACCACGTTGAAGTCAGCCTCGGCCAACTTTTGGAGATCGGCCACGCTGGCACTCAGGGGCGCGACCACGGCCACATCGACACCGAGTTGGTTCAACAACTGCTTGATTTCCTTGACGTCATCGCGGTGGCGAAAACCCAGCGCACTGGGGCCGAGGATGTTGCACGAGGGCCGCACCTGAGCAGCACGGTCGCTGGCAGGCTTGTGCACCAAGTGGCGACACAGCTGGTAAAAGGTTTCGCTGGCGCCCCAGTTTTCTTTGCGTTGGTAAGAGGGTAGCTCCAATGCCACCACGGGAATGGGCAGTTGCAGCGCTTGGGCCAGACCCCCCGGGTCGTCTTGGATCAACTCAGCGGTGCAGGACGAGCCCACCAACATGGCCGCGGGTTGAAAGCGGTTCATGGCCTGACGGGCCGCGTCTTTGAACAGCTCAGCGGTGTCGCCGCCCAGATCGCGGGCCTGGAAGGTGGTGTAAGTGACAGGCGGGCGGCGCGGCAGGCGCTCGATCATGGTGAAGAGCAGGTCGGCGTAGGTGTCGCCTTGAGGGGCGTGCAGCACGTAATGGACGTCGGTCATGGCGGTGGCCACGCGCATCGCACCCACATGGGGTGGTCCTTCGTAAGTCCAGAGCGTCAGTTGCATGGTGTGGTCCTGCGCTTTAAGCGGCCAGCTTGATGCGGCGCTTGAGGGGACGGCTGAACAAACCCGCGAGGTCTGCTGCTTGTTCATAGCCTTGGATGGGGGTGAAGACCAACTCAATGGCCCATTTGGTGGTGATGCCTTGCGCCTCCAGCGGGTTGGCCAATCCCAATCCGCAGACCACCAGATCGGGTGCGTCAGCGATGCATCTGTCGAGTTGTAAATCCACGTCCTGGCCTTCGCTGATGCGCGTGCCCATGGGCAGCAAGGCCAGTTCGGCAGCCATGTGCTGGCGGTGCAAATAGGGTGTGCCCACTTCCACCAGTGCCATGCCCAGTTCGCGGTGAACGAAGCGCGCCAGCGGAATTTCCAATTGCGAGTCTGGAAAGAAAAAGATGCGCTGGCCTTGAAGCTGCTGGCGTTGCACCGCCAGGGCTTTTTGGGCGCGTTGGCGCGGCGCACTCGTGGCTTGTTCAAACACGTTGGGGGCCACGCCAAACTCGGTGGCGGCCGCTTGCAACCAGGCTGTGGTGCCTTCCACGCCCAGTGGAAAGGTCGCTGCCAGGTGTTGTGCCCCTCGTGATTGCAGGGCGCGGGCAGTGTCGGCTAAAAAAGGTTGGGCCAGCAAAAAGCGGGTATTCGGACCGACCACCGGCAGGGCCTGGCTGTGGCGTGGAGGGAAGAAGCTGACTTGCAAACCCATGCGCTCGAGCAGGCTGCGCAGCTGGTCTTCGACCACATCGGCCAGTGTGCCCACCACCATCAGCGCTGGGGCGGTGTCGGTGCTTGTGGGCAAGCTGGGCACCATGGCGGCCAGGCAGGCGTCCTCGCCCTGGGTGAAGGTGGTTTCAATGCCGCTGCCCGAGTAGTTGAGTACGCGCACCCTGGGGTGGTGGATTTGGTTTTGGCGTTCGGCCGCACGCGACAGGTCCAGCTTGATGACCTCGGATGGGCACGAGCCCACCAAAAACAACAAACGGATGTCGGGGCGGCGCGCCAATAACTGGCTCACCACGCGGTCGAGTTCTTCGTGCACATCGGCCAGACCCGCCAGATCGCGCTCATCGATGATGGCGGTACCAAAGCGGGGCTCGGCAAAAATCATCACACCTGCCGCTGACTGAATCAGGTGGGCGCAGGTGCGTGAGCCCACCACCAAGAAAAAAGCATCCTGGATTTTGCGGTGCAGCCAGATGATGCCGGTCAAGCCACAAAACACCTCGCGTTGACCGCGTTCGACCAAAGGCACCACGTCGGTGCAACCTGAAGTTTCTGCGCGAATCGGAATGACGGGGCTCATAAGCTGGCCTGTGCGCCCGAGTTGGGCAAGAGGGGGTGAGGTTTTTGCAGCCGCGCCATGCGCAACTTGCGGATGTATTGCGCGGCATTGATGGCGTAACTGGCGTAGGCGACCAAAGCCAGCCAGAGCTGGTCGGTGGGTCCCCACAGATCTTGCGACCAGACCCACAGGTAAGCCGTATGCAGGGCCAAGACGCCCATGCTGACCACGTCTTCCCAAAAGAAGGCGGGCGCAAACAGGTACTGGCCAAAGACCACTTTTTCCCAGATGGCCCCGGTGACCATGATGGCGTACAACAACAGGGTTTTGACCACCACCGAGACGAGCGCCCAATCGGTATGCGCACCCGTTTGCAGGCTTTGCACGACCAGGTACATGCTGACCCCAAACGCCGCAAACTGCACGGGTGCCAGCAGGCCTTGCACCAGCGTCCAAGCGCTTGCATCACGCCTGGCGCGTTGCGCTGGCGTGTACAAAACCGCAGGGGTGAAAGAGGTCATGAAGAATCTTGTTCGTTCTGGTGTTGGAATGAATGTAAATCCAGGAACAAGGTGTGTCAACATAAATTGACACAAATAAATAAAACTAGGGTTTACACCAAATACAAGTCGCCAGAACCCCCTCACACTTCCAACTGTGTCGCGCAAGGGGCTTGGGTCCCCGCGCAAGGCACGGCTCGCGCAGCTCTTTTCATGATGCGAATCCGTGCAGTGGATGATTTATTCCTGATGATCGGTGCTTGTCATGGCTCAATTCAATGTCAAAAATTCCGCTCTGGCGCCTGCTGCATTGACGCCTGCCGTCTTGCTGCCGGAGGCGCAGCGCAGCGCAGGTCCGGTTGGCCCACGCTTGGTGGGGGGGACTCGCTTTCACGGCAAGTCGGCGCTCGATGCCACCCATGTTCAGATCTTGGCGCAGGCTTGTATTCAGGGCCTGGACGCTGCTCGCCAGGTGGTGTTTGGTTGGCAGCGGCAGGGCCAGAACCTGGCTGATATTTACCTGCAAGGTATAGCCCCCTGTGCCCGGTTGCTGGGGACCTGGTGGAGCGCAGACCGCCTGGATTTCGCCATGACCACCATCGCCTCAGCCCATTTGCAGCAGCTCTTGCATGATTTCAGTGTCGAGTTTCTACACGAGTCGCCTCAGGCGCGTAACGGCTGGAACCTGTTGCTGTTGACCGAACCGGGGGCGCAACACAGCATGGGGATGTTCATGCTCAGCGAGTTTTTCAAACGTGAAGGCTGGTCTGTGACTTTGGCCGTGCCCCAGGATGTGGCCGAGTTCACGCGCGTGTTTCGGTCCGATTGGTTTGATGCGGTGGGCGTCTCAGTGAGCACCGACCGCCACCTGGACACGCTGGCGGTGTTGCTGCCCCAGCTGCGCCAAAGTGCTGACAATTTGGCGATGCAGGTTTTTCTGGGCGGGCCGATGGCGCTGTGTGATGCGCACAGCTTGCAGAAAATTGCCGCCGAGGTGGTGGCCCAAGACGCGCCAGCCACTGTGGCTTGGCTGACGCAGCGCATGCCAGCTGCGCTGCGCTGCGACTGAACAGCCGTTTTTGCAACTTTGACACTTATTCAGCGAGGTACATATGAATGAGGTAGGTCTGAGCCTATACTCAATTGACATACGAAGTGTCAATTTTCTGATACTCAAGCGCAGCGGGTTTACATCATGAAGCTTCCCTCACTGGACTCGTCGACGTTCTCGCAGTTGCTCGGCGTGGTCTCAGACATCACCGTGATCATGGACCCGAAAGGCGTGGTGGAGGATGTGTCCGTCGGCCGAGACAGCTTGTCTGCGCTGGGCTGCCAGACTTGGATCGGCCGCAACTGGCTGGATACCGTCACCACGGAAAGCCGCACCAAGATCCAGGATTTGCTGCAATCGCGCGGCGTCCCGCAGGAGATGCGCTGGCGGCATGTGAATCACACCACGCCTGTGGGCAATGAAGTGGCTCTGCAATACGTGGTTTTGCCTTTGGGCGACGCCAAATTACTGGCCATTGGGCGTGATTTGGAAAGTCTGGCTGAGTTGCAGCGACGCTTGGTCGAGACCCAGCAGTCGATGGAGCGCGACTATTTGCGCTTGCGTCACATTGAGGCGCGTTACCGTATCCTCTTTGACACTTCGTCCGAGGCCGTGTTGATGGTGGATGCCAGTTCGCAGCGGGTGCTGGAGGCCAATGTGGGCGCTCAGTCCTTGCTCAGGGACGCTGGCAAGCGCCTGGTCGGGCGCGACGTGCGTGAGTGCTTTGCACCTGAAAGTCAGGGCGAAGTCCAGTCTTTGTTGCGCACGGCTTTGGCCACAGGGCGCATCGAGATGTGCGCTGCCCAAGTGGCCGCCATGCCCTCGGCATGGACCGTCTCCGCTACAGTCTTTCGTCAAGAGGGCGGGGCGCAGTTTTTGGTGCGACTGGTGAGCCGAGAAACCGGTGCCCCATCACCGCACGATGCCCATGCTGCCACGGTGCTCAGTGAGGCCATGGTCCAATTTCCCGACGGTTGGTTGCTGACCGACACCGCCGGCATGGTCAAAAGCGTCAACGAAGAGGGCATGGCCTTGTTGGGACTGACGGCCAGTTCCCAAGTGGTTGGCCAGAGCCTGGAGCGCTGGCTGCTCAGGGGGGCCGTCGATTGGGGCGTACTCCATACCAGTTTGCGCCAGCAATTGCCCGTGCGTAATTTTGCCACCGAGGTCCGGACCCTGTCGGGCATGACCCTGCCAGTTGAGATTTCCGCCGTGTCACTGGTGCAGCCTGAGCCCCTGTATGTCTTTTTTGTTCGGGATATGGATCGCAGGCTCCAAGGCGGCGCATCGGTGTCGCAAAGCCAGATCAACCCCTTTGCCGATTTGTCGCAATTGGTGGGGCGGCGTCCGATCAAAGACATTGTGGGCGAGACGGTGGACACGATCGAGCGCATGTGCATTGAAGCGGCCTTGGAACTGACTCACAACAACCGTGCTTCAGCCGCAGAAATGCTGGGCTTGTCGCGCCAAAGTTTGTACGTCAAGTTACGCCGTTTCGGCATCGTGGCCGAGTCTGAGGCTGAAAACTTGGGATGAGAGAAAATTTTAATTGACACATAGTGTCAACCAGGGTTGACATTTTAAAAAGGCTCTTCACAATGGAGCCATGAACACCCCGCCACGGCCACTGGCTCACACCCTGCCTGAACCTGATTCCGCCTTGGGCAGACCGGTGTCCGTGTGGAGTCCCCCTTCGTTGCGAACGGTGGCGGAACTCCTCAAGCCGATCACCTGGTTTCCGCCAATGTGGGCTTTTGCCTGTGGTGTGGTGGCCTCGGCTCAAGACTTGGGCGCGCATTGGGCTTTGCTGGTCCTGGGTTTGGTGCTCACCGGACCCTTGGTTTGTGCCAGCAGCCAAGCCGTGAACGACTGGTTTGACCGGCATGTGGACGCCATCAATGAGCCCCACCGTCCGATTCCCTCGGGGCGCATGCCGGGCCGCTGGGGACTGGGCGTAGCCATTGCCTGGACCGCACTGTCCTTGCTGTGGGCCACCCTGATGGGGCCTTGGGGTTTTGCAGCATGCGCATTGGCCATTGCCTTGTCCTGGGCCTACAGCGCGCCGCCGGTGCGTCTGAAAAAAAACGGCTGGTGGGGCAACGCCGCCTGCGCGTTGAGCTACGAAGGTTTGGCCTGGCTGACCGGCACTGCCGTGATGTTGGGTGGGGATTGGCCAGGCTCGCATTCGCTGGTGTTGGCCCTTTTGTACAGCTTCGGTGCGCACGGCATCATGACGCTCAATGATTTCAAAGCCATTGAAGGTGACCGCCAGATGGGCGTGGCCTCTTTGCCGGTTCAATTGGGCGCGCAGGGCGCCGCGCGCATGGCGTGCATGTTCATGCTGGTGCCCCAGGTGGTGGTGACGCTGCTGCTGGCGAATTGGCAGTTGCCCTGGCATGCCGCTGCCGTACTGGTGTTGGCTATTGTGCAATGGCCCTTGATGGCCAAGTTCTTACGCCAACCGGTTGAGCGGGCTTTGCATGTGTCGGCCTTTGCTGTGCCGCTGTTTGTCACTGGCATGATGGTCAGCGCCTGGGGCGTTCGCTATTTGAATTTATGGCAATCGACCGGAGGGGCTGTATGAGCGCACCATTTTTTGGCTGGTTTCAGATCATTCGCCTGGGGCTGGTTCAGGCTTGCTTGGGCGCGGTGGTGGTGGTGACCACCTCCACCCTCAACCGCATCATGGTGGTGGAGCTGGCCTTGCCGGCTCTGCTGCCTGGCTTTTTGGTGGCCTGGCACTACGCGGTGCAAATGGTGCGCCCACGCATGGGTTTTGGCGCTGACAAAGGTCAACGCAGCACACCTTGGATGATGGGCGGCATGATGGTGCTGGGCGTGGGCGGTGTCATGGCTGCAATAGCCACAGTCTGGATGGCGACGCAGCCCGTGTATGGCATTGGGCTGGCCGTCGTGTCCTTCAGCTTGATTGGCTTGGGCGTGAGCGCTTGCGGCACTTCACTGCTGGCCTTGATGGCCAAACGCGTTCCTGATGCGCAACGGGCGCCAGCAGCGACCACGGTGTGGCTGATGATGATTGTCGGCTTTGCGCTGACCGCTGGGGTTGTCGGCAAACTGATTGACCCCTACAGCCCCTTGCTGTTGCTCCAAGTTTCGGCGGGCTTGAGTCTGCTCACCACGTTGATCACTGCGATGTGCTTGTGGAACTTGGAAAAAGACACACAGGCCCCGTCTGCGCCAGTGGGCAACGACGCCGCACAGCGCTTGCACCAACAAAGTTTCAAAGAGGCTTTTCACGAGGTGTGGTCTGAGCCTGCAGCGCGCACTTTCACGGTCTTTGTGTTCATGTCGATGCTGGCCTACAGCGCACAAGATTTAATTTTGGAGCCTTTTGCTGGTGCAGTGCATGGCTTTACGCCGGGGCAGACCACACAGCTGTCAGGTTGGCACCATATGGGTGTGTTGATCGGCATGCTGGCGGTGGCCGGTGCCGGTTCACGGTGGGTGGCGGGGCGACTGGGCTCGGTGCAGACCTGGATGGTCGGCGGTTGCCTGTTTTCGGCGCTGGCCTCTGTCGGTCTGTTGAATTCGGCGCTGTCTTCAGACTGGCCCCTGAAAGCCAATGTGGTGTTTTTGGGGGTGGCGAACGGCGCCTTTTCGATTGCAGCGATCGCCACCATGATGCGCCTGGCCGGCGAGGGCGGCGCGGGCCGCGAGGGCACACGCATGGGTTTGTGGGGCGCGGCGCAAGCTGCGGCCTTTGGCTTGGGGGGCTTGTTGGGCAGTGCAGCCAGTGATCTGGCCCATGCCCTGCTTGGTGAACAAAGTACGGCCTATGCCGCCGTATTCGGTCTGCAATCGCTGATGTTTGCGCTGTCGGCTGCGGTGGCTGTGCAATTGCGCTCGGCCCAAGTACGTCCGGCGCCCGCAGCGCAAACCATGCATTTTCAAAGCCATGAATGGCTGAAGGAGGGGTCACGCTCATGAACCAAACCGATTTTGATTTCGTTGTGGTGGGGGGCGGGCCTGCGGGGGCCACGGCCGCCCACGACCTGGTGCGTCAAGGCTGGCGTGTTTTGTTGCTCGATCGCCTGGGCCGCACCAAACCCTGTGGCGGGGCCATACCGCCGCGTTTGATCAAGGACTTTGAGATTCCCGACCACTTGCTGGTGGCCAAGGTGCGTTGCGCCCGCATGATCTCGCCCGCTGACAACCAGGTCGACATTCCCATCGACAACGGTTTTGTGGGCATGGTTGACCGCGATGAGTTTGACGAGTATTTGCGTGAACGCGCAGCCTTGTCCGGCGTGGTGCGTTGCCAGGCCATTTTTGACCAGTTGGCGCACGATGACAGCGGTCAGCTGTGGGTGCACTACACCCCGATCCATGGCAAAGCGCACACGGCAGCAGACAACGCACCCAAAGTCAAGGTGTCGACCCGCATGGTGGTGGGCGCCGACGGTGCGCGCTCTGAGGTGGCGCGCCAAGCCATTCCCAATGCGCACAAAACCAAGTACGTGTTCGCTTACCACGAGATCATCGCCGCCCCGGTCGGCCAGCCCGGCTATGACGCTGCGCGTTGCGACGTTTACTACCAGGGTGAAGTCTCGCCCGACTTTTACGGCTGGGTGTTCCCGCACGGCAAGACCATGAGCGTGGGCATGGGCAGCGCTGACAAAGGCTATTCGCTGCGCAGCGCAACGGCACGTTTGCGCGCCATCGCCGGTCTGAGCGAGGCCGCCACCTTGCGCCGCGAAGGCGCACCCATTCCGCTCAAGCCCCTGCCTCAATGGGACAACGGCCGCGATGTGGTGGTGGTCGGTGACGCCGCTGGCGTGGTCGCTCCTTCATCGGGAGAGGGTATTTACTACGCCATGGACTGCGCCCGGCGCGTGGCGCAAGCGGCCCACTTGGCCTTGCAAACCGGCAACTGCAAGTGGCTCAAGCAGGGCCGTCAGAGTTTCATGAAGCAGCATGGCCGTGTGTTTTGGATCCTGGGCGTGATGCAGTACTTCTGGTACCAAAGCGACCGGCGGCGCGAAAAGTTTGTCAAAATTTGTGAAGACCGCGATGTGCAGCGCCTCACGTTTGAGTCTTACATGAACAAAGAGTTGGCACGCAAGGACCCGATGGCCCATGTGCGCATTTTCTTCAAGGACATGGCGCACCTGCTGGGCTTGGCGCGCACTTGAATCAGGGATGAACACACCCGCCATCAAGCGACTCGCTCTGGCTTTGGCCTTGAGTTACGCCACCGCAGGTGTGGGCGGTGCATTGACCGACCTGGGGCCTTGGTACTTTGCATTGAAACAACCCGAATGGAAACCGCCGGACGCCGCTTTTGGCGTCATTTGGAGCACTATTTTCACGCTGTGCGCCTTCAGTGCTTGGTTGGCGTGGCAAGCCGCTGACACGGCAAGATTGCGTCGCCGCGTGGCAGGTCTTTTTGGTGGCAATGCCCTGCTCAACATCCTGTGGAGCGCTTTGTACTTCAAGCTTCAGCGTCCTGACTGGGCGTTGCTGGAGGTGTTGGGGCTGTGGTTGTCCATCGCCCTGTTGCTGCTGGGTCTGTGGCGTGTGTCGAGATGGGCCAGTGCGCTGCTGCTGCCTTACTGGGTGTGGGTCAGCATTGCAGCGGTGCTGAACTTGGAGACTGTTCGGCTCAACGGACCGTTTTCCGGTCTGACTTGAGCGCGATGTGGCCGTCTTTGACCATCCAAGCGGCATGGGTATACGCAAGGGTTAACCCTTGTATCGGCGTTGCGCTCAGGCGCAGGATTGACAAAGTTGAAGGCGAAATACCCAAGCGGAACGGGTCTAGGGTTTTTCATGGTTGTTGGTTGAAGCCAAAATATTTATAAACGAGCCTGCAGCTGCGAACTGGCATGCTATGTTGCTGGCGAATTGACGCCCCAGTTTTTATCCTCCTCAAGGATGACACGCTCGTACTGTTGGGAATGAACATGTCGCAATTCAATGGCTTGGGTGGTCAGATGGTCGGCTTTCAACAGGGGCGTATGCGCCAGGAAGAGTGCAAAGAGTCGCTGCTGGCGGTGATCGAAAAGCAGATCATTCCCCGATTGCTCAATGTCCAGCAATTTTTCAGCAACCCTTCTCATCCCCTCGCCGTGGCTTCGCGCCAAGCGGGTGAGCACCCGGAGTTCTTGGCATTCACGCAGCAATGCCTGAAAGGCGATTCAATGATGGCCAATCAGATCGTTGACGCATTGACGGCCAGGGGCTTGGCGCACGAACAGATTTTTTTGGAGTTGATCACACCGGCGGCCCGTCACTTGGGTGTCTTGTGGGAGCAGGATCTTTGTGACTTCACACAAGTCACCTGCGGCTTGGCCATCATGCACCAAATGATTTACCGCTTAGGCTACGAATCCCCCGCGGGAACGAACGGGCAAGGCGACAGCGAGCGGGTCATGTTGGCTTGTGCGCCCGGCTCGCAGCACTTCTTGGGGCTGACCATCGTGGCGGATTTTTTCCGCAAGGCCGGCGCCGAAGTGGTGCTGGAGATCTCATCGACCGAATCCGAGTTGTTGCGTGCCGTGGCCAATGAATGGTTTGATGTGGTGGGAATCTCTGTCGCCCTCCAAGCGCAACTTCAAGACTTGCCTGTTTTGATTGCGAATTTGCGGGCCCATTCAGGCAACCCGAACGTGCGGGTGGTTCTGGGTGGGCCGATTTTCTTTTTGCAAGAACACGCTGCTCAAGCTTTGGGGGCTGATGCCATTTTCACCGATGCGCGTGAAGCCGTCACTGCCGTCAAGCGCCTGATTCGCCCCATGTAGTGTGCCGGCCTGGCTGTGGCTGATCCTGGGGGGCCAGCTCAGGCGCAGCACTGCAAAATATGCTGCACCGTGCCTGCCGGGTCTTGCTCGTGCGCCAGGTGTCCCAAGCCTTTTTGAACGTGTATTTGCGCCTGTGGCAGTCGCATGAGCGCAGTCTGGGCCAAGGACGGGGGCACGGTTTGGTCTTGTTCGCCAATCAGCATGACCACGGGGTTGCGAAGGTGGTGCAGGCGTGCGGCCAATGGCTTGAGTTGCCAGGCCGCCATCATCGACAGCACACCGTGCACATGGCCCGCGTCACTCAGCACCCGGGTATACAAATCCAAGCCCTGTGCATCCAGCGTGGAGCCGGTGCGTGCCAGCCAGTCGGCCACAGCGCCGGGTTTGGCCGCCATTTTGGCGGTGGCCCAGGCCGACAGCGGGTTGAGCGCTGCCAGCTTGGCTGCGGGGCCGAACAACCATGAAGCCACACCCGGCAGCGGCAACCAAGCGGGGTTCAGGCCAATCAGGGTGCTGCGCGCCAGGCTCTCAAAGTGCAAAGCCATGTGCGCGGCAATCGCCGCCCCCGCCGAATGGCCCACGATCACCTGCGGTGTCACTTGCAGTTGCAGCAGCAAGGCGCGCAGGCCTTCACTCATGCCAGGCAGTGACAGTGCGCCCTCAGGGCCTCGGCTGGTGAAGGCGTGGCCGGGCAAGTCCGGTACGACCAGGGTGAAATGCGGCGCCAGCGCGGGCACAAGATCGCGCCAGCTGAAATGTCCTGAGCCCGTGCCGTGTAAGAGCAGCATGCAAGGGCCTTGCCCCATGCATTGCACATGCCATTGAATTGCGCCCGCTTGCACAAAGCGGCTGTGCTGCGCATGCGGCCATGGGCTGAGATGGGCCTGGTGCTGGGCCCGGGACATGCCCGGGTAAAGGCTTTCAAACATGTGGGGTTCAAGAGACAGGGTTCACGCTGCAGGGTTGCGTACCCGCTCCATGGCTTGCGCCATGCGCTGTGCTTGCACTTGCGGCATAGGCAGGTAACTGGCACCCATGTGGTCCGCCAGTTGGCGCGTCTGCACATCGGGCTGCAGACCGGTGTCGATCCACAAAGCGCGGTGCGCGCTGGCCCGCCATTGCTGGGCCCACAGCTGGGCGTCGGTCTGCGCCTGGGCCCGGCCCCCCAGGCCTTGCAAGGTGACATTGGCACGGCCATCGCTGAGCACCACCAAAATCGGCGTGACGCCCTGACGTTGCAACTGCGCTGCCTGTTCGTGCGCCATTTTCAAGGCCATGGCCAGCGGCGTGCCACCGCCGCCGGGCAGTCCGGTCATGGCGCGCTTGGCCCTGACCAGCGAGCGCGTGGCGGGCAGCAACAGCTGCGCCTGCGCGCCTTTGAAGGCGACGATGCACACGCTGTCGCGCCGGGCGTATGACTGCTGCAGCAGCAACTCGACCGCGCCCTTGGCCTCGGCCAGGCGCTGAAGCGCCGCCGAGCCCGAGGCATCGAGCGCAAGAATCAGACAAGTCGATGCACGTTGCTGGTAGCGTTGGATGTGAAAGTCCTCAGCGCGGATGGCGATGCGGCGTCGGGAACTGATGTCTGTGTCGCGTGCTGCGACTGCAGACAGGCGCAGGCGTTGACGCGGCGCTGCTGCGCGCAAGGTGGCCAGCACATGCAAGCGCGAGGACCCCCCGGGGCGGCCTGGGCGGGGAGGCAGGGGGCGGCCGCGCTGCGAGCCTGCACGGGCCTGGCCGCTGCGGCCAGACGTGTTGTGGTTGGAGGCCCCTGGCCGCGTGATCAGCGCGTCCAGCACATGCGCAGGCAAGCTGGCCAGGGCAGCGGCCACCATCATTTCTTGCAGATCTTCGGCGCTGGGCGCTTGCTGCGTTGTGTCGCTAGGGGCCTCTTGGGCAGGGTGATCCGGTGTTGCGGCGGGGGGTGGCGGATCGCCGGGCACCTGATCGGTGGGCTGAGGGGGAGGCTGCTCGTCTTCAGGGGGCGCAGCTGGGTCGGTGGCTGCTGACTGTGGCGACTCTGCAGGCCACTGCGTGGCCCGGGGTGCCAGCACGCAGCGGGCCGCAAAAGCCAGGTCGTCGTCTTCCAGCGTGCTGCGCCCGAGGATGGCGGCATGTCCGCAGGCCACGCGCAGGGCCAAGCTGGGTGCCCGCAATGAGCCAATGCCCAGGCCCCAAGCGGCTGCGCACAGCGCTTGCACTTGCGCGTCGCTGGCCTGCACCTGCGGCAGCTGCGCCCGGGCCCGCATCAGGGCCCCGGTTGAAAGTCCAATCGCAAAGCTTACGGGCTGCGCGTCGAAGGCGTCGCGGATAGCCAGGTCTGAGGGCGAGAGTGCATGCAAGTCCAGCCAAATCCCCAGCCGCTCTTGCAAGGCCGCACCCAAGCCGGGTTCGTCAGCCCAGGATTCGTCCAGGGCCACCACGCCAAAGCGTGTGCGCGAGGGCTCGGCGCTGTGGCGAGTGGGCGGCACCAGGCCTTGTTCCAGCGCTTGCACCAAAGGCGCAAGCAGACTGGGTGATAAACGCTCCGCCATGGGCAGGCAAACCAAGCCCTGGTCGGCGTGTTGCAGCAAGCCCGCTTGGGTCTGTAATTGGCCGGTTTGCAAAGTCATGGCCAAGTCGATACCGCCCAGCAAGCGTTCACGGTCTACCGAGCCCGGCACCTTCACGA
>Ga0114963_10002258_pt1 | contig 13180 bp, 9 predicted proteins | sample C_131016_EF_Meta_FD_87019 | JGI IMG/M metagenome (GOLD analysis project Ga0114963, IMG submission 87019) | Freshwater microbial communities from Lake Croche, Canada to study carbon cycling - C_131016_EF_MetaG | ecosystem: Environmental > Aquatic > Freshwater > Lake | place: Lake Croche, Canada...
AGGACTTCCTGCCAGGCATGGGTCATTACCGCGAGACACGCGACTTTCCGGCGATCAAGGGCCCGTCGTATCTGTCGGTTCATCTGCGCTTCGGCACCGTCCCGATTCGCCGGCTGGTGCGCGAAGCACAGCGCATTGAGCGACACCACGGCATCGACACGCCGGCTGGCGAGGGCGCGCGCACCTGGCTCTCGGAACTGATCTGGCGCGACTTCTATTTCCAGATCCTGCATCACCATCCGCGTGTCGAAGACCAGTCGTTCAAACCCGAGTACGAGCGCATCGAGTGGGAGAGCGGCGAGGCAGGCGATGCGCTTTTTGCAGCCTGGTGCGAAGGCCGCACCGGCTATCCGCTGATCGATGCCGCGATCGCGCAGATCCGCGCGAGCGGCTACATGCACAATCGCCTGCGCATGGTCACCGCGTCCTTTCTGTGCAAGGACCTGGGCATTGACTGGCGGCGCGGCGAACGCTGGTTCGCGCAGCATCTGAACGACTACGACCTCTCGGCCAACAGCGGCGGCTGGCAATGGGCCGCCTCCAGCGGCTGCGATGCGCAGCCCTATTTCCGCATCTTCAATCCGATCACCCAGTCGCAGAAATTCGATCCGCAGGGCCAGTTCATCCGCCGTTATCTGCCCCAACTGGCGGGTCTGTCGGCCGCGCAGATCCATGCGCCCTGGCTTGTGCCGGTCGCCGACCAGGTGCGTCTGGGCTGCGTGATCGGGCGGGACTATCCGGCGCCGGTGGTCGACCATGCGCAGGCCAGACTGCGCACCCTGCTGCGCTATTCGGTCGTCAAGGCCCAGGCCGACGGCTGATCCGCCAGGTGGGGCACAGACCGGTCTCATCGTTGCCGGTATGCCTAAGCCGCCCGGCAGGTCTGCCGTCCGGATGGCCGGGGGTGCCCTCTGGCCGGCCGCGACTGGCCATCCCGACACACGCGCGAGACGATTGGGTCCAAAGGGACTGTCTTCGAACGCTTCGCAGGCAGTTGTTCCGGTGTCTGAATTCGATCGAGTCTGATTTGCCCGATGGCTGAAGTGCTCACCCCCCTTGAGGACGCAAGCGCGCTGGCGCAAGACGCACCGGCACGAACGCCCTGGGCGCAGATCCGTGCGATGCGCGACAAACTCGACGTCGCGCTGCAGACCATCGCCGAGGGCCGCCAGAATTCGCCGATCGCACTCGATGATGTGCGGGCCGCCTCGGCCTTGCTGCAAAGACTGTGTCTGCTCGAAACCGATGCGATGCTGTCGGTGCCGCTGCGCCTGACCGGCGGGCGCTACGGCGTTCGCCATGCACTGTCGACCGCCATCGTGCTCGAATTCATGCTGACCCGCATGGGCACCTCGCCCAGCGAGCGACGCACCGCCCTCAATGCCGCGCTCACCATGAATCTGGGCATGCACGAGCTGCAGGAGCAGCTTTATGCGCAGGCCGGTGCGCTGTCGCCGGAGCAGCGCGCGGCCGTACTCGATCACCCCAATGTCAGCGTCGCGTTGCTGCGCGGCGCCGGGCTCGAAGACCGGATGTGGATCGCCCTGGTGACACAGCACCACGAACATCTCGACGGCACCGGCTATCCGCGCAAGCTCTCGGGCGACCAGCTGTGGCCGGCCGCGCAGGCGCTGATGCTGGCTGACCGGTGGTGCGCGATGATCACCGAGCGCCACTATCGGGCCGGTGCACCGCCCGATCAGGCGCTGCAGCTCATCGTCGGCCGTGCCAGCGGCGTGGCCGACACCTCGATCGGCAAGGCATTGAGCGATGTGCTCGGCCCCTATCCGCCGGGCACACCGGTCAGGCTGGTCAATGGCGAAGTCGGTGTGGTGTGCCGGCGAACCTATGATCCGTCGGCACCGGTGGTCAGGGTCATGCACCCTACCTACGGACTGAATGGACCGGACGGCGTCAACCGCCTGTGCATCGAATCGAAGTTGCGCATCGAGGCCTGCATCCCGGCGGCCGAACTCGGTTTTTCGATCGACACCGAGCAGTTGTGGCCAGCCACCGGGCCGCTCTAGCCAGCCCTTTTCTTCAGCGCACGGGTGTCGGCAGACCAGCCCGCGCGACGACTCTCAGGATCGCCACCCGGGCCTGCCCTGCATCAGTTCACCGGCTGTGATTCGGTGGTGAGCTTCTTGACCAGCCGCAGCAGCTCGCCCTCTTCATAGGGCTTTCCCAGGAAGTGCGACACACCCAGCGAGAAGGCATGATCGCGATGCTTGTCGGCGGTGCGTGACGAGATCATCACGATCGGCACGCTCTTCCAGCGTTCGTCTTCACGCATCTTGCGAGCCACGTCAAAACCGTCCATGCGTGGCATCTCGATATCGAGCAGCATCAGGTCGGGCACAACATCCTGAAGCTGACGCATCGCGTCGAGCCCGTCGCGGGCCAGAACCACCTGATAGCCGTCACGGCTGAGGAGCCGCTGGGTCACCTTGCGAACGGTCACCGAATCGTCAACCACCATGACGGTGTGAGCCACTTCGATGCGCATCGGCGCAAAGCCTGCGGTATCGCCCTGACCTGCCTGATGACCGGCGCCACTCTGGGCAATCTGGACCGGATTGAGGATCAGGACGATCTCGCCGTTGCCCAGCACGGTTGCACCGGCCATCCCGGTCACCCGCGCGAGCTGCGGGCCGATATTCTTGACCACGACTTCGGTACTCGGCGAGACATGATCGACATGGACCGCCAGGCGCTCGGTGCCCGAGCGCAACAGCACGACCGGCGAATAGCGCTGCGCAAGCGGCGTGCATTCGGCCATCTCAAGCATGCTGCCAAAGAAATAGAGGGGCACCGATGCGCCCTGCCACTCGACGGCGTGATCGGCATAGCCGGCAGCCAGTGCATCGGGCTTGAGCTGAAGGACCTGCTCGACCAGTGCCGACGGCACTGCCACACGCATCGACCCGACCGTCAGCAGCACCACCTGCGCGATCGCAAGCGACACCGGCAAATGAACATCAAAACAGGTGCCAAGGCCGGGTGTCGAATCGAGTTCGATGCGCCCGCCCATGGCAGCCACCTCGGCTCGCACAACATCCATGCCGACACCACGACCGGCCAGCTCGGTGACTTCGGGCGCGGTGCTGAACCCCGGCATGAAGATCATCTGCGCGAGCTCACGCTCGTTGGGCTTGGCACCCGGCGCGATCAGACCGCGCTCGGTGGCGCGATCGAGGATGCGCGAATAATTGAGTCCGGCGCCGTCATCGGTAAAGCGCAGCGTCACCTCGCTGCCTTCCTGACCCACCGTCAGGCAGATCTCACCGGTCTCGGCTTTGCCGGCCGACAGTCGATCGGCGCGCGACTCGATGCCGTGAGCCACCGCATTGCGCAGCAGATGCTCGATCGGCCCGCTCATGCGCTCGAGCACGCCACGATCGAGTTCGGCATCGGCGCCCTTGATTTCGAGGTTGACGCGTTTGCCAAGCTCCTTGGCGGCCTGACGGACCACGCGATACAGGCGGTCGGACACGCTGCCGAACTGCACCAGGCGGATTCGCATCAGGTCCTGCTGAAGTTCGCGGGTCACCTGATTCTGGCGCGACAGATCGCGCGCGGCTTCGTCCAGACTGCGCATCGCGTTTTGCTGCACCGTCGCCACGTCGTTGACCGACTCGGCAAGCATCCGCGAGAGTTCCTGAAAACGGGTGTAGCGGTCGAATTCGAGCGGATCGAAGTCGCTGTCGACCTCGCGAGTGCGCGCAAGGCGCGACTGGATCTGCGAATCGGCCGCCAGCTCGATCTCGCGCAGTTGCGAGCGCAGGCGGTTGACGTTCTCGGTCAGCTCGCCAAGCGACTGGCGGATGCCACCAATCTCGTTGTCGAGGCGGGCGCGCGAAATCGAGACTTCGCCGGCCTCATTGACCAGCCGATCGAGCAGATCGGCGCGCACGCGAATCATCGGATGGTTGGCGCTCGGCGCAACCGTGGCCGGGCGCGACGCCCCCCGCGCAGGCAGGTCCCGATCCGCCCGATCCGCCTGAGCCGGCTCAGCCGGGGGCACACTGGCCATCGACGGAACAGGGGCCTCATCGGCTTGCGTCAACGCGAGCGCATCACTCGGCGCCGACGCCCCATCGGTCACCGCCGGCCCATCGGCCTGGCTGATGGCCTGACGCGCTGCGGCCGTGGCTGCGGCCGAGTTCGGGTTGCGCAGCGCCTCGTAGACCGTGAGGATCAGATCGTTGCGCGAGATCAGGGCCTCGACGGTCTGCTCGGAGACTGCCGGCAAGGCGATCGCCTGCTCGATCTCGGTTTCGAGATCATGGACCAGCGAGCCCAGCCGCATCGCACCCGCCATCCGGGCACTGCCCTTGACGGTATGCAGCAATCGCATCAGCGATTCGGGTGCTGCGGTGTCGGCAGGCCGCTGCGCCCATTGGGTCAGCGACTCACCGATGCGGGGCATCAGTTCATCCGCCTCTTCGATGAAGACCGGACCGAGATCGGGATCGAGCTCGTCATCGAGCGCCACGACATGATCGGCGTCACGCTCTTCGAGGGCGGCCGCGCCATCGAGTTCGAGATCGTCCTCGAAAGCCATCATGCCGGCAACGGCTTCGGGCACCGAGACCGCTTCGTCGCTGGACCAGCGACGTGCGAGATCGGCCGCGCGCTCGTTCATGCGATCGTCGGTCGCCGGCTCCTGGCCCGCTGCAAACTGATGCAGGGCACCGGTCAGACGATCGAGAACGAAACCGTAATCATCAAGATCGATTGGCGACACCGACCGGCCGGCAATTGACTGGGCTGCCAGAAAGCGCTCGAGCGCCTCGGCGCAGCTGCGCACTGAGAGCAGACCCACGATGCGGCAGATGCCCGCCAACGAATGCGCCGCGCGTACCGCCTCTTCGGAGGCCGGCATCGAGGGCATGGCGGCCCAGGTCTGCCGGGTCAGCGCAAGTTTGAAAAGCAGGTCGTCGGCTTCGGTGAGAAAAATCCGGAACAGCGACCCGCTGAGCATGCGTTCGCCGATCCGGACTTGCGAATCGTCGCTGCTGTCGAGGCCGGGATGGGAGACATCGACACTGACCGGCTCCTGACCCTCGAGCGTGATCATGTCCAAGGCCACCGGCAACTCGTTGCCCTCGTCGGCAACCTCGATCGATCCGAAATCGACCGGCAGCTCGATCAGCTCAGAAGTCGGTGCCGGCGCCTCGAAGGCAGTCGCATCAAAATCGCCCGCACTGGCGCCTGCCTTGAGCGACGCGGCCCGCGCAATCAGGGCTCGCGCATCAATGCTCGCCCGCGGGTCATGAACCAGCAGGGCAACCCAGTCGACAAAGAGCCGATGGGCATCGCCCACCAGATTGAGCAGCGGATGCGTTGCCGCATGCTCGCCCGACAGCCAGTCATTGAGCACCTGTTCGATCGCCCAGGCGGCCTCGCCGAGTGCATCGAGCCCGACCATCCGGCTCGAGCCTTTGAGGGTGTGAAAACCGCGACGCAGTGTGGTCATCGCCTCCGCATCGGTCGGCGAGCGCTCGCAGACCGCCCGATTGGTCTCGATCGCCGAAAGGACTTCGCCGGCTTCCTCGAGGAAGATCGACATCAGTTCGGCATCGACATCGGCCGGGATCGGCTTGGCCTCGGCAGCCGGCGTCTCAATGACGATTGCGCAGAGCGCATCCGGCTCGGCAAGCTGCTCGATTGCATCGGAGAGCATCGGAATCGATGACTCGTCCGTCGTCAGAACAATCGGGTCGGTGAGGTCGATCGGCTCGGCTGACTCGATCGGCTCGGCAGACTCGACCGGTGCGGCAGACTTGGTCGGCCCGGCGGTCTTCTCGACAGGCACCTCGGCCGCGAGCGTCAGCGAACCCTGTTTTCGAAGCCTCGCGTTGAAACCGCGCTCATCATGCTCGAACCGGAACCCGCCATGATGACGATCGGCATCGCGCAAGGATTCGGCGAAAAAGCCGAGTGCGCCCAGATTGGCGGCCACCTGCTCGCAATCAGCCTGCGAAGGCGCTGCGGCGGCATCAAGAAAGGCCGCGATACGGCCCGCCACCGCATCCGCGCCGCTGGCGGCCTCGTCGTGTCCGAGCAGACGAAAAGCACCGCTGACCTGCCCTAGCAGCGTGCCAAGCGTGAGCAGGTCGGCCCGGGCAGCGGGATCCCTGAAAAACGCATCGAGCACCCGCTCGCAGGCACGCAGATTGACCTGCAGTTCACCCACGAAAGCCTGCAGCGTGAGGCGGGTCTGCGCAGCACGCGAGAGCTCGGCCAGCCACTCGGGCATCGGCTCGGCGTCGCCCTCCTGTCGCTCACACAAGGCATCGAGCCGCGCGGCCAGCTCAGCCGCGCGCCAGTCGTACTGATCAACCTCGGCTGGCCCGCGCTCCAGGGCCTGCTCGATAAAGAGCAAGGCGGTGGCGAGTTCGAGTGACAGGAGCTCAGCCAGATTGCTGGCGCTGGCAACCAGCACCCGGCGCAGCCCGCCAATCGTGGCAGCCAGACGCTTGAGTCCGGCCCAGGGCAGACGCGCCATGGTGGTGTCGAGCTGATGAGCCGCGCTCGCGAAAGCCGGCAGATCGGCAGCACTGCCCCGGGCGAATTTTTCCCAGGCGTTCTTGGCCTGAACCGTCGCCTCGCGGGCGGCACGCAGGCCGCGGTTGTCGACCAGACCGTAATGCACCCGCTCAAGGTCGGTTGGAATGGCATCGAACAAACCAAACATCAGTTTGACTTCGTCGACGCGGTCGGACCCCTTGCCCGCTGCAGCAAGCAGAAACAGCAATTCGCGAATCGCCCGGTCTGGCACGGCAATGCCGACCTCGTGAGCACGCTTGACCTGCTGGTGAATGCGGGTGACTTCTCGCTTGGCGACCAGATCGACCGGCAGCGCCTTGGCCCGAAGTCCATCCAGGAACGCCACCGACAGCCACCAGAAGGTACGCAGCGCCGACGTCGGGTTGGCGTGCAGCAGGCGTTCGACCGCCATACGCATCTCGGAGATTGCTTTCGAATCGCCCTGATCGCGCAGGAAACCGAGCATCCCGCGCTCGAACGAGGCGCGAACGCTGGCGGTATCGCGGTTGAGCTTGTCGTCGTCAGTGTCCAGACGCGGGGCGCGCAGGCTCAGATCAGGGAAAAAGAGTTCGACAGGCTCGGCCCGCTCGCCACCGCGCAATGCCACCATGTCGCGATAGTTGGCAAAGAGCTTGAGCGGGGAATCGCCCGAGCCCATGGCAACGCTCTCGAGGTATTCGCACACCGCGGCAAACGCCCGGACCAGCACATCCTCGCATTCGGAGGACATCGCAAGCTCCCTGCGGGCGGACAAGGCGAGCAGGCGCTCTGCCTCCATCGTCACCACCCGAACGCCTTCAAGATCAACAAACTGCAGCGCACCGCTGGCCTGGTGCACGAGGCTGCTGGCCAGCACGATCTGCGAGCGGTCGCCGTCGTCTTGCGAGCGCTGCGTCTCGATGGCGGCCTGCGCCCGCGACAGCGACTCGCGGATTTCGCCAAGACACCACGACAAAGCGGCCAGATCAGGCGACTCAATGCTCATCACGACACCCTGAAACGGGACACCGAGCTCTTCAGCTCACGCGCGAGCTCGGCAAGTTGGACGATGGAGCCGGCGGTCTGCTGCGTACCGTCACTGGTCTGCTCGGTCACCAGCAGAATGCGCTGGATGCTCTGAGCAACCGTTCCGGCCGACACTGCCTGGCTCTGGGTCGTACGGGCAATGCCCTCGATCAGTTCGGCGAGCTGGCGCGACACCCGCCCGATCTCGCCCAGCGCATTGCCGGCATCATCGGACAGGCGCGTGCCAAGCACCACACCCTGGGTGCTGCGCTCCATCGCAGCAACCGCATCCTGCGTATCGAGCTGGATCGTGCGGATCAGGCCCGAAATCTGGCGGGTGGCCTCGGCACCGCGTTCGGCCAGCCGCTGCACTTCTTCGGCGACCATCGTGAAGCCGCGACCCGCCTCGCCGGCCGATGCCGCCTGGATCGCGGCATTGAGGGCCAGCACATTGGTCTGCTCGGTGAGATCGGAAATCAGCTCGACGATCTCGCCGATCTCCTGCGAGGACTCGCCCAGTCGCTTGATGCGCTTGGCGGTCTCCTGGATGTGGTCACGGATCCCGTTCATGCCCGAGATCGACTTGTCGACCGCCTGACGGCCCTGCTCGGCGGCGCCCAGCGCCTGACGGGCAACCTGCGCCGACTCGGACGCGCTCTCGGACACATCGCTGATCTGCGACGCCATCCGCAGCACCGATTCACCGGTGTCACGGATTTCGCGGGTCTGTTTCTCGGTCGCCCTTTGCAGGCCGCCCGAAATCGACGCTGCGCTGGCCGACGCATCGGCCACCAGCTCGGCGGTGATGTTGATGCGGGCCACCAGACTTCGCAGCTCTTCGACGGTGTAATTGACCGAGTCGGCAATCGCACCGGTGATGTCTTCCGAGACGGTTGCCTGCACGGTGAGATCACCATCGGCAACCTCCTGCAGCTCGTTCATCAGCCTGAGAATGGCGCTCTGATTCAGCTCGTTGGTACGGCGCGCATCGCGCTGCATGGCCTCGGCCAGCGTACGCTGCGCATCGGCAGCGACGATCTGACGCCGCACATCCTGCTGGCGAAGCAAATAAAGACCCCAGCCGGACAGCGCCGCAACCAGCAAGGCGGCGGTTGTGGCGAGATCGGCAAGCGACAGACCATCGCCGGCACTCAGGAGTTTGGATTGCAGGGCGAGCAGTTGGGTGCGCAGCGATTCGCTGTCGGCGCCGATTCGCTGGGCGGCATCAGAAGCCTTTCGCAGGGTCGGCACGCCGGCCTGCAACTTGCCAATCGGCGCTTCAATCGCCGCATACGCTTGCGTCAGCGATCCGATCTGCTTGCGCAGGTCGGCTTCCCGGCCTGGCGCCAGACGTTGCGAATCACTGCCCGATGCCAGTGCCCGCACCGCGTCGCCCAGTCGTGGGGCCAAGGCCTGCAAGGCCTCTGCCGAGGCTGCTCTGGCGGCCGCGCCCGGTACGCCAAGCTGTGCAAACTGGCGCATCACTCGCTCATTCAGGACACCCAGGCGCGCGATGCTGGCGACATCGGCAGTTGATGCGCCGGATGCGGACGCCAACTGCATCAGCTGATCGATCTGGTCAGCCAGTGCCGGCGCATCGGTCAGCACTTTTTTGGCTGCGGCGGCGGTGGCCGCCAGCGCCGGGGCATCTGTCTGAATCGTCGTCGCGGCCGCATCGGTCAGTGTCCATACCGCGTTGATTGCGGTGAGCGCCGGTGCCAGGGAATCCGACAAAGGCTTGACGCGACGATCATCGATCACGCCTCCGGACTGCAGCAGACTCACTGCCAGGGCGAGACTGACCCGACTGTCGGCGAAATCGACCGCAGCCTTTGCGTCACCGCTGATCACCAGCGGCGCGGTGCGGGCGAGCCGCTGCGAGTGCATCAGCGAATCACCAACAATACGGGTCTGCTCGGCCAGCATCGAGGCGCGACGGGCATCGAGCAAACTGAAGAGCATGGCAAGCACAAGCGCGCCGGCAACTACCGCCATCAGCACATGCATCTGCCGGCGCAAAGGCAGGCGGGCGAGGAAGGGAATGGAGAATGCGCCGGGACCGGCAGCGGGCGAGGCCTCCAGAGGCGTCACGCCGGCACCGCCGCCAAGCGCCAGCAGCGGGCGACGAAATTTGAAGTCGATTCGCATGATGGGGCAATACTTTGGCGCGGGCTCAGCGGCCGACCAGCAGAAAATCGCTTCCCGCGGCCAACTTGGCGAGATCGAGTTCGTACCAGCGATTGCCATCGGCATCGAGCAGTGCGTGGCCGACCCACTCGGGTTGCCCCGCGCTGCCAAAGGGCGCATAGGCGCTGTCGGTGTCGTCGCTTCGCATGGAGGACACGTTACGCAGGCCCATCATGCGGGTGACCATGATCGAGGCATTGAAGTTCAGCCGGGACGCCAGCGCCAGCAGGCGCGCATCCTTGCCGCCATCGGTGCGACCCAGGCGGGCAAAGGCCTGCAGATCGATCACGGTATAGAGCGCACCGCGCAGATTGACCAGACCCAGCAGCCATTCGCGGGTCAGCGGCACCCGGGCAATCGAATCGGGCACCGGAACGATTTCGCCGGCCTCCGACAGATCGACCAGCCAGCGCTGATCACCGATCATCAGGCCGAGTCGGGCCGCGGTATCGACAGGCGGACGGGTATCGGCGGTCGGCTCAAGGGGCGGCACAGCGATCACCGATTCTTCCTGCTCAAACATGCCTCAAGTCCTTTCAATGAACCAGTTCCGCGATCTTTGCCAGCAACTCCTTGGCATCGACCGGTTTGGTCACGTAATCACGAGCGCCCTGGCGCAGTCCCCAGATCCGGTCGGTCTCGGTCGACTTGCTGGTGCACAGAATCACCGGAATCGACTGGGTCGCCGGATCGCGGTTGAGCGCCCGCGTGACCTGGAAACCGCTTGAGCCCGGCATCACGACATCCATGACGACCAGCGACGGACGCTCGAGCTTGATCTTGGCCAGGGCATCATCGCCATTCTCGGCGGTGAGCACCTCGTAGCCGCTGCGAGTGAGCAGGTCGGTGAGAAAGAAACGCTCGGTCGGCGAATCGTCGACCACGAGAATCATCTTCTGGGCCACAAGGGTCACCATTGTTGTCAGGCCCCGATCATGCGCCGCGCATGCTGCGCAACGCATTTGAGCAGGCTGTCTTTGGTGAAGGGCTTGGTGAGGTACTCCTCGCAGCCCACCATGCGGCCGCGGGCGCGGTCGAACAGTCCGTCCTTGCTCGAGAGCATCACCACCGGAGTGGCATGCAGCCGAGGGCTTTTCTTGATGAGCGCGCAGGTCTGATAGCCATCGAGGCGCGGCATCAGCACATCGCAAAACACCAGGTCGGGGGCATGGTCGGCGACTTTCGCCAGCGAGTCGAAGCCATCTTCCGCGACGATGACTTCGCAGCCCGCCTGCTTCAGAAAAATTTCGGCGCTGCGCCGGATCGTGTTGCTGTCATCGATGACCATCACTTTCAGGCCGGCGATCGATTCTGTTGCACTCATCTTTATCCTCGCAGCCCCTCATGCTCAGGGCGCCTTCACAATTCGACCAGTTCGAAGTCTTCCTTGCGGGCGCCGCACTCAGGGCAGGTCCAGTTCATCGGAACGTCTTCCCAACGTGTGCCAGGTGCGATGCCTTCATCGGGCAGGCCCGCGGCTTCGTCATAAATCCAGCCGCAGATCAGGCACATGAAGGTTCGTGTCGTCGATTGATCACTCATCGTTGTTCCACCGTTGTCCATTAGAGTTGGAAGCCGGGGATGTTACCTTCCCCCGCCGATGAGCCTCTGGGAAACCCCGACGGGCGGCTTGACTGCATCGGGCGCGCCACACTGCCTGCCGAAACACCGACAACCCCACCTGACGGGAATCCGATGAAGCCCATCCTGCGCGGCCTGTATGCCCTCACCCCCGATGACACCGACCTGGCGAGCCTCACGCGAATGGTGAGCCTGGCCCTTGAAGGCGGGGTCGACGCGCTGCAGTTTCGCGTCAAGGGCGGCACACCCGCCGAGCGTCGCGAACTGGCGATTGCCGTCAAACGCCTGACCGATGCCGCAGCCGTGCCGCTGATCGTCAATGATGAGGTCGAGCTCGCCTGCGAGATTGATGCCGCCGGCGTGCACATCGGTCGCGACGACGGCGATCCGCGCCAGGTGCGCGCGCGCATCGGCGCGCATCGATTGCTGGGTGTGAGCTGCTACAACGATCTCGAGCGCGCCCGCTCGATGATCGGCATTGCCGACCATGTCGGATTCGGCGCGGTGTTTGCGTCGCCAACCAAACCGCAGGCGGTGCGTGCACCGCTGTCGCTCTTTGCGCAGGCCCGCGCCATGGGGCTGGCCACCGTGGCGATCGGCGGCATCGACCGCACGAATGCAGCGCTGCCGATCGAGGCTGGCGCGCAGGCCGTTGCAGTGATCAGCGACATTTTTGCAGCAGACGATCCGGCGCTGGCGACCGCGCAATTACGCGCCATCGTGCATCAGGCGCTGGCGGCTACCAGGGCTTGAGCGGCAGGACTTTCAACACCCGGCCGTCTGACTGACTGACCAGCACCGCGCCGTCTGCAGCCGGCCCGCGCATCGGGAAATAGCGCAACGCCGATTCACTCAGGCCGGTGGCCGCAACTGCGGCATCGATGTCAGCGCCACTCGACGGATTAAGCGAGCGCAGCTTGGACACCGGTAGCGAGCGGGTCAGCGCCTCGTTCACTTTCGAATCGTAATCGGCATAGAAGCGCGGATGGTGCTGCATATCGCGCCCGCTCTCGATTGCTTCCATCATGATGGTCTGTCGCTCGCTGGCCGAGTCGGGCATGCGGATCGACACCCAGCGGGGGCCGGTGATACGGGCTTGCGCAAAGGGATTGTCTTTTGCGGCAGCCAGATCGGACGGCGCAATATCGGCCGGCGAGATGATCTCGAAGCGATCCTTCACCAGCACGACGAAGGCAGGCCGTCCCTGGTGCAGGGTGTAAAGCCCATAAGCCAGCGCGGCGAGTTGCAGGGCCGCAATCGTGGCCAGATCCCACACCAGACGCTTCTTGCGGCGATCAAAGACGATGAGCGTGAAGATCGGCCCAAGCACGACATCCACACCCAGCATGATCAGCAGGATCGAGCCGACGCCGAGCAGTTGAGGCAGCGGTTGCGGATACCAGGTGAGCAGCACCAACGCGAGCACGGCGGCGGCCAGCAGCGCCGACAGGGAGAGGTGAACGCCAGCGGCGCGCAGCCTCTGCGCCATGCTTGAGGCGGGCGTTGGTCGGTCGATTGCCTCGCGGGCGGGCGTGGGCAATGGCGCGGGTGCGGATGCAGGCGAAGAAGGTGTGGTGCGAAACATAGGATCGAAGCAGGGTAAACCGGAATGTCGGAATTATCGGCAGCCCGTGGCGCTGTTGAATCGCGATCCGACGCAAGGCCGATATCGGGGAACAAGCTGCGCCATCTTCATTCCTGCTGTGAGGTGTGTGAGACGGGTGTGGTCAGCGGCATTCGGTCGGCCGGTACCGGGTAGCGAGAAGGCCTGCATCGCAGGTCCATGTGATCGGGCCTGGCGGAATCGTTCCGGGTGCAATCGGAAGTCCTGCGGACCACGGGACCAAGATGATGC
>Ga0114963_10002260_pt1 | contig 13176 bp, 10 predicted proteins | sample C_131016_EF_Meta_FD_87019 | JGI IMG/M metagenome (GOLD analysis project Ga0114963, IMG submission 87019) | Freshwater microbial communities from Lake Croche, Canada to study carbon cycling - C_131016_EF_MetaG | ecosystem: Environmental > Aquatic > Freshwater > Lake | place: Lake Croche, Canada...
CTCCTCGCGGGCGGAATCTTCGCCGCCTTCTGTGGTTTTCTGGTTGGCGTGCCCTCGTTGCGCCTCCGTGGCGACTATCTGGCCATCGTCACGCTTGGGTTTGGAGAAATCATCCGCGTTGTCATTCAAAACACCGACGCGCTGGGCGGCGCTCGCGGGCTGGAAGCCATTCCGCCCTACACCAACCTTCTGTGGACCTTTGGCATCGCGACGCTGACGATCTATGTCGTAGCCAGTCTGGTCAATTCGACCTACGGACGCGGATTTATCTCCGTGCGCGACGATGAAATTGCCGCCGAGGCCATGGGCATCAACACCACAAAATACAAGGTCTCCGCTTTCGTCATAGGAGCTTTCTTCGCCGGCCTCGCAGGCGGCCTCTACGCCCACTTCATCAGCTTCATCGCCCCCGAGGGATTCAATTTCCTGAAATCGGTGGATGTCGTCGTGATGGTGATTCTCGGGGGAATGGGGAGCACTCCGGGAGTCGTCGCCGCCGCCGTTTTGCTGACCTTGATGAATGAGCTCCTGCGTGATTTTGAGCAATACCGGATGATCGTTTTTGCGCTTTTGCTGATCGTTTTGATGATCGTCCGCCCACAGGGTCTGCTGGGAAATTTTCAGCGCCGAAAAAGAAAGGCCCCCCAGCCATGAGCGGTCTGCTGAAGCTCGAGCAGGTTACCATGGAATTCGGAGGTCTGCGCGCCGTCGGCGATCTGGATTTTCACATAGCCCCAGAGGAGATGGTCGGCCTCATCGGTCCAAACGGGGCCGGGAAGACGACGGTCTTCAACATCATCACTGGTGTTTATAAACCCACGCGTGGGGCGATCCACTTCAATGGCATCTCGCTCCACGACAAGAAGGCAAACCTCATCACCGCCCTCGGCATTGCCCGCACATTCCAAAACATCCGCCTCTTCGGCTCGCTCAGTGTTTTCGACAATGTCCGCACGGCCATGAATGGCCGGCTTCGCCATGGCATCATCCACTCTCTCACACGCGGGCCGGCATTCCGCGCGGAGGAGGAACGAATTCGCGGTGAGGTTCTCGCGCTTTTGGATATTTTCGGGCTCGAGAATGATGCCGACAGGCAGGCGACAGATCTTCCCTACGGTGACCAGCGGCGCTTGGAAATCGTTCGCGCTCTGGCAACTGGTCCACAACTGCTTCTCTTGGACGAGCCCGCTGCTGGGATGAACCCCACGGAAAAAGTCCGCCTCATGGAGTTGATCCGCTTCGTTCAGGAAAAATTCCACATCGCTGTGCTTTTAGTGGAACACGACATGCGCGTCGTCATGGGGGTTTGCCAGCGAATCGTCGTTCTCGACCAAGGCCAGAAAATCGCTGAAGGCACGCCGCTGGCCATTCAACACGATCCCAAGGTCATCGAAGCCTATCTGGGGCAGGAGGCTCACCATGCTTGAGATTCGGAATCTCCATGTCAGCTACGGAGGCATCGCCGCGCTTCATGGCATCTCGCTCGAAGTTCCTGCCGGGAGCATCGTGACACTGATCGGCGGCAATGGAGCCGGAAAATCCAGCACCCTGCGCGCGATCTCCGGAATCGCCAAGGTTGCGAGCGGTTCGATTGTTTTTGAAGGACGGGACATCACAAACAAGCCCGCCCACGAGATCGTTGCACTCGGCATGGCCCACTCACCAGAGGGACGCATGGTTTTTTCCAATCTCACCGTCCTCGAGAATTTGCATATGGGCGCTCATCTGCGCCGTGACCGCGTTGCCATTTCCTCAGACCTAGAGCGCATTTTTACTCTGTTCCCTAGATTGAAGGAACGCCTCCCACAAGCCGCTGGCACACTCAGCGGCGGAGAGCAGCAGATGCTCGCCATCGCCCGCGCACTCATGTCGAAGCCGAAATGCCTCCTCCTTGACGAACCCTCGCTGGGCATCGCGCCGATCCTCGTCCAAACGATTTTTTCCCGCATCGTGGAGATCAACCGCGAACTCGGCCTCACCATCCTGCTCGTGGAACAAAATGCCAACCTCGCGTTGCGCATCGCCAGCCAAGGATACGTCCTAGAAACCGGTCGCATTATTCTCAACGACACCACCGAAAGCCTACGCACCAACCCCGCCGTCCGATCCGCCTACCTCGGCGAAAGCGCACCTGGTGATTCATTGGAAAAGGGTGGGAACTAGGCGACAGCAAGTGTTTAAATTGGATATCACTTAAGGCGTTTTTGCGATGTGGAGCAGCCGCTCCGAATGGCTCCGTGAATGTGGCAATATCGCTTGATCCAAGGGAGGCGGTTTTGAGTTTATGAACGCTCAAATTGTCGAGGAGGGCGCAGATTTCCTTGCCCGCATGACAAGTCCGTAACCGCTCGAATGTGCGCGTAGTTGGGCCTCTTGGGTGCGGATTTGCCTTTTTATTCGAAGAACTGGCTTGCCAAGCGGCCTTGTCTCTTACACTTTCCTCGCCCTTGAAATGAAAAGTCGGCCTGCTGGTTGCGAGGAGCGCCACTTTGTCTAACAACTTCCCGATCATGTCCAAATCCCTTGTCATTGCCGAAAAACCCTCTGTAGCCCGCGATCTTGCAAAGTCTCTCGGCAAATTCACCAGCAAGGATGATTTTTTTGAAAATGACTCTTTGGTAATTACTTCTGCTGTCGGCCATCTTGTCGAGTTGTGCCTACCGAACGAAATGGACAAAAAGCGGGGCAAGTGGAGTTTTGCGAATCTCCCGATCGTTCCCGACCACTTCGATCTCAAGCCGATCGAAAAAACCGCCCCCCGTCTCGGCCTCATCAAGCGCCTGCTCAAGCGTCCGGACATCACAGAAGTAATTAATGCCTGCGACGCCGGCCGCGAGGGGGAGTTGATTTTTCATTACATTATCCAGCTCGCGAATTCGAAAAAGCCGACCCGCCGCTTGTGGTTGCAGAGCATGACGACCGAAGCGATCCGTGAGGGCTTTGCGCATTTGCGTGCCGGAAAAGAGATGGTTCCACTCGCGGATGCCGCCGTATGTCGCAGCGAAAGTGATTGGCTTGTAGGCATCAATGCCACGCGCGCGATGACCGCATTCAACTCCAAGGGCGGGGGATTCCAACTCACGCCTGTCGGCCGTGTGCAGACGCCGACCCTCGCGATCCTAGCCGAGCGTGAGGAAAAAATCCGCGCCTTCAAGCCGCGTCCGTATTTCGAAGTTTATGGTGATTTCGGTGTCACATCCGGCTCTTATCGTGGCCGCTGGTTCAGCGAGGGCTTCAAAAAAGGCGACGACGAGGATGCGAAAGCTGAGCGCATTTGGGATCGTGCCGCAGCTGAGGCGATCGTCGCGAAATGCCAAGGTAAGCCCGGCGTCATCACCGAGGAAAAAAAGCCCACCACGCAAGTCGCCCCTCAGCTCTACGATCTCACGACACTTCAGCGCGAGGCGAACTCCCGCTTCGGCCTCAGCGCCAAGCGCACGCTCCAAATTGCCCAAGCGCTCTACGAGAAACACAAAGTTCTCACATACCCGAGAACCGACTCGCGCTACCTGCCGGACGACAACCTGCCGAATGTCAAAAAAATCCTCACAGGGATTGAGCCTCAAGACCTCACGCAACACGCCCGCCACGCGCTCGACAAAGGCTGGATCGGCCTCAACCGCCGCGTTTTCAACTCCGCCAAAGTCACCGACCACTTTGCCATCATCCCGACAGGAGTTTCGCCCAAAGCGCTCGATGATTTTGAGCTGAAGGTTTACGACATGGTCGCCCGCCGCTTCGTGGCCGCATTCTATCCCGCCGCGAAATTCGAGGTCACCACCCGCATTACCCGCGTTGAGCAGGAAGCCTTCAAAACCGATGGAAAAATCCTCACCGATCCAGGTTGGCTCGCTGTTTATGGCAAGGAGGCCGCTGGTGATGAAGACCAGACCGTTGTGGCGATCAAAGCCGGTGAATCCGCCAAGACCGAGGCGCTCGAGGTGAAGGAAAACGAGACGCGGCCACCAGCCCGCTTCACCGAAGCGACACTCCTTTCCGCCATGGAGAGCGCCGGGAAACTCGTTGATGACGAGGAACTCCGGGAGGCCATGTCGCAGCGCGGTCTCGGCACGCCAGCCACACGCGCCCAGACGATCGAAGGCCTCATCCTCGATGGATACCTGATCCGCCAAGGCCGCGAGATCATCGTGACCTCAAAGGGCCTCGCCCTCATCACCCTCCTGCGTGGTCTCGGCATCCAATCTCTCACATCACCCGAAATGACCGGCGAGTGGGAATTCAAATTGAAGCAAATGGAAGGCGGCGGACTCGACCGCGGACGCTTCATGGAGGAAATCCGCGCCTACACCACCGACATCGTCGATAAGGCGAAAAATTTCCAAGGCGACACGATCGAAGGAAATTTTGAGGACATCGATGTCAGCTGCCCGAAATGCAGCAACCGGGGTTTCAAGGAATCCTTCAAAGCCTTCGAGTGCAAAACCGAGGGCTGTGGAGCCATTGTTTGGAAAAACATGTCTGGCCGAAACCTCGAGCGCGAGGAAGTCGAAAAACTGCTCACTGAAGGCCGTGTCGGCCCGCTGGAAGGCTTCCGCAGCAAGATGGGCCTTCCCTTCTCCGCCATGGTTCAATTCGACAAAACCGAAGGCAAACAATCCTTCGACTTCGGCGAAAATGAAGACTCGGCTGCAAAGATCAATTTCGCTGAACTCCCAAGCATCGGCACCTGCCCCGCTTGCAAAACCGGCACGATCCACGACACCGGCACCGCCTGGCAGTGCTCGAATGTCGGCAAGTGTAAATTCCGCATGGGAAAATCCCTTTGCCAAAAAGAAATCCCACGCGAGCAAGTCGAAAAAATCCTCACCGTTGGCAAGACCGATCTCATCCCGCGCTTCATCTCCAAAAAAGGCAGACCCTTCTCCGCGTATCTCAAGATCGAAGACGGTAAGGTCACTTTTGAATTCGAACCGCGCGAGAAAAAAGCTCCCACTGCCAAAAAGCCTGCCACACGAAAAAAAGCGACAACCGCTTCGAAGTAAATTTCACTAGGCCGGTCAAGCCCCGCGCCATTTATTGCAGCAGCTTTTGCCTTAAATCCGCCGGCATGACTGTCGAAGAAAGAACGAATGAGCGCGCGGCGTTCGGATCGATTTTTTTCCAGTCGCTCACGATCCGGTTCAGCGAGCTGCTGAGCCTGGCCGGATCCGAAATGCGTGAAGCCCATTGAGCAGCCGTGGAGGGATTCGCCTTGGCTAATTCCACGCTGAAAGCCGCAGTGGCGACATCCCTCGCCTGCACATCCCGCAGTGAGCCAACCCACTGCGCGGCTTTAGCAGGGTTGGTTTGGCCCCACGATGACGAGACGGCCGAGAGCGCTTTGTTGCGGAGCGCGCTGTCTGTGATGGATGAAGCCCAACCAGCAGCCGAGCCGGGGTCGAAGGCGGCCCAGCGCGACGATACGCTCCCGACCAACGAGGACGCATGGGGCTTTGCGGCATCACTCGAGAGCCAGTTTGCGGCTGCCACGGGATCCATACTGGAAAATCTTTGCATGGCTGACTGGACAAAACCATTGCGCAGACCGACATCGGAAATCGTCTGTGCATAATCGATAGCTGCGCCGGGATCGCGCGATACCCAGTTTCCCGCAAGCTGGCGGAGTGCTTCGCTGCGAAGTTGCGGCGAGCTTTGCTGCATGATCCAAGCGCCCGTTGCCTCAGGATCCGAATTGGACCATAGATTGACGATTTCACGGGATGCAGCCAGTTGAACCGGCCCTGATAGCCCTTCGGCCCATTGCAGAGCGGCGTTCAAGTTTCCCTTGGCGAAATTTCTGGCAACGGCGGAGGTTGCAACTGTCTGAGCCGATCCCATCGGGAGTGTAGCGATCGCGCTGGCCGCCTGGGCAGGATTGGTCGAGGACCAGGTGCCAAAAATCTGCCCCAGCGCGGTATCCCTCGCGAGTGGAGAATCAAGTGTCGCCGCCCATTGCGACGCACCAAGGGGATCGGTTTTTGCCCAAGCCGTGGCGACCGTTTGCAAAAGACGGGGATTGCCGCCCTGGGCGACCGCATCGGCGGCAAACTCGGCCGCGCCGATCGGATCGAGCTTCGACCAGCGGGCAACCAGATTTTGCTCCAGATCATCTGTCGAGGAGGTTGCCAGCATGCCATTCATTTCCTCCAGGCGGGCTTGAACTTCCGGAAGCGTGAGTTTTTCGATTCCCCGCGCCGGACTTGAAAGCGAAGCCGTTTGTGGGGCTGTCGTTTTAACGGTCTTCGGCGTTGTTTGGGGTTCGCCTCCATGAGAAGCCAAGGGAACAAATTCTCCATGATGCTCTTCGATAGGCTGCGCATCGCCCCGGACAGGAGTTTCTGAAAGACTCAATGGGAATTTGGAAAATGGAATCCCCACCAGATACCCCGCGCAAAAGCCGATTGCGCAAAATAAAACAAAGCCTATGGATTTTTTCATGTCAGAGGAGAAAGGGACTTCCAAATCAAAGTCCGGGAACCGCATGTTTTCAAGGGGAATATCCGCAATCAAAACTTTCTCGCCGTATTTTTGAGGGAAGGGCTGCAATTCAATGCGTCCACTTTCCAAAAATGTTCGTATTTGCGCCCGCGTGTGATGTTGGATAGTTTGGCTGTTTACAAAATATGTCGTCTCTGACACTTGAAATCGCATTTATCTTCCTGCTGCTCTTTGCGAACGGCCTTTTTGCAATGGCCGAAATCGCTGTTGTCACATCACGGAAGGCCCGCCTGAAAGGCATGGCGGAGGATGGTGCCAATGGCGCGAAGCTCGCCCTCTCGCTCGCAAATTCTCCAGGAAAATTTCTCTCCACCGTGCAGGTGGGCATCACCTTTGTAGGGGTGCTGGCCAGCGCGCTCGGCGGCGCGAATATCTCGGATAGGCTTGCCGCGGTGCTTGCGAAGATTCCTGCCTTCGAGCATTACGCGGAGCCGATCGCGCTCACCATCGTGGTGGGTGCCATTACCTACTTTTCGGTTATCATTGGCGAACTCGTTCCGAAGCGCATCGCGCTGAATAATCCCGAGCGTATCGCATCCGCACTCGCCCGCCCTATGAACAGCCTGGCGAAGCTTTTTTCCCCGCTGGTGAATTTGCTGAATGTCTCCAGCGATTTCCTCATGGCTGCCCTTGGCATCCGCAAGCCGAAGGAGTCTGTCGTATCGGAAGAGGAGGTCCGGGTTCTTATCGACGAAGGTCTGAGCGCGGGTATTTTTAAGAAAGCCGAAAAGGACATGGTTGAAGGCGTCTTCGAACTGGATGAACAAACCGCTGGCGATCTCATGACGCCCCGCGCCCGCTTGATCTGGCTCTCGCTGGACGATCCGGATGAGGAAAATTGGCGCCGCATTGCAGGCAGCGGACATTCGCATTTCCCAGTCTATCAGGGCACTCGCGACAATGTGGTTGGCATGGTGAGTGTGAAATCCCTCTGGGCGAACCTCTCACTCGCCGGTCGTGTGGAGCTGCGTGCGCTCGTCACCCCGCCAAACTATGTGCCCACAGCCATGCCGGCTGGCAAGCTCATCGAAGCCTTTAAGAAAACCGGAAAACACATCGCTCTCGTCGTGGATGAATTCGGTGGACTGCAGGGAATCGTGACCCTCAACGATGTCATGATGGCCATCGTCGGCAATCTCCCCGAGCGCGAGCAGCGACATGACCCGAAAGCCGTGCTCCGGCAGGATGGGACGTGGCTCGTGGATGCGATGCTCGACATCGATGAAACCAAAACCAGCCTAGGTATTGATGAAGACCTACCCGGCGAGGATGACAACCGCTACTCGACCCTTGGCGGATTCCTGCTCCATCAGATTGGCCACATCCCGCGCGAGGGGGAAAAATTCACTTGGAATCGCTTCGAATTCGAAGTCATCGATATGGATCGCCAGCGCATCGACAAGGTGCTCGTCACAGCCAAGGCTCCCAAAAAAGAGAAATCCAGCGAAGAAGAGGACGACGATGCCGAGGCATCCAGCGAGGATTGATCGCGGCTTTTAGGCCGTCAACCGCTCGGCCGCCGTCACGCAATTCGCCATGAGCATGGCAATAGTCATCGGACCCACGCCGCCTGGAACGGGGGTAATCGCCGCGCACTTCGGCGCAACGACGTCGTAGTCCACATCTCCAACAAGGCGGTAGCCCTTGGGGTGCGTGGGATCATCCACGCGATTGATGCCCACATCGATGACCACAGACCCTTCGCGGATGTGCTCGGCACCGAGGAAATGCGGGCGTCCAATGGCGGCGATGACGATATCCGCTCCACGCGTAACCTCAGCGAGGTTGCGTGTGCGCGAGTGGGCGACTGTCACGGTGGCGTCTCCGCCCGGTCCGCGTTTCATAAGCAGGAGGGCCATGGGTTTTCCGACAATCATGCTGCGCCCGACCACGACCGCGCTCTTGCCGGCAGTCTCGATGCCGGCTTCTTGAAGGAGACGGATACACCCAAGCGGCGTGCAGGGCACAAAACCCGTTGGATCCTCCATCGCGAGTTTGGCGACATTGACCGGATGGAAGCCATCGACATCCTTGCGGGGATCGATCGCCAGAACGACTTCAGCCTCGTTGATCTGAGGCGGCGGTGGAGACTGCACAAGAATGCCATGAACGGAGGGATCGGCATTGAGTTCCGCAACGAGTGCCAAGAGCGTAGCTTGGCTCGTGTCTGCGGGGAGTTCGTGTTTGACCGAATGCAGGCCAAGCTCGGCAGCCTTGCGATCTTTCGAGCGCACATAAGCGCGGGATGCCGGATCATCTCCCACAAGCACCACAGCGAGGCCAGGCCGGACACCGCGTTTCGCCAAGGCCTCAATGCGCGCCTTTGTTTCTTCCATCACCTTTGCGGCGACCGCCGCTCCATCAATCCGCTGCATGTTTTAAAAGATCCTCCAGATTTTTGCGTTTCTCTTCGAACTCCTCCCCGGTCAGTTCGCCGGGAATGGTTAAAGCCTCGTCGATGGTGACCGACACCTTGGAAAATGGCAACGGGATGATGAAGCCATCCCATGTTTTCATTCGAACACATCGCGAGAAGGAGGCATGTGCAGGAATAATCCGGGCTCCGCTTGTTTGCGCCAAAAGGATGATGCCAGGGCCTAGAGAGTAGCGCGGGCCGCGTGGCCCGTCGGGAGTGATGGCGATATCGCGACCGCTGCGAATGAGCCTCACCAACTCAAGAAGCGCCCGCGAGCCACGACGGGAACTCGAGCCGCGCACCGCCTCCATGCCAAACGCCCCCACAAGCTGGGCGAGGATTTCGCCGTCCTTGCTGGGACTGGTCAGAACGGTCACGCCAGCGCGTTTTTTTGGGTAGATGCGGTTGAAGGCGAAGGTGATTCCGAGAATCCGGTTGTGCCAGAAGCAGACAATAAAGTGAGATCCAGCATCCTCCTTCAAAACGCCGCTTCGATCTTCGATGCGCAGCCGTAGCGTGAGGAAAAGCGCTTTGAGAATCGTCGCTCCCGTCAATGCCAGCAACCGTTCGCGCGTCATGTCAGAAACTGTTCCAAAATGCGCGTGAGCACTGGCCGCGCCAGCGAAGCCAGGCGCTCATTCGCATAGGCGATCCAAGCCACACCGCTCTCGGTATCCAACGGGGCATCGGGAAAGCCGCCGAGCGGATGTTCAAAAACCACGCCCGCCTTCCGGAGTATGAGCCAAGCGCAAGCGTCGTAGGGATGGCAGACAAGCTGGGATTCCATATCCAGCACGCGAAGGATCAGCGGTCGCAGGTCGCCGATCATGCGGTCGTGGCCGGTGATGAGTTCATAAAACTGCCCGCCGGTAGAGAGATACTGGTCATCGAAAATCTGCGGTGAGAGGCCGCAGTTCAATCCGATCAACTCATCCCAGAGCCGCTCCTCGATCTGCGAGGTGAGTGTGCGACCCTCAGGAAAAAATTTCACCAGCGAGGAAAATCCATGTGAGAAATCGGCCGCCTGCGAAGGAACAGGATGGATGATTTCGACTCCCCCGCCGCGCAGGTCGTGGGCGGTGGAGATCAAGTCGCCGCCGAGCGTGGCGCTGAATTGGTCCGCCCGCCACTGTTTGGTGATCGGAATTTCCGTCATGGCCGCAGCGACGATATGCGAGAGCATGGTGCCTTCACCTGTCTGCGGCGCGATGCCGGCGAGCGCCCACGCGCTGCGCTTGTCATACATGATGCCGCGCGTGCCATCGATCGGGTCGATGATGCATTTCCAATCCGTGGCAGATGCCGCCGTGCCCTCAGGAAAGCAAAGTTCGTTTTCAATGCCTTCCATCACGATCTGGACGGGCAGTTCGGCTGGCCAATGAACACGAAACCACGCAAGAATCGCCACTTCACTGATCTTGTCCACCGCGTAAATGGTGTCGCCGCCGACATGGCCTGTGACCGCTGAGAGGCGTGCCGCATCCAGATGCGTCCGCCCTGATACGACAGCATCCCGAATGGCGTCGCCGAGGCTACAAAGAAGGCCGCGCAGCCGCTGATAGATCACTTCCGACATGAGCAAAATTTATCCTGCTGGATGAGTGCTTGGCGAGACATTGAGGCGGGAGCATTTTCGAAGAAGGCGTGTGGACATCGCTACGGCCGCGACTCCCAAGCCAACGACAAAACCAACCCAGATGCCCGGAGCCCCAAACCCGAAATGAAAGGCCATGAACCATGAAACGGGCAAAGCAACCACCCAGTAAGAAAAAATGCCGACGACAAAAGGAATCTTCGTGTCGGAGAATCCGCGCAGCGCTCCAGAGGAGACAATTTGAATACCGTCGAAAATCTGAAACATGCCCGCCAGCACCAATAATTGCACGGTGAGCACTCGAACATCCATGTTCGTTGTGAATCCCGACGCGATGGCATTTCCCAGAAGCAAGTATCCTGCCGCAAAGAGAGCCATCACTCCCAAAGTCAGTCCGAGAGCACTATGCACAATCGGCGGAATCCTTTTTCCACGCCTCGCACCTCTCGCATGGCCCACCCTCACGCTCACGGCCTGCGCAAGACCAAGTGGAACCATGAATGTCGTTCCTGCCACCGAGAGCGCGATCTGGTGAGCCGCCAAGGGAATGACGCCCAGCCAGCCCATCATTAGCGATCCGAAGGAAAAGCCTGTCACCTCACACAAGTTAAGCCCAGCCGTGTGGATGCCGATTTTCAGCAGACTCCAAGCTTCATCGAAGAGCCCCGGAGCGAGCCAGTCGCGCGGCCATGCGGCGCTCAACGAACGCTCAAATGAGGGATAGACCAAAATACCACACATCACAGCAATTCGGCTCAGCAAGGTGGCAAGTCCTGCACCACCGATTCCCATCGCAGGGGCGCCGAGGTTTCCGTAAATCAAAATCCAGTTTAGAACGACATTGAGCAGCACGCCGCCCATCATGATCCAGAAGGGCATCCAAGGTCGTCCGAGAGCTTCGCAAAAGTTTTTCGTAGCCCCACTGACGAAGACCGGAAGCAACGACCAGGCACACAGGAGAAAAAAGACTCCAACTGTTGCATTCACTTCCTGCGGTTGACCAAAGACCCCAAGGAAAGGCAGCCCGAGGTGTGCGCCTGCGCCTGCGAAAAGACCCATGACGACCGCAAGCAGCACACCACCGCGCAGGCTGTCGCTCGCAAGGTGGGAGCGACCGGCACCATGCGCGTGCGAGGCGTTCACACTCACCGCCGAGAGCAGGCCGAAGCCGAAGACCATCGGCACGACGAGAATCGTGTTGGCAAAAGCACACGCCGCCAGCGGAACCACACCCACTCGTCCGACCATGATTGCATCGACGACGCCCATGAGCATCTGCCCGACGAGTCCCGCCACGATCGGCAGCGCCAGAAAGAATGTGCGCCTGTTTTCCCGAAGCAGGGTTTTGAAATAAGAGGCGCTTGGCATGGTTGAATGGCGACTCGTGCTGGAGAATTTCAGCGGTGGTCGATCAGCCTCTGAAAACGCTCGATCGATGCCGCCTTGCCTGTCTCGGGATCGATTTGAATCAAAGCACCGCATACCTGAACGATGCCGCGCGCAATGGGAAACTTCGTCGGCATGCAGTCCAAGAATTTTTGGATCACAGGCCCCGCCTCCCGACCGAGGATGGAATCCACCGCCCCGCACATGCCCGCATCACAGAGAAACGCCGTTCCTCGCGGTAGGATGCGCTCATCAGCAGTCTGCACATGGGTATGGGTGCCGACCACGGCAGAAACCTGGCCATCCAGATGCCGTGCCATCGCGATTTTCTCGCTCGTCGTCTCTCCGTGGACATCCACAAAAATCACTCGTGTCTCCACCCTCAATCGCTCGACCTCCTCCAACGCAGCGTGGAAGGGGTTGTCCAGCGGCTGCGCCATGAAGGTGCGGCACTGCACATTCATGACCGCGATTTTTCCCTTCGCCGTGTCGAGGATGATGCTCCCATTTCCGGGAACACCCGCCGGATAATTAATCGGCCGCAGCAAACGCGGCTCGGTTGGAAAGTAGGGAACGATTTCCCTTTGATCCCAGGCATGGTCACCCGTTGTGATCACCGCCACGCCGGTGCGCAGAAGATCAATCGCAATTTTCGGGGAAATGCCTTTGCCTTGCGCGGCGTTCTCTCCATTGACGACCACAAAATCTACATCTCCCTCTTTGAGCATTTCCGAAACCACCACCTTCGCCGCAGCCCGACCGGGCTCGCCGACAATGTCACCAAGAAAGAGAAGACGAATCATCCGTTCTTTTTATAGCAACGCGCCGCGAACGCATTTAAAAAATCCTCCATGCCCAAAACTCTCGCCGCCGTTTTGCTCTTTCTCGCCTGCCTCCACCCCGGCATGGCCGCCAAACTCAGCCCGCTTGCAGACGCCCCGAATTGGTCGCAGCTCGATAAATTTCAAAACACAATCACCCGCGAGGAATTTACCCGCCTCTTGGATAATATCTATGCCCCGAACGGGGCGGCAGCGGATGTCATTACCATTACTCCTACCGCCGCGCGCATCCGCACGAGCACAGGGCAGCCATCCTACATACTGAAATTCGCCGGATCCACGGTAAATCCCACTCCGCGCTTTTGGCGACCACGCAGCGATATGGCTCCTCAGACCGGAAAGCCCCTCGCAGGCTTACGCATCGCCATCGACCCCGGTCACATCGGTGGCAAGTGGGCCGAAATCGAGGAACGCTGGTTCCAGATCGGAAAAAACAAACC
>Ga0114963_10002262_pt1 | contig 13174 bp, 9 predicted proteins | sample C_131016_EF_Meta_FD_87019 | JGI IMG/M metagenome (GOLD analysis project Ga0114963, IMG submission 87019) | Freshwater microbial communities from Lake Croche, Canada to study carbon cycling - C_131016_EF_MetaG | ecosystem: Environmental > Aquatic > Freshwater > Lake | place: Lake Croche, Canada...
TCAATTATTCCTGCTACTATGCCAGAGTGGTCAATATCTTGTACTCTTATTTTAGGGGTTATTTCTTCCATTCTTTCAAAATATCATAACTTCCATCCTCGACCTGCGGAATATAGGTTATAGTCTTCCTATCCTCGAATTTGGGGAGAACAAATTTTTCAAAGGAGTTCAATATTATTCTCAAGGTAATCAATAGGATACAAATTGATCTTTTCTTTTAATACTTTGAGTTCAATACTGATTTGCTCTAACAGATAATGAATTTGGTTATCCATGATGATATAGGGTAGAGAAGTTCAGCCTATATTGCTAGAAGCAAGATAGGCTGAAAAAATTACTGCAATTGCACACCCGTTGCATAAGAGAGAAACCAGGAAGCGAGCGTATCCAGTCCAGAGTAAAAGGTAGATAACAATATAAGCATCAGCACAGTAAACCTATAGGGGCTGTCTTTAAAGGAATTCAGAGCTGGAAATAATTTGCTAAAAACCCCAAAACCATCCAACGGTGGAATAGGGTAACATATTCAGTAAGAACAGCTTCAGGTTGAGCAAAGCTACTAGCCAAAGTATTATCAGCGCAAAAGAAGGGATTGGTAACCCGTCAGGATTCCGAGTAAAAAAGCATTTAATCAACACAATAGATAATAAACTCAGCGCCAGATTAGACAGTGGACCTGCTGCAAAGACTAAAACTTCTCCCCACTTAGCCGATCTGAATTTTAAGGGATTGACTGGCATTGCTCCCCAAGCTACTCCAGCTACAAATAGAAAGACAATCGATTCCCACCCCATATGTACGAGTGGATTGAGAGTCATGTGTCCTGTCTTGATAGGGGTTTGATCCCCTTGATGTAAAGCCGCAAGACCATGAAACAACTCATGGATGCAAATTGAAAAAATTACGATTAAATTAATTAAGATAAACGGTACAAAACCGTCATCAATCAGGATTTGCCACATAGTTTTAATTCCTGCCTTAGGAAATTATTGATCTAGATTGGGTGGAAAACTCAAATGTCCTTGAGCCCTCTCTAGTACCACTGGATAAATATCTCAAAAGTATGTAGGGTCTGTTGAAAATTTTTTCTTGGTTGTGCATTAAAAGATTGTGGGATAGCAAACTAGCTCATTCCACAGGGCAAGATTTATCAGTTATATTTGCCCAGCTGCGAATTATTTATAGAGAAATACTAAAGATCGAGCTATACTAACCCAATTGCATTCAAAATAAAAAAATCAAATAATCTTACCTCTGAATCTACATATATTGAAATTACTTATCCAGTCAATGATTATGAACAGAGCATCAATCGTCTTTCATCAATTGAACCAATATGGCTAATCCTTTTGAGCTGTTTTATACTTCATACAAGTTTAAGGACTCACGACTTGTTGTTCAAGTAGAGTTGAATCAACTTGAATTGCTGTCAAAACTGTGTGCTGGAAATCATTCAGATTTTCCAGCATTACCGCCAAATTGGGAGAAGATGAGTCATGCCGAAAAGTTAGCAAACGTTAATATTTACAACTCAAGGCTGAGTTCACTAACAAAAGATATGTTAAATACAGCATGCTCTGTATTACTTGAAAAGTTTTGCAATAATTTCAGTGATCAAGGAATTCCCAAGCTCTGGGAAAATTACTACAGAAATATTTGTTACAAAGTTGTCTGGAACATCTTGAACATTTGCAGAAATAGAGGGACTATTCTTGCGCTTGAGTCGCTGCTCTCGATGAGTTATGGACTTTCCAGTAGAGACAAAGATAGTAGAGAACAATATTGCTGGATTGTAAATCCTACAAGGTTTCTAGAGGGATTTAATTCTGGAAGTTCTACACTTGATGATTTCAAGGCTTGGTCATACAAAAAGATTAAAAATGGACTCTGTTCAGAGGTTCGAGCAGAAGAAGACCCCTATTTTCAATTAACACTACTGGGCATAGTCACTAATAAAAGGACTAGTTTTCAGGTGATTAGAAATGCTTTGGAGTCGAGTAATTTCTTAGATGCTGTCAACCATGTAGTTCAAATAGATTATCCAAATCCAGAAGAAAGTAAACTAAGAAAAGATCTAAACCGAGAGATAACAAATCATCTATCAAGCGGGATGGAGGAACAGTTCAATCGTTGTAGAATTCTAGTTAAATCGTTGAATGAATACTTAATGGCTAATCGTCCTCTAACTGTCAATCGATTGATAGCTAGTGATTGGCTGAACATTGGAGATTACTATCAAAACCTTTTAAACAAGTACTACAAAAACAACCCAGAGCAGTCACCTCCTTCAATAAATCCAAGCGCAATCATTATAATCATCAAATCAATTGGTATGAGTGTACGGAATTACGTTAAGCCAATCAAGAATCCAATCTCTATTAAGGAGACCCTTGGTAATAGTGACGTGACACTAGAAGATATTATTGTAGATGGAGAGCAACCTTCAACCGTTGATTGGTTAGTGAGTCAAAGTTTTATTGAACAATCTCCGTTACTATATCGACTGATTGATGAATTTTGCCAATTACCTCCAAAATCAATTGATAGACCCTCACATCAGCAAATATTATGGCTACGTTACGGATTAGCTCTTAATATGACTGAGATTTCAGACTTCTTGCACACTAGATTTAGGCTTAGTGGTGGACCAGGTGGTGCTTCACTGCGATGCACTAAAGCACGTACAGCCCTTGTCAGAACTATTCATCAAGGAATAAGCAGTACAAAAGAGCCCTTGAATCAAGAGTTGACGGTAGATGCGATTAAATTGGTGATCGAGGTGCTTACAAAGTATTACGAGAATGTCAACCATCAACTAATCAAAAGAATCGCTATTCAATTAGGAATTAATTCATCAGCAAAATTAATAGACCCCACTCGAACTGAATTTATTAATATTATTACTACTAATGTTGAGCAAATGAGTAGGCTTAACCTCGATAATAATATTTGTAAAATTCAAATTGAGAAAATAGTAAAAAAAATTTACAGCTATTGATATATAAACTGATAAATTTTGCCTAATAAATAATTGTAAAACTCGGTAAAAAAATATGGCATTAACAATAGAAACACTAACTGAAGTATATCCTGAACATATTTGGCTCGATCTATCAGAAATAAGTCAATTTAAGTCTAATCTATTTACAGAACAGCTACGGAATCGAGACTATAATCTCAGTCGAATCGATATCAATCAGATATGTATGGTAGCAGTCCAAAAATGGTTGAGTGAAGCTTTAGATCTCGAAGTGAAGTTGGTTTTTCCTTGTACTTTAGGTGGTAATGAAAATCTAGAATTTATTTCTCAGCTAGTCAATGGTTTTGCCCTCCAACTTGACAAAACAAGGCTAGTATTTATTCCCAGTCAATCGATCGATATGACAGAAATCGAAATCCCACAAGAGTGGGTTGATTTACCAAACTGGGCAGGAGATTATTATGTACCTATTCAAGTAGATGTAGAAGGTAAATACTTACATTTGTGGACTTTCATCTCTCATTACGATTTGAAAAATAATGGTGAGTTCGATCGAGTTTTTCGAAATTATGAAATTGCTGATGGGAGCAATAATCTAGATGTACTATTTACAGCCTGTGAACTTCATTCACTAGGAGAATTGATACCTAAACGAATGGAAATTGAGCCTGTACAAATATTATCTACTGCTGCAAATAAACTAATTGAGCAGATTCAACAACATCGAGTGGGATTTTCACCGCGTTTAGAGTTACCTTTTAGTCAATGGGGGGCGATTTTAAACGATCCGCAACACTTGGAAAATTATCTCAATACTCTATCACTTCTCAATGATCCGAAAAATGATCAAATTGAATTTACAAGCTATATTAATTCGCTGATAAGTACTGGTTGGCAATTGCTCAATAATTATCTTTATCCACCTCAAAGAGTTGTGCATCTGAATCTACCCATTAACGTAAAATTAGAGGCTGTTAAGGGACTGTCGTTGAAATCTCCAGAAGGAATCAAAACAGCAGTTAGAGAAGTATATCAGCAACAAAATGATATACCCCTTCCACAAGAAATAATAGGCATTGAAGATTTAATTCCAATACTCAAAAGTTGTATGGATGACAAGGTTTGGTGGCAAGCTGCTGAATATTTATGGGCGATTAAACCAGATCTATCTCCATCAATGGCGGTAATACGTGAGTTGGAAACGCAGTTCGCAGGTAGAAAAATAGGTTTAATGATTGCGACGATAAAAACACCTCACAATCGTTTGGCAGTTTTGGTTAGGATCTATCCTGCCGATGGTAGTACTATTTTGCCTCCTCGATTACAACTTAGTGTTCGAGACGAGAGAGGAGTAAATTTTCTGATTGATTCTCAAGATAAGCCGATCGTTGTTACTGCAAGAACAGACATCAAAGATAGCAGCATCCAGTTATATTTTGGTGCGGATCTAGATGATCGATTTAGTGCTTGTATTAGTCTAGATTCTACGGAAGTAACTGAAGATTTCACATTACCTCCACTTCATTTATCTACTAAAAATTAGCAAAATATAGTTATATGTCTATCGTGTGTTTTAGGTTTACAGGCAATGCAGATCGTCTCAGAGTTATAGCAACTGTCACAGATAATAATAACAGACCAATAGGAACAGAATGTAGTTGTTTTTTAGCACCTTATCCTTCCGAACTGCGTACAATAGATGAATTAGAGGAACGGGCGTATATTAACTGGCTAAACGGCGTTAAAACGTCTTCACCACCAATTCCAATGGAAACAAATATCCCTGATTCCTCTCAATCTGGTGTTCCGTCATTGGCATTTAGTGAAGCACCAATTCCAATGGAAACAAATAACTCTAGTTTTATAGAGTGCAAACAACTTGGCGATCGCAAAACTCAAATATTTCGCCAATGGATGGATACACCACCACTTCTAAGCAACGATTCAAATGCTCCATCACTCGAAAATTCGACCGCACTTCAAGGGGCATTATGGCAGATACTATCTCCTAAAGAATATAGGGAAAACCCCAGCAATCATTCTTTTGTCATACACACTGACACCGAGGATCCCAAATTAAATCGGAGATTGCAAAGATTGCCATTTCATAGCTGGGGGTTTATAGAAACTTATGACAATGCTGAAATTGCTTTTAGTACAACTCAACATCCTATATCACAACCATCAAATACTCTTCCTAGAGTCTTTGTAATTTTGGGAGATGATGCAACAATCAATCTTAGCCCTCATGAACAAGCGATTAAAAGTTCCTTTTCTACTTTTAAAGATGATCCTACTTTTAAAGAGCCTGTTTTTTGGTCATCTAAGGGAAAAGAACATCCTGAACAAAATCTATATGAAACTCTCAATAAAAGTATTCAAGACAAGAATTCACCTACAATCTTGATTTTTGTTGGACACTCATCTTCTAATGATATTCAAGGAGATGCGTCCAGTCAGATCTATCTGAATAATCAAATATCTATATCTCCAACAAACCGAGCATTTAAAAATATTCTCCAAAGACTAAGAGAAAACGGATTGATCTTCGCCGCATTTTTCTCGTGTAACGGACTAAATATAGCGCATCAATTGAATCAAGCTCAAATTCCCTATATTTTAGTAAGTCGAGATAGGCTCCCCGTCCACGTAGCTTTAACATCAATCACTCAATTTTTAAGTCATGCTACTCAAACAGGAGTATCGATTAATGTAGCACTACAGCAAGTTCGTCAATATCTTCAGGAAAATGTAGAGACAATTCAGACAGACATGGGTTGTCCTAATGCCTCAAATTTACTTGTACTTTTCCAAAATCCAGTACAAAATACTTATATGCTTAGACCAGCAGAAACAAAACATATCGGAATACTAGTAAAGTTACGGCAGAAAATTAAAAAAGCTGTAACAAAATTTTTGCCGACTAGGAATCTAAGACTCCTAGTCATGCGCATCATCTTTGGTATTGTTCTCGTTTTTACGATAGATTTACTATGGCAGATTTTTCATCCCACAACAGCTTGTGATGATATACCACAGACTATAGATTACATAAGTTGTGGAGAGAAAAACTTATTTCCTCCAAAGACGGATAAAAAGAACTCTTTTCCAGATAGTAATACCATAAAAACAAATGCTAAACCCGAGCATTTTGACACATCCTGGGAGAAGTATATGAAGAATGCTAATTTTGAAGCGGCAATTGCACTTTCTAACGCCAAAAACAAGATAGATGGAGTGCCCATCAAAACTATAGCAGTCATGCTCCCGTTATCAGATAACTTATTAAAGAATGTAGGCTATGTGCCAAAGGGTATATTAAGCGCAATTGCTCAAGCTCAAGAACAATGGAATGACAAGAAAGGAAGATGGAACCTTGAAGTGATGCTTGTAAACGATCATAACGGCGAAGGTCAGGATACAAATGGCATCAGGAGTATTGTAGATCAGATAATCAAAAACCCCAAAATACTAGGGGTAATTTCGCATTATAGTTCCGACACCACTGCAAAAGTTATAGATAAGTATAACGATGGACATCTAACAGCAATCTCTGGGTCAGCTACAGCAACTGACTTTAGTAAAAAAAGTTACTTTATTAGAACTACTACTACAACAGATGTCCAGGCTGAGAATATTATCAATTTCATCAATAAGAAGTATCCAAAGATAAAAAATATCCAATTAATTAGTGATGATAAGAGCGGAGTTTTTATAAAGTCTTTTCAAAAAAGTCTGCAAAATTTTTCGAAAAACCTTAACTCAGAAATTACGATTAGTGATATTAAATTATTATCGGATAATGATGTAATAGATTTAGCAAGTTTTATTAATTCTAGTTTTCCGAAGGAGAAACCGAAGGCTTTATTCATAAGTCCAAGTCCTTTATACAATAAATATACAAAGACTATCGAAGGTATTTTAGGTGGAGTTAAAGAAAAATGTCCTGAATGTCTTTTTATTGTTACTGAAACAGGTATGGATCAAACGATGCTAGATTTTATCAAAAAAAGAGATAACAAAGAAAATGATATATCTAGCCAAATAGTATTCAGTTTTCCTTATTATTATGGAATAGACAAAGTTCACTCAAGCGAAATAAACTCTGATGAGAAAGAGTTCAAGACGGATTATCTTCCAAAAGATCTACTAGGTAAGCTTATGACTCACCGATCTTATTTAATCTATGATGCCATTTATCTTTTGCTTGATGCAATAGATAAAGGTATAAATTCTCATAAGACTGATAAGGAAATTAGGGAGAATCTTCCAAAGCTAATCAGAGAGATGACAAAACCAGAAAAGAAATACTTTGGAATGACAGGTCAGATTACTATTAATAAAAACAATGATCGTAATGAAAAACTCAATGGTTTGCTTAGGCTTCAATTTGATGGCAAGGAAAAAGCTCCAAGGTTCGTAAAAGCAGAATAATTGAGCATATATTGCGAGTCATTAAAATATTAGATGCTTTCTGCATATTTAGAGCTAGTAAACCCATCTACTTATATAGTAGATTGGAGAACCTCAAATGAAATTACCACGGATCGCCTATATTGCAATCGCCGGACTTGGTCTGTATTTAGCGGTACACCTACCTCATATTGAATATACTGAACCCATCTGTGAAACAGCCAATAATCTTGATCGCATCTCCTGTGGGCAACATATCATCCTGACCCCCCCCGATGGTGGGAAGAGCCAAACCAATAAAATAGCCGGGTTCGATGCCTTCAAACAGAAAGACTTTAACAAAGCAGTCGATTACCTGGATAAAGATTGGAAGCTAACCAAAGACCCCGAAACCCTGATTGCCCTTTCCAACGCTAAAATCTTACGTGATCGCCCTGCCAATGTCAAAACGATCGCCGTCGTGATCCCCCGCAGTGGCACGCCAGAATTTGTTGCTGCCAACATTCTCAAAGGAGTCGCCGCTGCCCAGCAGGAGTGGAATCAAAAAAATAATCGGTGGCAGCTGCTAGTCGTTATCGCTGATGACAAGAACGACCCTCAAGAAGGAAAAAGGATTGCCGAAGAACTAGTCAAACATCAAGAGATTCTTGCAGTCTTGGGGCATTATAGCTCTACTGTCACTGTCAACGTCAAAGATATCTACCAAAACGCAAAGACCGTCCTGCTCTCTGCTACTAGTACATCTGACGAACTTACGAATCAAAACGCAGAAGACCCCAACAACTACTTCTTTCGAGTAATTGATAGTACTAAAGTTAGCGCCAAACACCTAGCCCAAAAATGCCAGTCAGAACCTGGCAAAATCGTCTTGTTTTTCACGCCCAACAAGAAATTTAGTGAGTCTTTTCGCAAAGAATTCTTTACCCATGTGCCACCAAGCAACGTCGTCCAAGAATTCGACCTCAGCAACCGCAATAATGCCGCCCAAGAGCTAGCGGACGCCAAAGAAGCTGGCGCAACAAAAATAGTTATTATTCCCGATGCGTTCACTGATGCAAACGAGCGAGAACGGGTCCTGGCTGTAATCAAAGCCAATCAAGGTCAAATGCCAATTTTAGGTGCGTCAATCGTCCGAGATACCTATCTGTTTAAACTCAATTCGGCACAATTGAAAAACTTAATCGTAACGATTCCAGTTCATCCCACAGATAGACAATTTATAGACGAAATGAGATTAAAGCAAGCTCCAAATTGGTGGGGTACTAAAGAGCAAATTCACGACCGAATTATTAACAGCTATGACGGGATGCAAGTCCTCTTAACTGCGTTAGACAGATCGACTGATCGCTCTAGTGTTCGTCAAACAATTGCCACGCCTGGATTTAGCGTACAGGGCATTACAAAAAAATTAGCTTTAATGGTTCAGAGCGGGCTGAAACAATTGACAGCTTAGTTAGCCCAACTAGCTGCGATGATACCAAATGTAAATTCCAGGCAGTTAATTAAAGGTGACGTAGAGATGAAAGGATTAATAATCTGGCTTTTGGGTGATCAATTGGGCAAATCGGTAATTAATACCTATAACTGGCTCTTGGAAGTACCACCAGAGCAAGCGACAACTAAAGGTAAAACTAGCGATAGCGATGAAATCAACCTTCAAAACATCGGTGAATTACTAAATTCGATGCGCGTGAAAGTTGCGAATCTCCAAACCGTTGTCGAGCGAGTACGCCACAGTACCCAAGAAATTGAAAAACAATATAATCTCAAATGCCAATACCATCAGGAACTAATGCTGCTTGTACTCGACTTCCACCGGGTTGGGAATATTCTAGAAGCAAGATTGGCGATGGCAAAAGCGATGGAAATTGAAAGAATTTTACCTGAATTTCAAGCTAAATTAGCAAGCTCACAGGAAATGCTCATGAGAGTGAGTGAAATCTATATTCAGAAAGAATCGGAATTGTCCTTATTAGAGATAGATATAGAAAACATGAAGACTTATATTGCAATGAATAATTCAATGAACGGTCATCATAATATCGATAAATCTCATGAGTTAACCATCTTGCAGGAGAAAATTCGAAATAGTACGATTGAAGCTGAAGATCGGTGTCGAGAAATTCAGATCGCAACTCAACTATCTCATCTATCCAATTGCGAACTAGGAACAACTCTGACTGCTCAAGATATCGACGAGCGGATTCGAGTCTTGAAAGATCAGTCAGAGCCGCATTAGTAGCGGCAGCAGTCGGCCAGTTTGTGGTGGAATTGTGTCTGATGCCTTGGACGATTGATAGAAACTGGGTAACAATTTTCCCCCATTGACTCCCAAAACTTGCATAAAAATAGTGTTCCTAACCCAGAAGATTATATAACCAAGCAGCTTGCACCAGGCTTAAAACCCCTGATTTATCTACTCCCAGACACCAGTATTAATATACTTAGCGCGGGATGCAAGGAATTTATTGGTTTATTTAGCTCTAAAATCTCACATCAACAATAAACAGGAAATAGGAAAATGCAAGACTTCATCATCAATCTTACGCGTAAAAAATTACTCATTGGTGGAATAATTCTGACAAATGTATTCATTTCTGTAAATCCTGCCCAAGCAGAACATCTGATCGATGCTATTACTTCAATAGATGGAGTCACCTATCAGGTAGACTTGGATGATCGCTCAGAGTACTATTCTGCAGAAAGATGGCGGCATGTCATATTTTGGGTAACAACAAAAGGGGATTCTTCTAAATATCGAGCTATTGCCTCATGTTCCCCTTATCAGTTGAAAGTCGAAGCCTACGGTTGGGATTGGTTTAACTCTGGGGGTGGATATCGTGTTGGGACAGTAGGAGGAAATATTGCTCGGGTTGCTTGTAACTATTAGGGATTATGCAACCATACTCTGCGAGAGCTTTCAGCACGGGCATTTTAGTGCCACAGTTGCTCGAAAGCTTTTAACCCCTATTAAGGAATTTGTTGGTTTATTTAGCTCGCTCTCTAAAAATCTCACATCAACAATAAAATTCAATGATTAAACTCCCACCACTATATTTACAGATAGTTGCTGCCTTAATTTTTGCAACGCTCGTTGGTATCCTACTAGGTGCTGGTCATCCAATTCTCGACAAGGGAATTATCGAACATTTGGCTCTTCCCTGTACCTTAATTATCAAAGCCTTGAGAACTCTGGCTACGCCGCTAATTTTCCTGGCAATTATGCACACTTTTATGACCGCCGATATTCCAGGTAAATCCGGTCGCAAGTTCTCAGTATTGCTAATTAGCAATACCGTCGTCGCAATTATCATCGGTCTGCTAGTTGCCAATCTGCTTCATCCTGGCAGAAGCAGTCAAATGACGTTATCGCGCCCCACTACTGGCAATACAGTTAAACCTCTCGATCCGTGGTCGTTAATATCGGATATTATTCCCGACTCGGTAATCAAACCATTAGTTGATAATAATGTCATCTCTCTTATCTTTGTAGCTTTGGCTTTTGGTATCGTCCTACGAGCAATTAAGATAGAACAAATAAATCGATCACAAACTGAATACCAGACAATCGAACAGGTCATCGGTTTATTATTTGATGCTGTCATTCGGATTTTACACTGGGTAATTGCGTTGGTACCGATTGCTGTATTTGGAATTGTCTCGAAAACGATAGCAATTAATGGTTTTGAGCCCTTTAAATCCTTGGCTGCTTTCGTAATGGCCGTATTACTCGCTCTGTTCCTCCAAGCTATTTACTATCTAATCCGTCTGAAATTTGGTTCTTGGGTATCGCCACAGAAATTTCTCCAAGGAGGCTCCGATGCCTTGATTGCAGCTTTTTCTACGGCTTCTTCCACCGCTACGATGCCGATTTCCTTTGCATCATTGACTAAGAAGGTGGGTTTACGAGAGTCTTCTGCTTCTTTGGGCATATTAGTAGGTGGAAATTTCAATCATGACGGAACGGCACTTTATGAGGCAATGTCAGCCTTGTTCATCTCGCAAGTTATCGGACAACATCTCACTTTGGGACAACAATTGATGGTAATGCTGACTTCAATCGTTGCTTCTGTGGGAGCTGCAGGAATTCCTGAAGCTGGGTTGGTGACTATGACATTGGTTTTGACTTCTGTAGGTTTACCGACTGAATATGTGGCAATTTTGATTACGGTGGACTGGTTTCTGGACCGCTGTCGTACTGCGATCAATGTCATGGGAGATATGACAGTCAGTTGTTTGCTAGATGGAAAAGACAAAAAAACGAATCTGGCATAGTAGCAGGAATAATTGATCAAATAGGGTTGGTTGAAATTTCCTCAAGCTGCCGAATATAGTATTTGATACTTGGCAACTTGCTATAAATAACACTTAACGTGTCAGCTAGGTCGAAGGATAAAATCATCATAATGGCTATATGTCGAAAAAAGGCTAAAATATCAACATATTATCAAAACCTGTCGATTGGCTCGACAGATCATTATGACTAATTTTTATCCCGACCAACCCTACAATGATTTACCTTTGTTACCACCCCCTGAAGAAATTGAGACAAAAGTAGTTTTGAAAACTTGTATTGAAGCACGTGCAGCTATTGCTGAACTAAAACAGTGTGGGAAGTTGATTCCAAATCAGACAATGCTTATTAACACGATACCAGTTTTGGAAGCCCAAGCTAGTTCAGCTATCGAAAATATTGTAACGACTGCTGATCGCTTGTTTCAGTTTGCCAATACCTCTGAAGTTCTTCACGATGCTGCTACTAAAGAAGCATTACGCTACAGCAAAGCCTTATTCTATGGTTTTAAGTCTATCCAAACTCGTCCCTTGACTAAACAGACAGCAATTGAAGTCTGCTCAACAATCAAAGGGGTCGAAATGCAGATACGTCGTACTCCTGGGACTGCTTTGATTGAAGCCAATAGTGGTAAAGTGATTTATACGCCACCTGAAACAGAGTCAGTTTTGCAAGAAAAACTAACCAACTGGGAGAATTTTATTCATCAAGCAACAGAATTTGATCCACTAGTGCGACTTGCAGTAATGCACTATCAATTTGAGGCAATCCATCCTTTTATAGATGGCAATGGACGAACAGGTCGTATTCTCAATATCCTGTTTTTAGTAGATCTGGGTTTGTTAGAGATTCCTGTACTTTATCTTAGTCGTTATATCATTCAACATCGACAAGAGTATTATCACTATTTATATCAAGTCACGGCTCAAGGAGACTGGCAAAGTTGGATTATATTTATGCTGAATACCGTTCTAGAAACTTCTGTGTGGACAACCCAGAAGATTCAGGCTATTCGTCAATTAATGGAAATTACTTCAGACTATGTTAAAAACACTCGACCTAAAATTTATAACCGTGACTTAATAGATCTAATTTTTATCCAACCTTATTGTCGTATTACTAATGTTGTTGATGCGTCCATTGCTCATTGACAGACTGCGGCAAATTATCTAAAAGAACTATGTGATATTGGGGTATTACAAGAAATTAAAAGCGGACGTGAAAAACTATTTATTCATCCGCATTTTCTCCAATTGCTAACAGCTGAAAGTCATAATGTTCCTTCTTATCCAACAGCCTAGAATTTGATATTTTTTAAACAATGATATTACTAAAGATAAAGTTTTCTCAGGAGACAGCTCTTTCAACCCATATTCCGCAGGTTAGTCAAACCAATAAATAATATTTTTGGCAGGGAGAACCTAAAAACTGAAGAATATTAAGATGTTCGGAAGTTAAATTAACAATTTGCTGTAGACCATTAAAAA
>Ga0114963_10002264_pt1 | contig 13172 bp, 16 predicted proteins | sample C_131016_EF_Meta_FD_87019 | JGI IMG/M metagenome (GOLD analysis project Ga0114963, IMG submission 87019) | Freshwater microbial communities from Lake Croche, Canada to study carbon cycling - C_131016_EF_MetaG | ecosystem: Environmental > Aquatic > Freshwater > Lake | place: Lake Croche, Canada...
CCCAACGGAAGTGTCAACGAAGTCAAGTTCTTCAACGGTCTCATCGACACGGTCGAGGACAGCATGCGGTGCTACGACGAACTCGGCGGTCCGCAGACCTATAACCATTACCCGATCGGCTGGGCGATGGCCTTCAATACGCCTTACAAGCTCTACAAGCGCTACGCCTCCCACGAGGGCGGAATCGCAGACACCGCTATCATCTCGTGGCCCAAGGGAATTCGGGCGCACGGCGAGTTTCGTGACCACTACGTCAACGTCGCCGATATCACTCCGACCGTGTATGACCTGCTTGGCATCACACCACCGGAGACGGTGCAGGCAGTCCCGCAGAAACCACTCGAGGGCGTGAGTTTCAAAGCAGCACTGGATGATCCGTCCGCAAAGACCGGTAAAGATATTCAGTTCTACACCATGCTGGGGACGCGTGGCATCTGGCACAACGGCTGGTTCGCCAACGCCGTGCACGCTGCAACCCCCTCGGGGTGGGGGCATTTCGACAAAGACCGCTGGGAGCTCTTCCATATCGAGGCCGACCGCAGCCAATGCCATGACCTCGCGGCCCAGCACCCGGAAAAACTCGCCGAGATGCAAAAGCTCTGGTTTGCCGAGGCCGACAAGTACAACGGCCTACCGCTGGCCGACTTCAACATCATGGAGGTCCTCGGCCGCCAGCGGCCTTCACTGGCCGGTGATCGCTCCAGCTACATCTATTACCCGCACACCGCGCCGGTACCGCTGGGGGCATGCGTGAACATCGCGGGCCGCTCGTTCTCGGTGCTGGCTGAGGTGACGGTGGACGGCGCCGATGTTCACGGCGTGCTGCTCAAACAGGGCGCCGGGCACGGCGGCTACACGTTGTTCGTCGCCGACGGACGCCTGCACTTCGTCTACAACTTCTTCGGCGAGTTGGAGCAGAAGGTGTCCTCACCCGATCCGGTGCCGATGGGCAAGCACATCCTGGGCGTGGGGTACGCCCGAACCGGCACCGTGGAGGGCAGTTTCATCCCGCAGGGCGATGCGACGCTGTACATCGATGGCGCCGCGGTGGCCACGCTGCCGGGCGTGAAGGCACATCCCTTCATCTTCGGACTGGCCGGCGGCGGTGTCAGCGTCGGTCGCAACCTGGGCCAGCCGGTCTCGCAGTCCTATCAGGCGCCGTTCGAGTTCACCGGCGGAACCATCGCACGCGTGGTGGTCGATGTCTCCGGCGCGCCGTATGTGGATGCCGAGCGGCAGTTCGCCGCGGCGTTCGCAAAGGACTGAGCATGGCAGCCGAGCTCATAGAGTTACCCGGCGGGGAGTTCCGGATGGGTTCCACGAGCTTCTATCCCGAGGAAGCGCCGATCCACACCGTGACGGTGGCGCCCTTCGCGATCGAACGCCACCCGGTGACCAATGCGCAGTTCGCGGAATTCGTCGACGCCACCGGTTACGTCACTGTCGCGGAGCGGCCGATGGATCCAGCGTTGTATCCCGGTGTGGCGCAGGAGGATCTGCTGCCCGGAGCGCTGGTGTTCCGGCCCACTGCCGGGCCGGTGAACCTCTCCGACTGGCGGCAGTGGTGGGACTGGGCGCCCGGCGCGCACTGGCGCGCGCCGTACGGTGCCGGCAGCGATATCGGTGGCCGTGAGGATCACCCGGTGGTGCAGGTCGCCTATACCGACGCTGCGGCGTATGCCGCGTGGGCCGGCCGACGGTTGCCCACCGAGGCGCAGTGGGAGTACGCGGCTGGGGCCGGTGCCACCACCACTTACGCGTGGGGGGATGAGCCCACTCTGGACGGCAACCTGATGGCCAACACCTGGCAGGGCCGGTTCCCGTACCGCAATGACGGTGCCCAGGGTGTTGGTGCCACGCGCTGGGTGGGCACGTCGCCGATCGGGACGTTTCCGCCGAACGGTTTCGGACTGCTCGACATGATCGGCAACGTATGGGAGTGGACGACGACGCCGTACTCCGCCCGCGGTCACGCTCTCCGGGACGCCGGAGCCGATGGCTCCAGCCTCGACCAGCCGGCCAACTCGTGCTGCCCACCCCCGGCCGACCCGGACCCGTCCGTCATCCAGAGCCTCAAGGGTGGTTCTCACCTGTGCGCGCCGGATTACTGCCTGCGCTACCGTCCGGCCGCGCGTTCCCCGCAGTCCCAGGACAGCTCGACCACCCATATTGGCTTTCGTTGCGTCGTCGGCATCAACTGATTCAGCCCTGTCCTGACATCAGCCGGGCGCGCTTGCTCGACACCGTATGCATCGGGGTCGACCTGGATGGAACAATCGGTCTCAATGTCCACCGTCTGCGGCAAAAGCTCGGCTCAAAAGTGATTCGCACCCGATACGGCGCGGCCTACCGGTTCGGTCTGGCGTGAACAGAACCTCCATGCCCGCCGGTGATTTCAGCATGGTGAAGCGGGCCGGACGGACCGCGGCGCTTCAGGCGTCGGCGGCTCTGGCAGTCCTGTTGTTGTTGGTGGGCTCGGTGCTCGCCGTGGTCGACGTGCGGGCGCAGACTCGCCAGATCACCGATAAGTTGACCGCTGTTGCGCAGAATGTTGACGACGTCGGTGACCCGCCTCCGGGGATGGAGTTGGTACTGCGCGACACCGACGGGCACGTCTCTACGTCTCGTGGCGGAAAAGCCGGACTGCCGCTGCTGGCCGGGCCAGTCGGTTTTACTGAAGTTCACCCCGGTGACCGCAACTACCGTGCTCTTGTGGTGGACCGCCCAGCGGGGCGGGTTGTGGTGCTGATCGATATGGCGCCGATCCATGCAGACCAGGCGAGACTATGGGCGGCACTCGGCTTCGCCGCACTCGCCGGCCTCCTCGGAGCCGCGGCAGTCGTCGCGTTCGTCGCGCGGCGATCGGTGCGCCCCCTGGCCCAGGCATTAGCGCTGCAGCGGCGATTCGTTGCCGATGCCTCCCATGAGTTGCGGGCCCCGCTGACCGTTCTGCACACCAGAGCGCAGCTGCTCACCCAGCGGCTGAGCTCTGGAGATGTCACCGCCGCGGCCAGAGATGCCGATGCATTGGTCGCTGACACCCGGGTGCTGGCCGAGATAGTGGATGACCTGCTCGCCTCAGCCTCGATGACCGGAGTTGACGCCCGGACGACGAGAATCGACCTCTCCGCGGTGGCGCAGTCGGTATGCGATCGCATGACCAGCTACGCCGAATCGATCGGTGTGACCATCAACTGCGACCGTCGCGATCACCACAGCCCAGGGAGCTTGGATGTGTTGGGCTCCGGAGTCGCCCTGGAGCGGGCGGTGACAGCATTGGTGGATAACGCGTTGAGTCACGAAAAACAGGGCGGCACAGTCGATTTGCGTGTCCGGCGTGACGGGCAGCAGGTGATCGTCGCGGTCGTCGATAACGGCGTGGGTATCGACAAGGCTGCGCTGTCGACTCTGTTCGACAGGTTCTCCCGCGGTGAGACGCACACCACCCGGGGTGGGCGTCCGTCGTACGGTATCGGTTTGTCGTTGGTCCGCGAGATCGTCCAGGCCCATGGAGGCGACATCAGGGTGTCCTCCTCTCCGGGACAGGGGGCGACGTTCACCCTGACGTTTCCGGCTGCGCCGACGTCCGGCACCCGAAGGCCCTGACGTCCCGCCCTCTGCGGCCTGCGCCTAGCGCCGGCTAACGAGCCTGATCAGGCTCATCGAGGCCAGAGGGAGTGGTTGAACTGGGCGGATTTGGCACTCTGCGGCCTTCTCACCTAGTATTTGGGGGTTGCCTCGGGCAGACCTCGGCCGGCTTTCCACTGTCGGCCCTGCGTGCCCTGGGGTTACGAAGACCACGCAAGACAGGCTCTCTTCTGCCTGCCTTGCCGTGCACTATGCAAGGGAGATCTGGTGATTCAGCAGGAATCGCGTCTCAAGGTCGCCGATAACACCGGTGCCAAGGAGATTCTGTGCATCCGGGTGCTCGGTGGTTCGTCGCGGCGGTACGCCGGTATCGGCGACATCATCGTGGCGACCGTGAAAGACGCCATCCCCGGCGGCAACGTCAAGCGTGGTGACGTGGTCAAGGCCGTGGTGGTGCGCACCGTCAAGGAGCGTCGCCGCGCCGACGGCAGCTACATCAAGTTCGACGAGAATGCGGCTGTGATCATCAAGAACGACAACGAACCACGCGGAACTCGCATCTTCGGCCCGGTCGGCCGCGAGCTGCGAGAGAAGAAGTTCATGAAGATCGTTTCGCTTGCCCCGGAGGTGCTGTAGATGAAGGTCCATAAAGGCGACACCGTTCTGGTGATCTCCGGCAAGGACAAGGGCGCCAAGGGCAAAGTCCTCCAGTCCTATCCGGACCGCCAGAAGATTTTGGTCGAGGGCGTCAATCGGATTAAGAAGCACACCGCCGATTCGGCGAAGGAACGCGGTGCGTCCTCGGGCGGGATCGTCACTCAGGAAGCGCCGATTCACGTCTCCAACGTGATGGTGGTCGATTCCGACGGCAAGGCGACCCGCATCGGTTACCGCGAGGACGCCGAATCCGGCAAGCGGGTCCGAATCTCCAAGCGCAATGGCAAGGACATCAAGGCATGACAACCGCAGAGCAGGTAAAAGTCCAGCCGCGCCTCAAGGCGCGCTACCGCAGCGAGATCCGCGACGCGCTGCACAACGAATTCAACTACGCCAACGTGATGCAGATCCCGGGCGTAGTCAAGGTGGTCGTCAATATGGGCGTCGGCGACGCTGCCCGCGACGCGAAGCTGATCAACGGCGCGGTCAACGACCTGGCACTGATCACCGGTCAGAAGCCGGAGATCCGCAAGGCCACCAAGTCGATCGCGCAGTTCAAGCTTCGCGAAGGTATGCCGATCGGCGCACGGGTGACCCTGCGCGGTGACCGGATGTGGGAGTTCCTGGATCGGCTGGTCTCGATTGGCCTGCCGCGTATCCGCGACTTCCGTGGCCTGAGTCCGAAGCAGTTCGACGGCCACGGCAACTACACCTTCGGCCTGGCCGAGCAGTCGGTGTTCCACGAGATCGACGTGGACAGCATCGACCGGCCGCGCGGAATGGATATCACCGTCGTCACCTCGGCGACCAATGACGATGAAGGGCGAGCGCTGCTGCGTGCCCTTGGCTTCCCGTTCAAGGAGATCTGAGCAGATGGCAAAGAAGGCATTGGTCAATAAGGCCAATAAGAAGCCGAAGTTCGCTGTGCGGGGCTACACCCGCTGCAACAAGTGCGGCCGGCCGCATGCGGTGTACCGCAAGTTCGGGTTGTGCCGTATCTGTCTGCGCGAGATGGCGCACGCGGGTGAGCTGCCCGGTGTGCAGAAGTCCAGCTGGTAGAAGAGGAGCGACGCCAGATGACTGCGATGACGACGATGCAGAGCGCAGCGATGAAGAGGAGCAGCGCCAAATGACCGCGATGACGACGATGCAGAGCGCAGCGATGAAGAGGAGCAGCGCCAAATGACCATGACTGACCCGATCGCGGATTTCTTGACGCGACTGCGCAACGCCAACTCGGCGTTCCACGATGAAGTGACCCTGCCGCACTCGAAGATCAAGGCGAATATCGCCGAGATCCTCAAGCGCGAGGGCTACATCAGTGATTTCCACACCGAGGATGCTCGGGTCGGCAAGGCACTGGTGGTCAAGCTCAAATACGGCCCCAACCGGGAGCGCAGCCTTGCCGGTTTGCGCCGGGTGTCCAAGCCCGGACTGCGGGTCTACGCCAAGTCCACCAGTCTGCCGCGGGTACTCGGTGGCCTTGGTGTGGCGATCATCTCCACGTCCGCCGGTCTGAGGACCGACCGTCAGGCTGCCCGCGAGGGCGTCGGCGGCGAAGTCCTCGCGTACGTGTGGTAGCGGGATAGGAGAAGTAGGGCTATGTCTCGTATTGGAAAGCAACCTGTTCCGGTTCCGGCCGGCGTGGACGTCGTGATCGATGGGCAGAGCGTCTCGGTCAAGGGACCCAAGGGTTCCCTCGGCTTGTCAGTCGCCGAGCCGATCACCGTGGCGCGTAGCGATGACGGAACGATCGTGATCAGCCGGCCCGACGATGAGCGGCGCAGTCGTTCGCTGCACGGACTGTCGCGGACCCTGGTCGCCAACCTCATCACGGGGGTCACCGAGGGTTACACCACCAAGATGGAGATCTTCGGTGTCGGTTACCGCGTGCAGCAGAAGGGCAGCAACCTCGAGTTCGCCCTCGGCTACAGCCACCCCGTGATCATCGAGGCGCCCGAAGGCATCACCTTCGCGGTGGAAAGCCCCACCAAGTTCTCGGTATCCGGAATCGACAAGCAGCAGGTTGGCCAGATCTCGTCGAATATCCGTCGCCTGCGCCGCCCGGACCCGTACAAGGGCAAGGGCGTGCGCTACGAGGGTGAGCAGATCCGTCGCAAGGTCGGAAAGACAGGTAAGTAGTCATGGCTGAAACACAGACAGCAGAGAAGAAGGCGCCGATCGAGCGCAAGCCGATCGGAACCACCGCCTCGGCGGCCCGCCGGGTTGCTCGGCTGCGTCGGCACAATCGGCTGCGCAAGAAGGTTGTCGGCACTGCCGAGCGGCCGCGTCTCGTGGTCAACCGCTCGTCGCGGCACATCCACGTGCAACTGGTCAACGACGCCAACGGCACGACCATCGCTGCCGCGTCGTCCATCGAGGCCGACGTCCGGGCCGTCTCCGGAGACAAGAAGGCGCACAGCGTGCGGGTCGGCCAGTTGATCGCCGAGCGCGCCAAGGCAGCCGGCGTGGATGCCGTGGTGTTTGACCGCGGCGGCAACACCTACGGCGGACGGATCGCCGCACTGGCCGACGCCGCCCGCGAGAACGGACTGAAATTCTGATGAGCGTGCACACCAATGGAAGGACCGCATAATGGCGGACCAGACTCCGACCACCGAGTCGGCTCCCGAGTCGGCACCGAACACCGGCGCACCCTCTGCGGGCACCCGGACCGACGAGCAGCGCGGTGGGCGTGGCGGCGATCGTGGCCGACGCGATGACCGCGGCGGTGACCGCGGTGGCCGTGGTGGTCGCGACGGCGGCGAGAAGAGCAACTACCTCGAGCGCGTCGTCACCATTAACCGTGTCTCCAAGGTGGTCAAGGGTGGCCGCCGGTTCAGCTTCACCGCACTGGTCATCGTCGGTGATGGGAACGGCATGGTCGGGGTGGGCTACGGCAAGGCCAAAGAGGTGCCGGCTGCGATCGCCAAGGGTGTGGAGGAAGCCCGCAAGAGCTTCTTCCGGGTCCCACTGATCGGCGGCACGATCGTCCATCCGGTTCAGGGTGAGGCTGCCGCGGGTGTTGTCATGCTGCGTCCGGCGAGCCCCGGTACCGGCGTCATCGCCGGCGGTGCGGTGCGCGCGGTGTTGGAATGTGCCGGCGTGCGCGACGTGCTGGCCAAGTCGCTCGGCAGCGACAACGCAATCAACGTGGTCCATGCCACGGTGACCGCGCTGAAGATGCTGCAGCGCCCCGAGGAGGTGGCCGCCCGTCGCGGTCTGCCGATCGAAGACGTCGCGCCGGCCGGCATGCTGCGGGCTCGTCGCGAGAGTGAGGCTGCGGCACGCCATGCGGTTGCGGCAGCGGTACGCGAAGGAAGCGCATAACTATGGCCGAACTGAAAATCACTCAGGTACGCGGCACCGTCGGTGCGCGCTGGAAGCAGCGTGAGAGCCTGCGGTCCCTCGGCCTGAAGAAGATTCGCCAGTCCGTGGTTCGCGAGGACAACCCGCAGACCCGCGGGCTGATCAAAGCCGTGCACCACCTCATCGAAGTTGAGGAAGTCTCGTGACCATCAAGCTTCATGACCTTCGGCCTGCGCCGGGGGCGAAGACCCGCAAGACTCGCGTCGGTCGTGGCGAGGGATCCAAGGGTAAGACCGCCGGCCGTGGCACCAAGGGCACCAAGGCCCGCAATCAGGTGTCGGTCGGTTTCGAGGGTGGGCAGATGCCGATCCACATGCGACTGCCCAAGCTCAAGGGCTTCAAGAACCGGTTCCGCACCGCCTACGAGGTGGTCAACGTCGGTGATATCAGTCGGCTATTCCCCTCCGGTGGCGAGGTGACCCTGGCCGACCTCGTCGAGAAGGGCGCCGTTCGCAAGAACACCTTGGTGAAGGTGCTCGGCGACGGGAACATCAGCGTGAAAGTGAATATCACCGCGCACAAGTTCAGTAATAGCGCTCGGGAGAAGATCACCGCCGCAGGCGGATCCGCCACCGAAGCGTCATAGTTTTTCCTGCGAGCAGACGCAAACGCCCCCGCACGCCGAGCGTGTTGGGGGCTTTTGCGTCTGCTCGGCGGGAGGGGTCGACCGGTAGGCTCGCAGTCATGCGTACTTTCCTGCCCGGGTTCGGCGAGGACCTGCGCGGCGTCGGTCGCCGGATCGATACCGCGCGACACCACGGTGTGCCGAACGGTTGCATGCTCGAACTTGATCTTGGGAACCTGCCGCCGGAAACGGCCGGATTCGACCCGTTGGCATTCATCGCCGGCGGCGGACGGCCCTTTCTGTTACGCCAGGCCGTCGCCGCCATTCACCGCGCAACCAAGGATCCGCGCATCGTGGGACTCATTGCCCGCGTGCAGCTTTCTGCTGCCCCGGCCGGAGCAGTTCAGGAATTGCGTGCAGCCGTAGCCGCCTTCACCGCCGCAAAGCCGTCGGTGGCCTGGGCCGAGACCTACCCGGGCACCCTGTCCTACTATCTCGCCTCGGCATTCGGCGAGGTATGGATACAACCGTCCGGCACCGTCGGGCTGATCGGATTCGCCACCAACGCACTGTTCCTGCGCGACGCTCTGGACAAGGCCGGGATCGAGGCGCAGTTCGTGGCGCGCGGGGAATACAAGTCCGCAGTGAACATCCTTACCGAGAGCGGCTACACCGATGCGCACCGGGAAGCTGACAGCCGGCTGATCGAAAGCCTGCACGCTCAAGTGTGGGCGGGTATCGCCGAGTCCCGTCGCCTCGATGTCCGCGTGCTCGATTCGCTCGCTGACCGAGCCCCACTGCTGCGCGACGACGCCCTCGCCAGCGGTCTGATCGACAGAATTGGTTTCCGGGACGAGGCCTATCGGCGGATCGCTGAACTCGCCGGCGCGCCGGATAGCGGCGCCGATCCCGACTCCGACGATGCGCCGCCGCGACTCTTTCTGTCCCGCTACGCCCAGACCCGCGAGCGCGGACCGTCGATTCCCGGCCGCACGAAGGAACCCGTCGTCGCGGTGGTGACGGTGGCGGGGCCGATCGTCAGCGGTCGGGGCGGGCCGGGGCTGTCACCGTTCGGACGCTCAAGTGCCGGTGGTGACACGATCGCCTCTGCATTGCGGGAGGTCGGCGCTGACGATGACGTGAAAGCTGTTGTGCTGCGGGTGGATAGCCCCGGGGGTTCGGTGAACGCCTCGGAGACGATATGGCGGGAGGTCGTGCGAATCCGGGCCGCCGGCAAGCCGGTGGTCGTCTCGATGGGCGCGGTAGCGGCATCGGGTGGCTACTACATCGCCATGGCCGCCGACGTGATCGTCGCCAACCCCGCGACCATCACCGGATCGATCGGGGTGCTGACCGGCAAGGTGGTTGCCCGGGAACTCAAGCACCGCCTGGGTGTCGGATCGGATGCGGTGCGAACAAACGCCAATGCCGATGCCTGGTCGGTCAATTCACCATTCACCGACACCCAGCATGAATTGGTTATGGCCGAGACGGATCTGTTCTACGACGATTTCGTGAGCCGGGTCGCCGAGGCTCGCGGGATGTCGGTCGAGGCGGTGGATGCGGTGGCCCGCGGCCGGGTGTGGACCGGGGCCGATGCGCTTGAACGCGGTCTGGTCGACGAACTCGGCGGCCTGCGCGACGCGGTGCGTCGCGCGAAGGTGCTGGCCGGCCTCGATGCCGACGCAACGGTGACGCTGGTCGCTTACCCGGGTTCGTCGGTCAAGGATTTCCTGCGGCCGAGGTCCTCATCACAGCCCGCCGCCGCGTCACTGTCGGACGCCGCAACCGACGTGGTGGCTGCAATGGTGGCGGGCGCGTTCGCCCGGGGGGAGCGCGACATGACCGGCGCCAGGGCGATGTGGCTGGGGGACTGGCGGTTCTGAGGCGTCAGCGAGTCGCGCTGACGGTGCTGAGGTGTCAGCGAGTGGCGCTGACGTAGACGATCTCGCCGAGTGCGTCGTGGTCGCCGCGGTCGGGCGGCGTCAGATCATTGCGGCGGAACAATTCGTTGCGGGGCACACCCGTTACGGTCCAACCCTGTGCGCCCAGATAGTCCATGGCGTTGCTTCTAGGGCCCGGGTAGACCAGGTCGGGCATGTTGATGTCCAGGCCGCGTTCGCGCATGTTCGCTGCCATCTCACGGGCCTTTGCATCATCGAAATCGATGATGCCCGGGGCGTATTCGGTCGCCACCGCGCTGCCCGGGGCGCTCAGGTCGGTGATCGTGTCGAACAACCGATCCTGGGCATCCGCCGGGAGGTAGATCAACAGCCCCTCTGCCAGCCAGGCGGTCGGGACCGCTGGATCGAAACCGGCCGCCGTCAGCGCGGTTGGCCAGTCGTCGCGTAGGTCGATGCCGACGGTTCGGTGTCGCGCCGTCGGCTGCGCACCGAGGCGCGCGAGTTCGCCGGTCTTGAAGTTGATGACCGCGGGTTGGTCGATCTCGTACACCACAGTGGTGGCTGGCCACGGCAACCGGTAGGCGCGGGAGTCCAGTCCCGAGGCCAGGATCACCGCCTGAGGTATGCCACCGGTTTCGCACGCGGAAGCGAAGTAATCGTCAAAGAACTTGGTGCGCATGGCCATTCCGGCAATCATGGCCGCCACCCGATCCGGCGCAGTATCGCCGAATGGGGAGGTGTCGAGGGTGCCGTCGATCATCGAGACGAAGAAGTCGATGCCCACTGCGCGTACAAGAGGTTCGGCGAACTGGTCGTCGATCAGGTGACGGGGGTCTTTGGTGGCCATCGCTCGGCCTGCGGCCACCATGGTTGCCGTAACCCCGACACTCGTGGCGAGATCCCAGCTGTCGCCATCACTGCGTGCCATGGCCGACCTCAGACCAGCGTCGCGGCGATGTACTGGAAACCCGCGAACTTCTCCGTCATCTCATCGTCGGGTTGCACTAAACCGTGGGTGGCGAACAGGTCCTGCACCAAACTCCCGTGCACCTCCCAGCCCAGCCCCTCGAGGTAGTCGATGACGTGGCTGCGCTCTTCGGTGTACACCAACCCGGCCAGGTCATCCTGGAAACCGAGTCGCCGCCAGCGATCCTCGCCCGGTTCGTCATCGTCGTCGGATGCCCCCGCGAACGCGTCCATCGTGGGCATGTATTCGGTCGCCAGTCGGCTCCCGGGGCGACTGAGCGCGCTGATGTGGTCGAACAATCGGTCCTGGGCGTCCGGCGGCAGATAGATCAGCAAGCCCTCGGCGATCCAGGCCGTCGGCTTAGCGGCGTCGAAACCGTGCGCGTGCAACGCAGCTGGCCAGTCGTCGCGCAGGTCGACGCCGACATTGCGCACGGCGGCTGTCGGTTGTGCGCCAAGGCCGTTCAGCGTCGCAACTTTGACGTCGATCACCCCTGGCTGATCGACGTCGAACACGACCGTGTCGGCCGACCACCTCAGCCGGTAGGCCCGGGCGTCGAGACCGGATGCCAGGATGACGACCTGCCGGATACCTGTGGAGGTGGCATCGGAGAGGAAATCGTCGAAATACCGCGTCCGCACCGCCATCCCGTGGGCCATCCGTTCGACATCGGAGCCGGCGCCGGGTGCGCTGCCGGCCAGGATCGCCGAAAAGTGCTCGATGCCGACCGCGGTGACCAAGGGCTCAGCCCACGGGTCGTCGATCAGGCCGGCGCGGTGGGCAACGGCGCGGGACGCCGCGACTGCCGTAGCAGTGGCGCCCACACCGGACGCGAGGTCCCACGAGTCCCCGTCCCGGCGGCTCGACTGGGGTGGCGGAATCTTGGGTGGCGGCATCTTGGGTGACGACATTCAAGAGCTACTTCCGGATTGCGGTGACGGACAATGATGTACGCAACGGTGCGCCTGCCGGATCGTCGGGATAGTGCCGGCCGAATTCGGCGAACATCTCGGGACGAGTGCGGGTGCTCACCTGCCAGCCCAGTCGAGTCAAGCAGTCCACGACCGGCTCGCGCTCGCCGCCGTAGAACAGGTCGCCGAGGTTGAGGTCCAATCCCTGGCCGGCCCACTGGGCTCGCATCGACGACGTCCGTTCGGCGATGCCGGATCCGCCGTCGGGGTGGTACTCGGTGGCGATCCGACTGCCCGGGGCGGACAGCGTGGTGATGTTGTCGAATAACCGGTCCTGGGCATCCGGCGGTAAGTAGATCAGCAGGCCCTCCGCGATCCACGCGGTCGGTGCGGCTGCGTCGAAACCGTGCTCACGCAGCGCCGCGGGCCAGTCATCACGGAGATCCACCCCGACGGACCGTCGCTCGGCGGTGGGGGCGACGCCGAGATCTGCCAGCACTTGGGACTTGAAGTCGATGACGTCCGGCTGATCGATCTCGTAGATCGTCATTCCCGCCGGCCACGGCAGCCGGTAGGCGCGTGCGTCGAGTCCGGAGGCCAGAATGACGGCCTGGCGGATAGCGGATTCCTGCCCGGCCTCGATGAAGAAATCGTCGAAGAACCTGGTGCGAACGGCGATCACCTCGATCATCGTCCGGGTCGCCTCCTGATCGGCGAGATCGGCGCCATCCTCAAGTGCCTCGGTCAAAGCGCCGACACCAACCGCCCGAACCAGCTCGGCGGCGAACGGGTCGTCGATCAGCGGATCGTCCTGACGGCTCGCCAGCGCTCGGGCGGCGGCCACCAGGGTTGCGGTGACTCCCACACTTGACGCAAGGTCCCAGGTGTCGTCATCCGTGCGTGCCATCGGAGCCTTTCGCATCGCGGGACGCCAGCCGCCCTTACTTAGCTAATATAACCACCCGGCGGGAACGTGGGGCCGAAGCCCCGATCGGATTCCCAGCCAGCCAGGGCGAACTGTTAGTCTCGTAGACTGTTCACGCGCGCGACATCACCGGGGTAATCCGGTGGAGATCGGCGCTGCAGAAGGTTTATCCGAACGCTGGCCCGGCCAGCCGCATCGGCACGTCGCGACTAGGGTCCGGCTGCTCAGGAGGAACAGTGCTTTCGGCTTTCATCTCGTCGCTGCGGACGGCCGACCTGAGGCGGAA
>Ga0114963_10002265_pt1 | contig 13167 bp, 12 predicted proteins | sample C_131016_EF_Meta_FD_87019 | JGI IMG/M metagenome (GOLD analysis project Ga0114963, IMG submission 87019) | Freshwater microbial communities from Lake Croche, Canada to study carbon cycling - C_131016_EF_MetaG | ecosystem: Environmental > Aquatic > Freshwater > Lake | place: Lake Croche, Canada...
CGAGGCTGAGCATGCGCTCGACATAGCGCGCCACGGTATCGATTTCAAGATTCACCGGGCTGCCACTGTGCAGTTGGCCCAAAGCCGTGTGGTCGACGGTGTGCGGAATCAGGTTGATGCTGATGTCGCAGCCGGCGGGCGTGTCGAGGACCTGGTTCACGGTCAGGCTCACACCGTTGACCGTGATCGAGCCTTTGTAGGCCAGGTATTTGGCCAAAGAGGCGGGTGCCAGAATGCGCAACTCCCAGCTTTCACCCACCTGGGCAAAGTGACTGACATGGCCGACGCCATCCACATGGCCGGAGACGATGTGGCCGCCCAAACGGTCGCCGGCGCGCAGGGCTTTTTCCAGGTTGATCGGGCCGAGTTGGGTCAGGCCTGCGGTTTTGTCCAAAGACTCGGCCGAAATGTCGATGGTGAATTGGCGCTGCGCGGGGTTGAAGGTGGTCACGGTCATGCAAGCGCCGTTCAAAGCGATGCTGTCGCCCAGGCCCACGTCATCCAGGTAGCCGGGCGGCGCCTCGATGGTGAGGCGCTTGCCATGGTGTAAAGAGCTGCCCAGGTCGTGAAGAGCGGCGATGCGCCCCACGCCGGTGATGATTCCGGTAAACATGCTTGTATTTTCGCAGGGATTGGGGGTGATCTGGCCATGCAGGCCTGAAAACCCTGAATTAAAAAAGATCGCGTCCGGTGACGCGGGCCAAAATGCGCAGATCGGGGTCGATCAGCGTCGATTCTTTGAAAGTCAGACTCAGCGCGTCGCTCAAGTGGTGCAGGGGCCCGAACCGGGCCATGCCCCGACCTTGACCGATCAGCTTGGGCGCCAGGTAGAGCAAAAATTCATCGACCAGACCTTCGCGCACCAGTGAGCCGTTGAGTTGATGCCCGGCTTCCACATGCAGCTCATTGACTTCGCGCCGCGCCAAGTCGCGCAGCAGGGCGGGCAAATCCACCTTGCCGCTGGGGCCAGGCAGCAGTGTGACGCTGGCGCCCAAGGCTTGCAATGCGGCGTGGCGCTCGGGATGGTCCACAGCGGCGTAAATCCAGATTTGACGTGGCATGCCAGGCTGGGTTTGCCAGAGTTTGGCGGTGACAGGGGTTTCCAGGCGGCTGTCCACAATCACCAGATGCGGCGCACGCGGCGCGTTCACCAAGCGGGTATCGAGCAACGGGTCGTCTTCGAGCACGGTGCCTATGCCGGTCAGCACCGCGCAGGCGCGGGCACGCCAGGCGTGACCGTCGGCGCGCGCTTCAGGGCCGGTGATCCATTGGCTTTGGCCGTTTTCCAGCGCGGTTTGGCCGTCCACCGAGGCGGCGATTTTCATGCGCACCCAAGGGGTTTGGCGTTGCATGCGGCTGAAAAACCCGAGGTTCAGTTCACGCGACTCGGCGGCTGCTTGGGCATCGTGTTCAATTTGCACGCCCGCCGCCTTGAGCCTTTCAAGGCCCTGTCCGGCCACCAAGGGGTTGGGGTCGCGGGCACCCACCACCACCCGCCTAATCGCCGCTTGCATCAAGGCTTCGCAACACGGCCCGGTGCGCCCGTGGTGCGCGCAGGGCTCCAGTGTCACATAGGCGGTGGCGCCTTGCACGTTGTGGCCACGCGCCTGGGCATCGCGCAGCGCCATGATTTCGGCGTGGGCTTGGCCTGCGCGCTGGGTGTAGCCTTCGCCCAGCACCGCCCCATCAGCCGCAGTGATGACGCAGCCCACGCGGGGATTGGGCGAGGTCAGCCACAGCGCCTGGCGCGCCAGTGCCAAGGCGTGCTGCATGGGGGTGTGGTTTTTGAGCGGGGTCATGGCAAAAAAAAGCAAAAGCGCTAGAAGGCAAAAAGGCAAAAAGTGGCTGCACCTGCATTTTGCACTCAGCCGCACGCTCAGCGGGTCATGGGCTGGTCAGGGGCACAAACACGGGTACGCAAGAGGCGCGGGTGCTGATGACAAGTTGGCCCGAGCCAGGTGCCATCGGATTGTCATTGATACTGTTGCCGCTAGGCCGCCAACTCACCGTCACTTGAATGGCTTGCAGTTGGGTGTAAGACGTGGGGCTTACCCCACTGCGCACGCTGTAGGTCGTGCCGTTCAGGGTTGCGCTGCTCGAGCTGTTTGCGACTGTGCTCAGGGCTGCCGATGCCGGGCACAGTGTGGGCCCACCGCGCCAATATTCCACAGTGTTGTTGGCCAAGGCCAGGGCGGTGATTTGCTGGTGACTGGCCGAACCGGCGTTCAGGCTGTGCAGGGTCAAGGTAGAGGCACCCCAAATGCCCAGGCCCAGCACGGCAGCCGCGACCAAAGCCTCGATCAGAGTGAAGCCGCGCGCCGTTTTCTTTGCACGCCAGTGCGTGGTGGCCATCCAGGCTAGGCCCTTCACGAACCAGATTTCCAGCTGCCGCGCACGCGTTGCACACGCTGGTAGTCAATGCCGCTGGGCCAGGGCCAGTCGAAGGCTTGCCTGTGGTTGGCCAGCCACTGCAGTTGACTGCCGGCGTGCAAGCTGGGCAAGCCTGAGGGCAGCGCCACTTGGCCCATGACCGTGCCGCTGTGCCACAGGGCTGAGCGGCTGTCTTGGCATTGAGTGTCCAGGAAAACCGTGCCGACAATTTGGGTGTTTGGGCTGATGCGCGGGCATTGGTTGGCACATGCCGTGGCCGAAAACACCAACAACACCGGCGCGCTGGCGCTGCCCAGGCTTTGCGTCCATTCGTTGGAGCTGTCGATCCAGTACACCGAGCGCGCGGGCAGCGTGTTGGCGCTCAAGCCTTTCAAGGCCTGCGCTTGTGAGAGGGCCTGAATTTGCGCCGGTGTGGTCGCGCCGAAAACACTGGACCAGACGGCTGCGCTGCATTGGGCCGGGTTGGGGGCGGGCACCGCTGTGGTCGGTGTCACCAAAGCACCACCGCGCAAGCTGGCCATGCTGACATTCAAGCAAGCCTGCTGCTCGGCCGCTGAGATCACGCCGTTGCCATCGGTGTCGGGCGCGAACAGGCTGTGGATGGCGGTGCCCACGTTTTGACCGGAACCGCCACAACTGCCTTGGTTGGCGTTGGGCGCACAAAAACGCGTGCTGCCTGCGACAGCTTCGCTGACGCAGCCTTGGGTCACTAAAGGCGCAACCTTGTTGGCCACGCCGATGGGGGCGAGGGTCGGCATGTACAGGCTTTGCTGCACTTGCGCTGTTGCATGGTTGGCGCCATGCTGCGCCTGGGCCCAAACCACCGCCACATGCGGTGCGCGCACCACGTCGCGCATCACATGCACCTCTACCGTGTGGCCCTTCGAATCCCAGGTACTGTCTAAGCCGGTGTTCAGGTTCAAGCCGCGGCATTGCCACTCAATGCCGGTAAAGCCCACCGTGCATTGCGCACTTTCGTGCGAAGACCACAAGGTAGAGGCCGGGTCAGACAGGCTGCTCTCCAAAACCGCGAGTGCAGTTTCCAGCGCGGCTTCTGCGGTGTGCTGGGCTTGGGCATTCCATACGCTGTGGTTGCTGGCCAGGCGTTCGCTCCAGACGGTGCGTGCGGTGAACAAGCCCACCATGCTGGCCAATAGCACCAGCAAAGTGACCATGAGCAAGGTGATGGCGCCTTGGCTGCGCTGCAAATGGGTTGGGCTGGCATGCATGTTCTGCCCCCTGGTTCAACTGCAGCCGGCCGGCCCGGTGGAGGCCGGCTGGGCGTTGCGCAACTGAACGCTTTGCTGATGCGTCACGGTGGTAAGTGGCGCGTTGGGCAGTGCCGCCGTCAGCTGAATGTCGATTTGCCGCAGCACGGAACCCTTCAGCCAGGTGCAGCGGGGCGTGAATTTCAACGACGTGATTTTGACGTGCTCTGCGTTGGTGACGGACTGCCATTGACCTGTTGAACAGTAGGTTTTGGTCCGCAACTCATAGGCACGCAGCTGAAAACCGATGCACTCTTTGTTGTCTTTGGTACCGTCGTCATTGCGGTCAAAGCTGAATTCAATTTGGTTGTCGGTCACGCTGAAGTCTTCAGGCGCGCCGCAAAAGGCATCGCTGCAATCGGCCTTGGTTCTTATTTCCCAAGCGTTGTGAATGTATTGCGCTTGGCGAATTTCCTGCGCCATCCAGTCCATGGCGGCGCGCAGGTCTTGGTGCATTCGGCTTTCTTGCAAGGCGCTGCCTTGGGCTTTGAGTGTGGCCATCCACAGGCTGATGCCACCGGCCAGCACCCCCAGGCCCATGGCCAAGCCGATCAACAGACCGATCAGACTTTCGCCGCGCATGCAACCCAAGCCGCCCGTGCCTGGCGCACCTCCAGCGGGCCGTTGGCGCGGGCTCATTGTTTCCAGCAGCGCGCCGAATCGTCTTGCGCTGCGGCTGAGCTGCTCAGTGTGACCGTGGCGATGGCACTGATGCGAAGCTGCATGAAGGCGCAGTCGCCGTCTTTGGCTTGATCACCGATCGCGGTGGCCTGCGCCACAAAACCATCGCTGCTGGCTTGGGTGATGCTCAATTGGTAATAAGCTTGGGCCGACAGGTTGGTGGCCAGCCCCAGGTCCGACAAGCGGGAGGTGTAGGCCTCGTTCTGACTTCGCCAGCGGCTTTGTTCCAGCTGAATGCGTTGCAAGCTGCCTTGGGCGTCACCTCGTCGCACCTTGCGCATATGGCCTTGGTAAGCGGGCAAGGCGATGACCGCCAAAAGGCCGGTGATGGCCAAGACCACCACCAACTCTATCAAACTGAAACCCTGGCTTGCGCGGGTTTTCTTCATTGTGTCTCTGCGTTGACGGCGCATGGACTCCTCCCTCTGACTTGTTTTGTGTTCTATTTTGAGGGGCACAGAGGGGCTTGGCAAGCGCATGAAGCACGGGCTTAATAGGGCGTATCAATGCCGGCGCGAGGCCAAATGGCTTTGGCCTGAGGAGGTTGAGGAATGCAATGCCGATACCCACAAGAGTCTCCCAGTGCCTGGCGCGGCGCCGGTGGCTGGAGCTTGCTGGAGCTGCTGCTGGCGCTGGTGCTCTTGGCGCTGCTGTTGACTTTGGGGGGCAGCGCTTGGACGCCGTTGCGCCAGAAATACCAATTGCAGGCGCAGGCGCAGGACTTGCTCTCTACCCTGGCGCTGGCGCGCAGCGAAGCGGTCAAGCGCGGTGTGCGCGTGACCGCTTGCGTGTCCAGCGACGCCAAATATTGCCAGGGCAGTGGCGGCCATTGGGATCAGGGCTGGTTGTTGTTTGAAGACACCGATGGCAACGCGCAAAGGGCGGATGCAGAACCCTTGATTCAAGTGCACTCCGCATTGCCCACCGGCATACTGGCGCGCGGCAATGGCAGCGTCGCACTTTATGTGTCATATGCACCCAGCAGCCGCAGTCTGCAGGTCTCTGGGGCGTTTCAATCAGGAACCATCACCTTGTGCAGGGGGCCTGGTGCCAACACCATGGGATGGAACCTCGTCATCAACCCTGTGGGCACAGCCCGCTTGGAAGCGGTGTCAGTGACCAGTTGCAGTTGAAGCCATGCTTACTGGTTGACTTCGTCCACCAGCAGTTTGAAGTCGTCAATGTCTTCGAAACTGCGGTAGACACTGGCAAAGCGCACGTATGCGACTTTGTCGAGTTTTTTCAACTCGCGCATCACCAACTCGCCCAGTCGGCTGGAGGCGATTTCGCGCTCGGCAAAGCTGAGTAATTTTTCTTCGATACGCTCGATGGCCGAATCCACCTGCTGTGTGCTGACGGGTCGCTTGCGCAGGGCCAGGTTGAAGCTGGCGCGCAGTTTGCCACGCTCGTAGTCAATTCGGCGGCCGTCTTTTTTCACGATGGCCGGAAAGTTCACCTCAGGGCGCTCGTAGGTGGTGAAGCGTTTTTCGCAACTGCCGCATTGTCGGCGGCGGCGAATCAAGTCCCCGTCCTCGGCCAAACGGGTCTCCACCACGGGGGTGTCCTGATGACCGCAGAAGGGGCACTTCATTTGGGCTTACTTGTAGACGGGGAAACGCGCCGTCAAGGCGTTGACCTTGGCTCGCACGACGGCCAGATTGGCTTCGTCCAGTGGGTTGTCCAGTACATCGGCAATCAGGTGGGCGGTGAGGCGGGCTTCTTCATCTTTGAAACCCCGGGTGGTCATGGCCGGGGTGCCGATGCGCACGCCGCTGGTGACGAAGGGTTTTTCGGGATCGTTCGGGATGGCGTTTTTGTTGATGGTCATGTGGGCATTGCCCAAAGCGGCTTCGGCCACTTTCCCGGTGATGCCCTTGGCCCGAAGGTCTACCAACATGACGTGGCTTTGGGTGCCGCCGCTGACGATGCGCAGGCCGCGCTCGGTCAGGGTCTCCGCCACGATCTGGGCATTGCGAATCACTTGCTGTTGGTAAGCCTTGAATTCGGGTTGCAGCGCTTCTTTGAAGGCCACAGCCTTGGCTGCAATCACATGCATCAGCGGGCCGCCTTGCAAGCCGGGAAAGATGGCACTGTTGATGGCTTTTTCATGTTCGGCCTTCATCAAGATGATGCCGCCGCGCGGGCCGCGCAGGCTCTTGTGGGTGGTCGAGGTGACCACGTCAGCGTGAGGTACCGGGTTGGGGTACACACCCGCCGCAATCAGGCCGGAGTAATGGGCCATGTCGACCAAAAAGATCGCGCCGACTTCCCTTGCAATCTTGGCAAAGCGCGCGAAGTCAATGTGCAGCGAGTAAGCAGAAGCGCCCGCAATGATGAGTTTGGGCTGGGTTGCGCGGGCCTTGGCTTCCATGGCCTCGTAATCAATGACCTCGTTGGCATCCAGGCCATAGGACACGGCGTTGAACCACTTGCCCGACATGTTCAGCGGCATGCCGTGCGTCAGGTGACCGCCTTCGGCCAAGCTCATGCCCAAAATCGTGTCACCGGGCTTGAGGAAGGCCAAGAAAACAGCCTCATTGGCTGACGCGCCGCAATGCGGTTGCACGTTGGCTGCTTCGGCGCCATAAATTTGCTTGACCCGGTCAATCGCCAGCTGTTCAGCCACGTCCACATGTTCGCAGCCGCCGTAGTAGCGTTTGCCGGGGTAGCCTTCGGCGTATTTGTTGGTGAGTTGCGAGCCTTGTGCGGCCATGACGGCGGGCGAGGCGTAGTTTTCGCTGGCAATCAGCTCGATGTGGTGCTCCTGGCGGGCGTTTTCGGCCTGAATCGCGGCAAAGAGTTCGGGGTCGGTTTGTTCAATCAGAATGTTGCGGTCGTACATGGCAGTCCTTCATATGATGGAACCTGGTCAGGCAAATTGTCAAAAGTCATTGACCAGGGCTGCCCAGGCGAACGGCTGAAAACCTGCTGAGCTTTGAGGCGCAAAGGCCTGGATTTCGGCGGGCTGCGCGCTTCCCAGTGGTAATGTGACAGCCAAGAGGCGGTCAAGGTCCACGTCAAGTTGCCCCAAGCCGGTGATGCCTTGGGCACAACCCTATCGCCAGTTGCGCACCCCCTGAGTGTAGCCCAGAGCCTCAAGGGCTGCGGACTGCAGCAGGCCCATCAAAGCGAAATCGACTGTGCCTTGGGAGCGACTTGCCAGCGCGGCGGTGCAAGCTTGGTCGCCGGTTCGGTGGCGGGCGCACGGGCTTGGCGCACCGATTGACTGACGCGGGTCAAGCGCTGTTCCTCTTGCAAAACGCGCTCCAAATAAGGGCCTTCCCGGCTTCGGGTACTTTCGGCATAGGCCGCCAAGCCTGCTTGAATCGAGCCTTTTTCTACCGCCAATTCGTGCAACACCCGCACGCCCACGCGCAAATTGCTCAAAGGGTCAAAGGTGGCCAGGGCACCCCCCAAGCTGTCCAATTTCTCGGACTGCTGGGCGGGCTGGATTTGCATCAACCCTTGACCGCCCAAGGTGTTTTGCGCGTAGGGGTTGAAGTTCGATTCAATCGCCACCATGGCCAAAATCAAAGTAGGGGCAATGTGGGCGCGCTCACCCAGATTGAATGCTTCCGCCACCAGCACGCTCAAAGGCTCTGGCGCCACACTGTACTTGTGGCTTAACCAGTAGGTGACCGAGGCTTGTTCGGCCGGCAAGTCCAGCGGATCACCTGCGGTGGTGCGCTGCAAAGCGGCAAAGCCTGCCGTGGACGGCCAAGGTGTGGGCAATTGCCGCGCTTGCAGCCATGCCATCAACTCGGCAGTGGCCGACTCTTGCAATGGAGGGCGCAGCGTCAAGGTCAAAGTCAGCGCAACCACCACCAAGCCCAAAAGCGCAAAGCCGTTGCGGCCGATTTCCAGGCAACCATCGCGGGTATCGCAGGCGATCAGGCGTACGGCTTTCCAAGTGTTTGTGAGCAATAACAAATCTGAATTCCAGTCTCTTCATGCAGCAACCCGCTGTTGGGCCGGGGCTGAGAAGCGTGAATACATGTGTGAATCGGTGTCACGGTCTTTGTGCCGACCAGGCCCTGGGCCTGTCCAACCGGCAAGCCAGGGGCTTGGCTGTGCACAGTAACGTCTCGATTCACGGCGGGAGGCACACAGTCAACATCGTCGTGTTGACCCACACCCTGTCAAGGTTGACGCGATTCTAGGTAAAGCATCATAGCTTGTGAAGTATATCATTTCAATTTGTTAGATTTATTTGTTTGTATTTAAGGCGTATCAGCACTTCAAAGGGTCGGATCCTGGTCTTGAGGAGGGCAGACAATTCGCCACTTTCGTATTCATGCCTGGGCCAGATTCGCGAATGCAGGCAAATAGCGGTGAAAATAGCGGCTGTTTATCTTTTCCAGCGTTGACACAGTGACCCCAGCATCTCCCAAGACTTTCGATCTCTCCGCTTTGGACGCCCTTTGCGGCGGCGTTTTCACCGCGCCCACCTCTGGCGAGCGCAGCGCCCGTTTGCGAGAATGGCTTGTGACCGAGCCCTCCCTTGAGCACATGCAAGACGTTTACAAAGAACTGTCTTCGCGAGACAAAGGCGCAGCCAAGCACTTGCGCGAAAAGTTGGATGAGCTGAAAAAAGCCCGTGGCCAAGACGCCTTGGCCGCCGAATGGGCCCAGCGCGCGCAGCACTTGCTCAGCAGTGCTCGGCTCAATATTGCCGATGCCTTGGCCTGGCAACGCGATGCCGCCAAAGCCGGTGCACCGCTGTCGCGCGAGCCGCTGGCCAGCTTGAAGGTGCAGTTGGCTGAAGGGGTCAAAACTGTGGACGACTTGCAACACCAAGTGATGGTTCAGCGCGAAGCCGCCGTTTTGATGGCGCAGCGTGTGGAGGTGTTGTCCACCAAAAGCTGGAAAGAAGCCCAAGCGGTGCACACCGCTTTGCAAGCTGACGTGGCCCAGTGGCAACAACAAGCCCTAGCCTTGACGCAGCAAACCGGCTGGGCCAGCGTTGACATGAAGTTCCCGCCTCAGCTGGAAGCCTCGCGCAGCCAGTTGCAGGGCGTGTGGGAGGCTTTTGAAGCCGCTTTGGCGCAGGCCACGGCTGCGCATGCCGACGCCAGTGCGCCCTTGCCGCATGTCTTGGTATGGGCCGATGAGCTGCGCGCTTTGCGTGGCGAAGTGATGGTCAGCCCAGCGAGCCAGTCTCCGGTAGCAGGCGAGAAACAGCCCAAGCCTGCCAAGGCCAAATTAGACCCGGCGCAGCGACAAGCCTTGCGCGAGCAAGCCACCCACGCGGTGCTGGCGGTGCTCACCGCGGTAGAAACCGAAGTGACCGAAGGCCATGGCAAAGCCAGCGCTGGCGCCGCCACAGCCCTGCGCCAAGTGCTCAAAGAGCATGGCCGCCATTTGGACACCGCCCTGGACGCGCGCGTTCACGCTGCCTTGACCGCCGCAGGTGAACTCGAAGGCTGGCAGCGCTGGCGCGCCGACCAATTGCGCCAAGAGCTGGTGGCCAAGGCCGAAGCCCTGTTCAAGCCCGTGGTGGCGCGCAAGCCCAAAGCCCCGCACGCGCCTGTTGAGGTGTCTGACCAGACAACTGCCGCGCCGGCCGAGACCACAGCTGCACCGAGCCCAGAAACAGCGGCGCTGGCAGACACCGGGTTGGACGCGACCGCTGCCCCTGAGATCGCCCAAGACACTGCGCTTGCGGCCGCAGATGTCGCAGTCCCGCAAGCCAGTGCCAAGGTCCCTGCCATGGGCGGGCGCAAGATGCAAGAAACGCTGCGTCAATTGCGCGAGCAATGGAAGCTCACCGACCAAGGCGGTATGCCCAACCATGCCTTGTGGAAGCGCTTTGACGCGGCTTGCAACGAGGCCTACAAAGTGGTGCAAGAGTGGCTGGACAAGCTCAAACACGATGCCCTTGAGCACCGCGCTCAGCGCTTGGCCATCTTGGAAGAGCTGCACGCTTGGGGCCAAGCCCATGCCGACAACACCGACTGGAAGCTGCAGTTGCGCACGCTGCACCAATTTGGCGACCGCTGGCGCAATGCGGGCCATTTGAACGAAAAAGCGTTTGCCGAATTGCAGCCGCAGTGGAAAAAAGTCATCCAGCAAGCGGCGGCCCCCTTAGAAGCAGCGCAAAAAGCCAGTCTCGAGCGCCGTCACGCTTTGATCGCCGAAGCGCAGGCTTTGGGTGCCGCGCCCGGTTTGCGTGTCGATGCCGTCAAGGTGTTGCAGCAACGCTGGCAAACCGAAGCTCAGGCCGTGCCGCTGGAGCGCAAGCTGGAGCAAAAGCTGTGGGAGTCCTTCCGTCAACCGATCGACGAAGCCTTCAGCCGTAAAACGGTGGAACGCGCACAGGTTTCCTCGCAGATCAGTGCCCATGACCGCGCGGTGCTGGATGCCTCGCGCGCGCTGGAAGACGCCAATGCCAGTGGCGATGCACAAAAAATTCGCTCGGCCATGCAGAACTTGGACGCCGCCTTGCGCGGTCAAGCCGTGGCTGTGGCAGCTGAACAAGCTGCTGCGAGCGCACCCGGCACCGCGCCCAACACCATGCCTGATACCGCGCCCGATCAAGCGTCCGATACTGCACCCGATAAAGCGTCCGATACTGCACCCGACACCTCACCTCTTGCTGAGTCTGACATTCCCTCTGCAACTGCCAGCACTGCCCCCGCTGCCCCAGCGAGCGACGAAGTTGCGGCCGCTGAACCCCTGGCTGACCCAGCGCCAGCGCCTGTAGCCCCCGTCAAAACACCGGCCCGTGCAGTCGTGGCAGTGCGCGGCGACGACCGTCCTGGTCAAAAGCGCACCGAGCTGGCACCCGCCGGTCGCGGTGGCAAGTTCGGTGATCGCCGCGAGGGCGCTCGCGGTGCAAGTGCTTCTGACCGAGGGGATCGCGGTGCCCGCCCGAATGATCGTTTTGCCGATCGCGCTGAGCGGCCCGAGCGCGGTCCGCGTTTGGGCGACGCCGCTTTCCGTGCACAGCGCGACGCGCTGGAACACGCCGAAATGACTTTGCGTAAATTGGCCTCGCAAGCCCACGGCGAGACACTGGGCAACCTGATGGCTGCTTGGGAAACCCGTCAAGCCGAGGCCTTGCCTGCGGCCCAAGAGCTGGGCAAAGCCGTCAATGCCGCCACGCGCACAGCCTGGGCCCAGTCGGTGCAAGCTGCACCTGCCTCGCCCAGTGCGGCCCAAGCCGCCTTGCTGCGCTTGGAAATGGCGGCTGAAGTGCCAACCCCCGCCGAGTTTTTGAACGAGCGCCGCGCGCTGCAACTGCAGTTGTTGACGCGCCGCAACGAACCCGGCCCGGTTGACACTTGGCGTCAAGACGTGGGCGCGGTGCTGGCCGCAGCGCACGACGGCCATTCGGCTCGGCGTTTGCAAAACGTCCTCAAGCAGTTGCTCAAGCGCTGAGCAATACCCTGAGTTCGCCACATGGCCGCTCTTTGCGGCCATGTGGGCCTGTGATCCCCCCAGCAGGGATCAGACCAGGTTGTGGCGTTCGTGTTGACCGTCCGCCTTCAGCCTGAGCACCTGGGCGCGGGGAGGGTTTGCCGCGGCATCCCAGTCGCTCAGCACACAACGCGCACGCGCTTGGCCAGCGGCATTGTGGGCCAGTTCATGATCCGCCGGTTGATGGGTGTGACCGTGAATCAAGGTGCAGACCTGGGTTTGGTCCAGCCAGTGTTCGCACACCGCGCTGTCCGCGTCGGCATACGCCTGAGGCGCACCTGAATCTGCTGCGGTCCGTCGTCGTGCCTCGCTTTGCTGGCGAATGCCGCGGGCCACGCTCTGGCGTTCAGCCAAGCTTTGATTTAAAAAGGCTTGACGCCATTCGGGCGTTCGAACTTGCTTGCGAAACGCTTGATAGTCCCCATCGGCCGTGCATAAAGCGTCGCCGTGGCTGAGCAGCCAAGACGCTGAGCCAAAGCGCAGCAGCGTGGGGTCTGCCAAAAAATGCGCATGGCAGTTTTGCACAAAAGTCTCGCCCATCAAGAAATCCCGATTCCCGTGCATCACGCCCAGGTACAGGCGCCGGCCAGCGGACTCAAGTGCCTGCGCACAGGACTGTAAAAAAGGGCTTTGCGCAACCGCATCGTCACCGACCCAGACCTCGAAAAGATCACCCAAAATCAGCACCGCATCGGCACAGGTGTGGTGCATGTAGCGCTGCCAAACTGCCCAGGTGGCGGGTTCGCTGGCCTGCAAATGCAGATCTGAAATGAGGTCCACCGTGCGCCATGTCGCCGGCGCTTGCAGCACCGAGACAGGCGGCACGGTCTGCGTCATCAGCGGCTCAGAGGGCAACTGCTTTTTCGATGATCACGTCTTCTTTGGGCACGTCGTCGTGAAAGCCTTTGCGGGTGGTTTTCACCGCTTTGATCTGGTCGACGATCTCGGTGCCCTTGATCACTTTGCCAAACACGGCGTAGCCCCAGCCTTGCAGTGAAGGCGCGGTGTGATTCAAAAATTCGTTGTCGGCCACATTGATAAAAAACTGTGCAGTGGCCGAATGCGGCGCTTGGGTGCGGGCCATGGCCAGCGTGTAGTTGTTGTTTTTGAGTCCGTTGTTGGCTTCGTTGTCGATGGGCGCGTCAGTGGGTTTTTGCGTCATGCCGGGTTCAAAACCGCCCCCTTGCACCATGAAGCCGGGGATGACACGGTGGAAAACGGTGTTGTCGTAATGGCCTTTGGCCACATAGCTCAAAAAGTTGGCGGTGCTTTTGGGTGCATTTTCGGCATCCAGTTCGATGGTGATGACGCCCATAGCTGCGATGTGCAGTTCGACTTGAGGATTGCTCATGGTGTTTTTAAAAGAATGATGGAGTTGATGAGGACCGGCGTTTTGGGAACGTCGGAG
>Ga0114963_10002267_pt1 | contig 13162 bp, 12 predicted proteins | sample C_131016_EF_Meta_FD_87019 | JGI IMG/M metagenome (GOLD analysis project Ga0114963, IMG submission 87019) | Freshwater microbial communities from Lake Croche, Canada to study carbon cycling - C_131016_EF_MetaG | ecosystem: Environmental > Aquatic > Freshwater > Lake | place: Lake Croche, Canada...
GTGTAAAGTTTAATGACGAGCATGTCGATCGTATCGATGCCATGTTCTTTTAATGCGGCCATATGCTCTGGAAAGTCTCTACGCGCTAATAAGCCGCCATGCACCATTGGGTGAAGTGTTTTGACTCTGCCATCCAACATCTCAGGAAACTTGGTTAGGGATGAGACCTCAACCACTGGAAGATTGTTTTCAGCCAAAAGCTTTGCGGTACCGCCTGTAGATATGAGCTGAATACCTTGCTCATGCAGAGCTTTGGCAAAAAGTACGATACCACTTTTATCGGAGACGGAGAGTAGGGCTGTACGAATCATATTTTTCGGCAATGTTTTCTGGTTTATTTAAGAAGCTGATGCTCAACTAACTTCTTGTGTAAGGTATTGCGATTAATACCGAGATATTGTGCTGCCAAAGATTGGTTCTGTTTAGCATGCTGCATCACGAGCTCTAGCATTGGCTTTTCTACTACTGCTAATACCATTTGATAAATATCTGTAGGTGGCGTACCTTTGAGATCGTCTAGGTATTTCTGCAATTGCGTTTCAATGCATTCAGTAATCGGGTGTCTGTAGGTCATAAATATAAATTGGTGCTAAAAATGAAAGTTACTAAGCTGCTTCTAAAAAAAGTAAACGGTCAGAATGAGATTTCATCTCATCGAAGTAAGCATTGACCATTTGTAACTGGGTTTTGCAATCATCTGCAGTATTCATGCGCTGACGAAAGGCGTGTGAGTCACGTAGGCCCTTGCAGTACCAGCCAATATGCTTGCGAGCGGTACGTAATCCGATATGCTCACCATAGAACTCATAGTGATCCAGAAGATGGGCATTCATAATTCCCTGAATCTCATTTATTTCAGGGGTCGGTAGCTTGCCACCGCTAGCTAGGTAATGATTGATTTCGCGAAAGATCCAAGGACGTCCCTGCGCTGCACGACCAATCATGATGGCATCTGCACCAGTAGTCTTTAAAACAAATGCTGCTTTTTCTGGGCTATTGATATCTCCATTCGCTACCACGGGAATGTTGACACTATTTTTTACCGCAGTAATGGTTTCATACTCCGCTTCACCGTGATACAAATCAGCCCTTGTGCGACCATGCACTGTAAGCATAGAGATACCTGATTTTTCTGCAAGGCGTGCGATATCAATAGCGTTTTTATGCTCGCGGTCCCAGCCCGTACGAATTTTTAAAGTGACCGGTACTGCATCTGGTCCTATGCCAACTGCCTTAACCACTGCTTCCAGTATGAGTTGCACCAGTGGCTCATCGCGCAGAAGAGCTGAGCCTGCTGCAACATTGCAAACCTTTTTTGCTGGGCAACCCATATTGATATCAATAATTTGTGCGCCATGATCTACATTGATTTTTGCAGCTGCCGCCATCATTGCTGGATCAGCACCTGCGATTTGAACTGCGATTGGTTTGAATTCTCCAACATGGTTGGCGCGTCGCTGCGTCTTTTCGCTTTTCCAAAGTAGTGCGTTAGAGGCAACCATTTCAGAAACTGCATAACCGGCTCCCAATGTCTTACACAACTGCCTGAAAGGTCGGTCAGTTACTCCTGCCATAGGGGCTACAAATAGTCTATTTGCGAGGAGATGAGGGCCAATCTTCATTTATCGGGGCTGAATATAGGTATGGAGTGCAGAAAGCATGTCACTTTAGCACAATAGAGCCTGATTCTGCCTATTTTTTAGGCAGAATGCTTGATTTGGGTCAAACCAACAATGTTTGTATTTCAGAGGCTATTTCAGGCTCTTAGCGCCTGCCAAACATCATCTGGCGAGCTAAGGCTGTTTTGACTGGTGGAAGCCACTGAAGGGCTGATAAAGCCAATCCTCGGGCAACAACAATTGGTACTAAGTTAGAGGTAAATACTCTTGCCATCAAGTCGGTGAGACCAATCGTAGTGGTGCGATCTACTTTACGACTTCGCGCATAAGATCCTAGGACATCCTGAATTGCCGCGGGAGATGGATTTTTTCTTGAGCCTGAAAAAAGACCCACTAGAGTTTCTGCTAACAGGAAGGCATCACGCAAGCCTAAATTTAATCCCTGTCCTGCAACTGGATGCAATGCTTGTGCGGCGTTACCAATCCAGACAGCATTGTCTTTAGTAATATCTTTGCGATAGTTCAAGCCAAGTTCATACAAACGCCGATCTTGAATTTTGAGAAAGCGTCCAATACGTGAGCCAAATTCATCTTGCAATGAAGCAAGAAAATCTACATCGTTCAATTGCAAGCGATGTTGTGAAGACTCTGGAGAGCCACACCAAACAAGATTAAGAATATTAGGACCGTAATGGCTTGGTAAGACTGCTAATGGGCCTTCGGTAGTGAAGCGTTCCCAAGCATGATGAGGCGTTGCGTTCTCTACCTCTACCAAGCCCACTAAGGCAGATTGCCCATAGTCTCGCCCAGACTCGATCCAATCTTGTTTCTTAAACAAGCCACCCTCGGCGTGCACAATGCATTTGGCATCGAGTGGGTAAGACTCATCACTTCCCTGACTGTGCCGCCAGACAAATTGAGTGCTCTTCGCTTGTATAGCTCTTAAGGCTTGACGCAAAGCCATATGTATATCACGATAGCGAATGATATGTCCCAGGGCATCTTGCTTGAGTTCTTCGCGAGTCATTAGCGCACGACCAAAGCGACCCGCTTGCGATACGTGCACGCAGTGAATATCAGCGCAATCCCTTGGCCATGCATGAATCGTATCTAACAATAGTTTGCTACCGTGTGACAGTGCAATGCCGCGACTATCTACACTAGCAAGATCATCATCGTTAGCCGGATTTCGATCTATGAGAGTAAGTTTTGCATCTGGAAACTTTTGCAAGATCCATGCCGCACAAGCTAGCCCCACTGGCCCACCACCATGAATCAAGATGTCGCAGCCAAAGTCACTCATATATCTAGGCGTTTTTCATGAGAGCTTCAATCTCATCAGCTTTAACAGGTGCGCCACGAGAAATTAGTTCACATCCTGATTCGTTGATGACAGCGTCATCTTCAATCCGAATACCAATATTCCAGAAAGCTTCATCGATATCTTCGGCAGGCCTGATGTACAGGCCAGGTTCGATGGTGATCACCATGCCGCTTTTCAAAATACGCCAAGGCTTTTGATCCTGAGGAGAGCTTTCACTTCCTTCGCGATAGGAGCCAACATCATGGACATCCATGCCTATCCAGTGCGAGGTGCGGTGCATGTAAAAACGCCGATAGGCACCGGTCTCAATTGCATTCTCAAGCGAACCTAGTTCAGAGAGTTTGAGTAATTTCTCATCAAGTAAACCTTGAGTCAGTACTTTAAGTGCTGCTTCATGGGGTTGTATAAAAGTGTTGCCTGGTTTTGTCATGGCAATAGCGGCTTCTTGTGCGGCAAGGGCGATGTTGTAAAGCGCAAGCTGCGGGCCGGTGAATTTTCCGTTAACTGGAAAAGTACGAGTGATATCAGAGGCATATCCATCTAGCTCACAACCAGCATCTATGAGGCACAGCTCCCCAGTACGTAATTCAGTATTACCAGCACGGTAGTGCAAGATACAGGAGTTGGCGCCACCCGCAACAATACTGTTATAGGCCACACTTTGTGAGCCGCTGTTGCGGAATTCATGCAGTAATTCTGCCTCGAGCTGATACTCGCGCATGCCTGGTTTGCAGATCTGCATTGCACGAATATGGGCGCGGGCAGAGATGGCTGCAGCGCGGCGCATGATGTCAATTTCAATCCCATCCTTGAATAAGCGCATCTCATGAATCAGTGCTTCAACATCATGGAGTTCGGATGGTGGATTTACACCAGCGCGTGCTTGTCCGCGAACTTGTTTCATCCAGTGCCGCAAACGTCGATCTGCTTCTGCGCTCTCTGAAAGGCGAACATAAACCGCATTTTGATTGGCTAGTAGTTCGCTAAGCTTCTGATCAAGTGTTTGGTTGCTATGGGCAAATTCAATTCCAAGTGCTTCAGGTGCGGCTTCAGGCCCCAGACGAATCCCATCCCAAATTTCGCGCTCAGGATCCTTGGGTCTACAAAACAAATGGGATTGAAGTTCGTAATCTTTTCCGTTCTTACTCACTTGCATGACCAGTGTCGCACCAGGTTCTTCAAAGCCGGTTAAGTAATAGAAATCACTGTCATGACGATAAGGAAATTCACTATCGCGATTGCGAGTGAGCTCAGGCGCGGTGGAAACGAGTGCAATTCCACCACCGGTTTTGGCATAGATTTGTTTTGCTAGCGCATTTCTGCGGTCCTGATAGATTTCGTTATTCATAAGCTGCATTGAGCTCTTGTAAGCGTTGCGGAGTTCCTACATCGTGCCACGGACCGGAATATTTTTCACCGGAGACCTTATTTTGCGCCATAGCCTCTCTCAGTAGTGGCGCTAGTTTGGCTGAGGCACCGATCTCAATGTCCTTAAAAAGATCTTTATGGTAGATGCCAATCCCCGAAAAAGTGAGTTTTTCTGCACCTGTTAAAGCGTGATCGCTCACTGAGGAGTCTTTCAGGAAGAAGTCGCCGTTTGGGTGCTGTGCCGGGTTGGGAACCATTAAAAGGTGTGCCAATGGCCTAGAAGAGTCTCCTCTGAGTTTAGAGACTTCATCCAAGATTTTACTGATTGGAAGGTTTGGGCAAAACACATCTCCATTAATCACAAGGAAATAGTCTTGAGCTTGGAGAAGGGGTAGTGCTTTGGCGATGCCACCTGCTGTTTCTAGGGCAGTACCTTCTGGAGAGTACTGAATATTTACATTGAACTGACGACCATTTCCCAAGGCAGCTTCTATTTTTTCACCCAGCCAGGCATGATTGATCACAACATGCTCCGTCCCCGCTTTCGCAAGCGCCTCGAGATGCCAAGCCAGTAAAGACTTATTTTGAATGGTGAGCAAAGGCTTGGGTAAATTGTCTGTGAGGGGCCGCATACGCTCCCCCCTGCCAGCGGCGAGCAAAACACAAGGAAGGATATTGTTTCCGTTCATTCTTGATTTTGGCGAGTCAGTTCCAAAATGCGCGCTAGCGGTTTTAATTCAATGTAGCGATGAGCGGTGGTAATTGCATACTCCAACACCAGCGGAATATCTTTGAGATAGCCGTCCTTGCCGTCCCGATGAAAGAGTCTGGCAAAGATGCCAAGAATCTTGAGATGGCGCTGTAAGCCCATCCACTCAAAATCTCGATAGAACTGACCAAAATCCTCAGGTATCGGTAAGCCGACCTTACGACCTTCCTCCCAAAATTTAATCACCCAGTCAATCACGCGTTCTTCTGGCCAAGCGATGTAAGCATCACGCCATAAAGAAGATGCGTCATAGGTAATGGGACCATATACCGCATCTTGAAAATCGATCACACCAGGATTATTTTGCTCGGTCACCATGAGATTGCGCGAATGGTAATCACGATGCACATAGACTTTTGCTTGTGCCAAGTTATTTTCAATAATCAGTTCAAATGATTTCTTGAGTTGAGTCTGTTGTAGTTCGCTTAACTCGATATGAAGATGTTTTTGCAAATACCATTCAGGTAATAAATCTAATTCTCTTTGCAGGAGCGCTTCATCATAGTTTGGCAATATGCCTGGCTTGCTAGCCAATTGCATTTGCACTAAGGCATGACTTGCATCTTGGTAGAGGCAATCTGCAGTTTCATTATTAAGTTCCGCGAGATAGGTTTTGATACCAAGATCAGTTAATAGCAGGAAGCCTTCAGCAATATTTTTCTCAAGGATTCGTGGCACATTTAAGCCTGCATTTGAGAGTAATAAATCTACCTTGATAAAGCTATCTAATGGCTCGTGTTGAGGGGGCGCATCCATCACGATTAATGTCTGAAAACCAGGCTTTTTGGACTCAATTCGAAAATACCGACGAAAGCTAGCATCTGCCGAGGCTGGGGCCAAAGTGTGGAGATCTAATTGCCAGCTAGGTTGCAGGGCTTTTAGCCAACTATGAAGGGTGTTTAAGCGAGAGTCAGTCATGGTCGATTCGTATAATAAGGCGGGTCTGGATCCATGAGTCATTATCGCCGTCGCGCTGGCCTTTGCGCCCCTCTTTTATTTGCCGTAACCCCCCGAGTATTGATGGGGGTGGTATTGCTTCAATTCGCGCTCCCAATTTGTGCTCAGGCACCCGCTCCGTTACCCCCGCTTTCGCCAATTAACACCAATACAGTATTGTTACCAGATCGCGGTAATGTAACGATTCTAAAGTTAGATGATCAGCTGCGCGTTGGCAAGCCAATTGAGGATGGAAAAGCACTAACCTTTACTACCAGCGACACAATCGATGGCGTCGTTAATCGAGATATGCACTTAAAGAGTCGTGCACAAATACGTCGTAATGGGGCAGTACTTAAAGCTGATGAGATTACTTACGATCCTGATACTGATATTGCAGATTTAATTGGTAACGCTGAACTATCTAAAGGTAACGTTATCTTTAAGGGTCCCAAGGGGCAATTTAAAGTAGATGCTCGCGAAGGTGCAATGGATACGCCGGCCTATGAGCTCCGAGATAGTCGTGGCAGTGGGGTTGCAAAAAAGTTAACCGTTGCCGGCCCAGATATATTTGTTTTTGATAGAGCTACCTACACCACTTGTACTCCAGAAAATATGGACTGGTATTTCACAGCAAGTACATTAGAAATTGATAATGAGCAGAAGGAGATGGTCGGTACCCACGGGGTAATGCGCTTCTTTGATGTTCCTATTGCTTACGTACCTTATTTCACTGCACCAACCGGAGGGCAACGCCGCACTGGCATACTCGCCCCAGTGGTGGGATATAACTCCAATAATGGTTTAGATATCACACAGCCCTACTATGTCAATATTGCCCCCAATCGCGACCTGCTATTGATGCCTCGAGAAATGACTCAGCGCGGTGTGATGTTGGGTGCGCAGTATCGTTTTTTGGATACTCAATATTCCGGAACTCTAGGCGGTGACTATTTGCCATACGATAGGCAAACAGGTACTAATCGATGGAAATATGACTGGCAGCAGCGGCAAATTTTTAGCGGTGGGGTTGGGCCTGGTGGTGTACCCCTACCAGGATCATGGTCAGGCTATGCCAACATGGCACGTGTTTCAGATAGCCTATATCCAACCAATTTTTCTCAAAGTATTTCAGGGCAGGTAACGAGTCAGTTTCGTCAAGAGCTTGGCACTAGCAAGCAATTAAGCGGTGGTTTGAGTAATTGGATAGTCGGCGCTAGAGCTTCAACTTTTCAAACATTGCAGCCAGCCCCAACCAATTTAGTACAGGCCCCATATAACGTGATGCCTAACATTACCGCTGCATACAATAGCCAATTGAGTCCCCTGGTTGCAGACGCTGGAGGCAAGTATCTCGCATTACCTACGGGTCCCAAAACTACTTTTTCTACTGACTACACTCGGTTTGCATATGCTTTAGGTAGCAACTTTAATGCTCCAGCACCTGGCGCATACACTCAGGCAGATCGAACAGTTGTGAAGGGCGCAGTATCACTTCCTCAGATCACTCCTGGTTACTACGTTACGCCTTCTGTTAGCTTTCAATCGAACACCTATAACGCAACTGCCTACACGGCGAATACTCCGAATGCCCAGGGTTTTACGATCCCAACCTTTACATTGGATTCTGGTTTGGCATTTGAGAGGGATGCCGCTGAGCTAAAAGGTTTCTACGGTCGAGACATGCTTCTTACGATGGAGCCTCGTGCGTTTTATGCATTTACACCCTATCAAAGTCAAGCAAATACGCCTTTGTTTGATACTGCTGATGCAGGCTTTGGGGTCTCTCAGATTTTTACTGCGAATACGTTCATTGGTAGCGACCGTGTATCTGATGCTAATGCGGCGACATTAGGTTTTACAAGTCGCATGATTGAGGCGAATACAGGGGCAGAGCGAGCGAATGTCACCCTAGCGCAAAAGCAACAATTCACCGGCCAAAAGGTTGGCTTAAATGGAAACATCACTAACCCTAGTACGTATTCTGACACCTTAGGCTCAGCTTCAGTTCGATTATTGGGGAATTTCAGTGCCGATATGTTTGGACAGTACAACACGCAATTGAATCGTTTTGTGCAGACAACTGTGGGCACAAGCTGGCGACCTACTCCGGGACGAAGTCTCAATTTTGGCTATCGCAATGTATGGTCGCCACCTACACAGGCTTCTGCACAGAACAACCAAACTGCGACGCCATCTGCCACTACGACTGATCAGTACAACATTTCAGGGCAATGGCCTCTTTCACGCGAGGTATCGGTTTTGGGGCGCTGGGGTTATGATGCTTTAACTGTGAAAACCCTCAATACTCTAGTGGGCCTAGAGTGGACTAGAGACTGCTGGACCTTCCGTGGGGCATATTCTCAGGCTGTAAACACCTCCCTAATTACGACTACCCAAGTACTATTCCAAGTTGAATTCAGGGGCTTTGCCAGCGCCGGCGGCAATCCAGTTGATATCATGAAGCTAAATGTTCCAGGATATATGCCTACCTCGAAGCCAATTCCCCCTTCAATATATGAGAACTATCAATGATGTTTTGTAGGAATCGTTTAATGCGTAGTTTGACTACTGTCCTTCTTTTAGGGGGATTGTCCCTTACGGCTGTTACTTACGCTCAGGATAACTCGCGGACTAGTAATGCACCAGATAGCAAGATTCGTAATATCGATGGTGTTGCTGCAGTTGTTAATACAGGTTATGTCACTCGCAAAGAAATTGATGATCGAATTACAACTCTTGAGAAGCAGGGGACTAAGTTTCCTGATGCAAGCAATTTACGAAAACTCGTTTTGGATCGTTTAATTATTGAAAAAATTCAAATACAGAATGCCGAGCAAGAAGGCATCATTGTTACAAATAAAGAGTTGGACAAAATTATTGGCGATATTGCCGCTAAAAATAAATTGAGCTATTCCGAACTTAAGGAAAAGATCATTGCCACAGGAATATCGTTCGAGCGCTATAGAGAGACCTTGCGCGATGATATAGTCGTTAGTCGATACCGTGAGCGCTCAGTAGAATCTAAAATTAAGATTTCAGATGCTGAGGTAGATAATTTTATTACCAATCGTCAGCGTGCAATGGTTGGTGGCGTATCACCACGCTCAGCTCCTCCTGTCAAAGGTGCCCCAGAAGAAATTGATGTAGCGCAGATTTTTGTTCCCGTTGATGCTGGAGCAGGAGCAGGAGCCCAAGCTGAGGCAAAAAAGCAGGCTGAAACTCTATTGCGTGATGCAAAAGGTGATGTAGATTTCTTGCAATTAGGCGCTGCGGCGGCCAAAGAAAATCCTAAGATTAAGTTTCAAGATCTGGGTTATCGCACTCCTGATAGATTGCCGCAGCTGTTTTATGAGGCTATTAGGAACACAGGTGGCGGTCAAGTAGCTAGTTCTGTGGTGAAGAGTCCTGCGGGATATCATGTGCTGAAGGTTTTAGATCGGCGCGCTATCAGCGTTAATACGCCTTCGCAGCAGGCCGCATCCCAAGAGACAACTCCCACCACTCCCCAAAATATTGCGATTACACAAACTCTTGCGCGTCACATTTTGTTAAAAAATAGACCCGGCTTGACGGATCAAGACGCTGAAAGACGCTTACAGGGTTATCGCGATCAAGTGAGGGCGAAGACTGCTGATTTTGGTGAACTTGCTAAAAAGTATTCCGAGGATGGTTCGGCTGCTAATGGTGGAACTTTAGGCTGGATGGGGCCTGGAGATTTAGTGCCAGAGTTTGAGCAGGAAATGAATCGGCTTCAGATTGGTGAAGTCAGCAATCCTGTGAAATCTGAATTTGGTTGGCATTTGATCCAGGTATTAGAGCGTCGTGATGCCCAATTGACTGTAGAGAAACAACGAGAATTCGCACGCGCAGCAATTCGCGAAAAAAAGTTTGAGCAAGCCTATCAAGATTGGGTTCGTGAGTTGCGCGATACAGCAACTGTCAAAATCCTGAATGTTGATGATGCAGCAAGCGCAGCCCCTCGTTAATTTAGTTATCACCACTGGTGATCCAGCCGGTGTTGGGCCTGAAGTTTCCTTAGCTGCAGCAAAGGATTTTTTAGCAGAGCAGGTAAATGTTCAAATCACGCTATTGGGCGATGTAGCTTTACTAAAAGCTACGCAAGAGAAAAATATTGGTGCCATTGAGCGCCTGCATATTGAATCCACCCCGCTTCCATCTCCTGCAGTGCCGGGAATATTAAATCCTGAAAATGCAAAGTACGTTCTTAGCCTGCTTGATCAAGCAGCTGAGGGTTGTTTGCAGGGACGCTATGACGCAATGGTCACTGCCCCCATCCAAAAAAGTTTAATCAATAGTGCGGGCATCGCCTTTACTGGGCATACAGAGTATTTAGCGCAGATTTGTCATACAAAGTATGTTGTCATGATGTTATGTGCAAGCTTGCCAGCAGGTTTTTTAGGATTGAAGCACTCCAGAGATTTGAGAGTTGCTTTGGTGAGCACCCATCTGCCATTAAGGGATGTTCCAACGGCCCTGAACTATGAGCTTGTATTGGAAACCATTCAGATTGTTCACCGGGACTTAAGGACAAAATTTGGCATTGCTCAGCCGAAGATTCGGGTGGCTGGTCTAAATCCCCATGCTGGTGAATCAGGTCATTTAGGTAGCGAGGAAATTGACATCATTGCTCCTGCGATTAAGCGAGCGAAGCAGGAGGGCATCGATGTTTCAGGACCTTATCCCGGAGATACGATGTTTGATGCTGCAGCACTTGAAGAAGTAGATACTTTTATTGCGATGTATCACGATCAAGGATTGGCGCCATTTAAATTCGTCAGTTTTGGTAGTGGTGTCAATGTGACTCTGGGTTTACCAATTATTCGCACTTCCGTAGATCATGGAACTGCTTTAGATATTGCTGGAAAAAATATTGCGGACTCTAGCAGTATGTTGCAAGCTCTACGCTTAGCTTATGAGCTGGTTTCGAATACCCGAAAGTCAAAATAAGGAATGCACCGCGCGCGCAAACGCTTTGGTCAGAACTTCTTGCAAGATGATGGGATTATTTATTCCATCGTAGCTTTAATTAATCCTGGTCTAGATATGCATGTGATTGAGATTGGCCCTGGTCTTGGTGCCTTGACGAGGCCTTTGCTCAGAAACCTTGATCAACTTGATCTTCTAGAGATTGACCGGGACTTAGTTGCTTATTGGAATCAGCAAAATCTCCGTGGCTTGACTGTAATTGAGGGCGATGCGCTCAAATTTGACTTTCAGGAATGGGCTAAAAATCGGGCAGACAAAAAAGGACTTTGTAAAGTTGTTGGCAATTTACCTTACAACATTTCTTCTCCATTATTATTTCACCTCGTTTCAGCTGCTAATGAAATTGATGAGCAAGTCTTTATGCTTCAAGCAGAGGTTGTGGAGCGTATGGTAGCTAAAGCAGGTAGCTCTGACTTTAGTAGGCTCTCTGTGATGCTTCAGGCGCGCTACGATATGGAGCTTGTTCTAGAGGTGCCTCCTGAGGCTTTTGATCCTCAACCCAAAGTCAACTCTGCCGTAGTGCGCATGATTCCCCGCAAAGATTTCGACCTCAGCAGCTCTCAGTGGAGTACCTTAGAGCAAGTAGTTGCCGCTGCCTTTTCTCAAAGAAGAAAAATGTTACGCACCAATTTACAAGCTTATGTAGAAAAATTGAATTTAACTGAACTTGAATTAAAAGCCAGAGCTCAAGATATTTCAGTTGAGCGCTATATTGAGTGGGCTAAAGTATTAGCTGCTTAAGTTTTCACCGATAGGCGCTTGGATCAATCGCACGCATTTCAGTTTCAATCCAACCCTCTACTTCTTGCTGTAACTGATCGCCAGATTTGCCGTCAGATGCAATGGCTGGACCAATTGAAAAAATCACAGTGCCAGGGCGCTTCAAAAAACTATTCTTTGGCCAAAAATTACCGGCGTTGTGGGCAATCGGAATGACCAATGCGCCCGTCGCACTTGCTAAACGTGCGCCGCCCTTACGGTAGGGTTTGGTCGAGCCTCTAGGAGTCCTAGTACCCTCCGGGAATAGCATGATCCACTTGCCCTCGCTCAGACGTTTCCGGCCCTGGCTGGCAACTGAAAGCGCCGCTGTTTGCTTGTTAGCTCGATTGATGTGAATCATTTTAAGTAAGGCTAAAGCCCAGCCAAAGAAGGGAATCCAGAGCAATTCACGTTTGAAGACAAAGCACAATTGCTTGGGTAGTAAGGCAATGTAGGCAATCGTTTCATAAGCAGACTGATGTTTGCTTAGGATAATGACGGGTTGATCAAGTGCGGCATGCATATGCTCCATGCCGCGGATTTCATAATGGATTCCGCACAGATGCCATAAGAGCCAAATGACTACCTTATTCCAAAAGCCAATAAAGCGGTAGCGATTTTCAGGGCTGAGAAATGGAAAAGCCAACATACACAACACCGACCAAATCGGTGTGAATATCAATAGAAAAAGGGCAAATAAAGTTGAGCGAATAATGATCATAGATTCACTAAACTTCATTTTCTAGAAGTTTATGGGCAAAGGCCATCAGATCAGCATGAATCTGCGTGCCTTCTGGCAAATTGCCTGCTGCTAAGGTTTTTTGACCTTTTCCAGTAAGAACTAAGTGAGGCGAAGCCCCTAAGGTGATTCCAGCCTGAAGATCACGCAATGAATCGCCTACAATCGGCACCCCTAAGAGCGGTTGAGTGCTATCCATTTTTTTATAGCGTAGGGCAATTTCTTTCATCATGCCGGGCGCAGGCTTGCGGCAATCGCAGCCATGTGAATCGACGTGAGGGCAAAAAAAGATGCTATCAATGTGGCCACCTAATGGCTGCAGCAATTTATCCATCTTGCTATGCATGGCATGCAAATCATTAATTGTGAAAAAGCCTCTAGATAAACCAGATTGGTTAGTAGCAAGCGCAATTTGATAGCCTGCTTGATTGAGAAGAGCAATAGCTTCCAAACTTCCCGGCAGCGGAATCCATTCGTCGATAGATTTCACGTAATCATCGCGGTCTTCATTAATCACGCCATCGCGATCAAGAATGATAAGTTTAGAGGAGCTGATGCTCATGCTAATTTGCCGAGATCGGCAACGAGATTCATTTTCTGGTGAAGTTGTTGCAGCAGGGCTAAGCGGTTGTCGCGCA
>Ga0114963_10002268_pt1 | contig 13156 bp, 12 predicted proteins | sample C_131016_EF_Meta_FD_87019 | JGI IMG/M metagenome (GOLD analysis project Ga0114963, IMG submission 87019) | Freshwater microbial communities from Lake Croche, Canada to study carbon cycling - C_131016_EF_MetaG | ecosystem: Environmental > Aquatic > Freshwater > Lake | place: Lake Croche, Canada...
CATCGGCCCAGCAAACTGAAATCAATTTGCCTTATGTGACAGCTGATGCAAGCGGTCCTAAGCATTTGAACTTGAAATTGACCCGCGCTAAGTTGGAGGCATTGGTAGAAGAGTTGATTAACCGTACCGCTGGTCCTTGCTTAACTGCCATTAAAGACGCTGGTGTGAACGTAGCAGATATTGACGATGTGATTTTGGTCGGCGGTCAAACGCGCATGCCTGCAGTTCAAGACAAAGTAAAAGAAATCTTTGGCAAAGAGCCGCGTAAAGACGTGAACCCAGACGAAGCCGTTGCTGTTGGTGCTGCGATTCAGGGTTCAGTATTGTCTGGCGATCGTAAAGACGTATTGCTCTTAGACGTTACCCCATTGTCATTGGGTATCGAAACTCTTGGCGGTGTCATGACCAAGATGATCCCTAAGAACACTACGATTCCTACTAAGCATTCACAGGTTTACTCCACTGCGGAAGACAATCAGCCTGCAGTAACCATCAAGTGCTTCCAAGGTGAGCGTGAGATGGCTGCTGCTAATAAGTTACTTGGTGAATTTAACCTCGAAGGTATTGCGCCAGCACAACGCGGTATGCCACAAATTGAAGTGACTTTTGATATTGATGCCAACGGTATTTTGCATGTGACTGCTAAAGACAAGACCACTGGTAAAGAGAATAAGATCACCATCAAGGCAAACTCTGGCTTGACCGAAGAAGAGATTCAACGCATGGTCAAAGATGCTGAGGCAAATGCTGCTGAAGATAAGAAAGCATTGGAGCTAGTCACTGCCCGCAATACTGCAGATGCCTTGGCTCACTCTACCAAGAAGGCTTTGGAGGAGCATGGCGCTAGCTTAGAAGCTTCTGAAAAAGAGGCGATCGAAGTAGCTCTCAAGGAATTGGATGAAGCAATTAAAGGCAGCGATAAAGCGGCTATTGAAGCGAAGACTGAAGCTTTGGGCAAAGCAAGCCAGAAGCTAGGCGAAAAAGTCATGGCAGCTGAACAAGCTAAAGCTGGTGCTGCTGCAGGTGCAGCACCTGGCGGTGAGTCAAAAGCAGCCCCAGATGCCGATGTTGTTGATGCCGACTTTAAAGAGGTTGATGAAAAGAAATAATGAACTCAAACCTTATCCATTAACGTAGTTTTGATGTATTTCAATAACAAGTCGGCCCCGTGCCGACTTGTGTCATTCAGGTAGTCGAGAGGAATTGGCTGTGTCTAAAAGTAAACGCGATTTTTATGAAGTGCTTGGAGTAGCAAAAGGTGCCAGCGATGAGGATCTTAAAAAGGCCTATCGTAAGTTGGCAATGAAGCATCACCCCGATCGCAATCCTGATAGCAAAACTGCTGAATCTCAATTTAAAGAGGCTAAAGAAGCTTACGAAACACTGACCGATCCCAATAAACGCGCTGCCTATGACCAATATGGTCATGCTGGCGTAGATCCATCCATGGGTGGTGGTTTTAGTGGTGGCGGTTTCGGGGGAGGTGGATTCGCGGACGCTTTCGGTGACATCTTTGGCGATATCTTCGGACAAGGTGGCGGTCGTCATGCTGGCCCACAGGTTTATAAAGGGGCTGACTTACGCTACAACATGGACATTACCCTGGAGCAAGCTGCTGATGGGTACACCACGCAGATTCGCGTTCCGAGCTGGAGTAGTTGCAAGCCCTGTCATGGTACTGGTGCGGAGCCTGGCTCAAAGGCAGAAAAATGTTCTACCTGCGATGGTCATGGTCAAGTGAGAGTGCAGCAGGGCTTCTTCTCGATGCAGCAGACTTGCCCTAAATGTCGTGGCACTGGCGAGTACATTCCGAAGCCTTGCAAAACTTGTCACGGTAGCGGAAAACATAAAGAACAAAAAACTCTGGAAATCAAAATACCAGCAGGTATTGATGATGGCATGCGCGTACGCTCTGTAGGTAATGGCGAGCCAGGCATTAATGGTGGCCCATCCGGCGATCTTTATGTAGAGGTCCGTGTAAAGCCTCACCCTGTATTTGAACGTGATGGTAGTGACTTGCATGTGCAGATGCCAATCTCGTTTGCGACGGCCACTATCGGTGGTGAAATCGAAGTGCCTACCTTATCCGGTCGCGTTGAATTTCCGATTTCAGAGGGAACTCAGACTGGTAAAACTTTCCGTTTGCGCAGCAAAGGTATTAAAGGATTACGCTCGAATTTAGTAGGAGACCTATTTGTGCATGTCTTGGTTGAAACTCCTGTGAAGCTCACCGATGAACAGAAGAAATTGCTACAGAGATTTGATGAGAGCCTTAAATCTGCTGGCGATAAACATAGCCCGCAGCAAAAGGGCTGGTTTGAATCAGTAAAGAGCTTCTTTAATTAACCTGCAAAGCCGTGCTCTAACCCAGGAAATTTTCCGGATTTAACTTCTCGCACATAAGCTTTGATGGCGGCTTCAACAGAGTGGTGACCATCCATAAAGTTTTTAACAAACTTGGGTGGTTTGCCTGGGCTAATGCCCAACATGTCTTGTAGAACCAAGACTTGGCCAGAGCAATCTGGGCCGGCACCAATACCGATGGTAGGTATATGTAGTTCGGCAGTAATCTTTTCACCCAGAGTGGAGGGAATGGCTTCAAGCACTACCATCTGTGCACCTGCATCCTGACAATCGATTGCTTGTTCGAGCATGATGGTAGCCGCGTCTTTTGATTTACCTTGGACCTTGTAGCCACCCAAGAGATGAACTGACTGGGGTAATAAGCCAAGGTGAGCGCAAACAGGCACACTACGCTCTACTAAGTATTCAATGATTTCTACTTGCCAATCTCCGCCACCTTCGAGCTTAACCATGTCAGCGCCTGCGCGCATAAGTTCGGCAGCAGAGTCTAACGCTAGTACTGGATCGCCATAACTTGCAAATGGTAAATCTGCAATCAGAAAGGCATGTGTATTAACGCGTGCTACACATTCAGTGTGATAAGCCATTTGTTCAATGGTCACAGGTGTAGTACTGGAGTGGCCTTGAATCACATTCCCTAATGAATCACCAATCAAGATAGCTTCAACACCACAGCGATTGAGAAGCGCAGACATGGTCGAATCATATGCAGTGAGCATGGTGATTTTTTCACCCTCAGCATGCATCGCGAGGAATTTGGTAATGGTGATTGGCTTCTCGCCCTGTAAGTAACTCATGGCGTGAGTTTAATGAATTAATGCGCCGATTGGCTATAAACGGCTTTTTCCCCACAATTGCAGTTCCTGCAAGGGAGTTTTTCTATTCTTTGGTGGGCGACTTTGGGTAAATAGGTTTTGAGTTCACCCAGATTGGGTAAGAAGAAATCGGGGGCTATTTCTAGAAGAGGGAGGAGTACAAATGAGCGTTCAATAATTCTGGGGTGGGGCAATATCAATTCGGTTTCGTTTTGGGTGACGCCCTCAAAAGAGAGAATATCGAGATCGAGGGTACGCGGCGCATTTGAGTAAGGACGTTCTCTACCAAATTCCCGCTCAATTGCTTGGCAAACGTGCAAGAGGCCATAAGGGGTCAACTCAGTTTCGACTTCAATCACTGCATTGATATAGTCGCCACCACTAGCTTCAACAGGAGCGCTTTGGTACAAGCAGCTTTTTGCGAGGATTTGCAATTCAGAGCGCAATGCCAGGCAGACAATTGCGTCAGTGATGATCTGACGGGTGTCACCGATATTGCCACCAAATCCGATATAAGCTTTTGCCATATGACTCCAAACCCAAGATAAAACTACTTTACTGAAATTTCTTGAAGTCTGCTTAGGTCACTGAAGTTTCTGGTGGCGTTAGGGGTTTGGGTTTTCTACGGCGACGGCGTTTTACTGGGGAAGTCACCCCACTACTGCCAGTTTCAGTCTTGGCACTGGCCATCATAGCGTCTTGTCCAGTGGGGTCTGCAGCAATAAAGTCAGTCCACCACTCTCCAATAGTGGGGTTTTGTTCTCCAGTGGCGCAGCGCAGGAGCATAAAGTCATAGCCCGCTCTGAAGCGTGGGGATTCGATGAGACGATAGGGGTAGCGGCCAACGCGTTTTTCAAAACGGGGTTGCATGGACCAAATCTCACGCATATCGCTTTCAAAACGGCGTTGAATCGTCATCCCACTGCTTTGTGTGGCAATCGTATCGTCCATGGCATCGTGCAGCGCCGGAATATTGGAGAGACCTTTGGCGATATTGGCTTTCCAGTTCTTTAGCAAATCTGGCCAAAGTAAGGTAGCGAATAAGAATCCAGCAGACACACTCTTCCCAGATTGAATACGTTGGTCTGTATTAGCTAATGCCAATTTAACGAAATCATTTGCGCCCTTAGAATCCGCGCCGCTATCTAGGATGTGGTCTAGCAATGGCAGGAGGCCATGATGTAAGCCAGCATTGCGAAGTCCTTGAATGGCTGCCCAAGAATAGCCAGACATTAATAGCTTCAGGATTTCATCGAAAAGTCTGGCAGATGGAACATCATGTAATAGATCGCTTAACTGAGCGATTGGTGCCCGGGTTGCGGGATCTAAACTGAATCCTGTTTTAGCAGCAAAACGAATTGCTCTGAGCATACGGATTGGATCTTCGCGATAGCGTTTTGCGGGATCGCCAATCATGCGTAAGGTCTTCTTTTCCATATCGACCATACCGCCGTGGTAATCCAAAACAGTTTCGCTAGAGGGGTCGTAGTACATGGCATTGATCGTGAAATCGCGCCTTGCAGCATCTTCCCCTTGCGAGCCCCAAACGTTATCCCGCAGAATGCGACCACTTTCTGCAACATGATCGCCCGCGTTATCTAGCAAGGCTCTAAAGGTAGAGACCTCGATAATTTCAGGGTGTCCTTTACCAAAAAAGGTGACGTGCACAATCTGAAAGCGACGACCAATTAAGCGCGCCTTACGAAAAAGTCTTTGCACTTGATCGGGCGTAGCGTTGGTAGCGACATCAAAATCTTTGGGGCCGATTCCCAAAACAAGATCACGTACCGCGCCACCAACGATGAAAGCTTCAAACCCAGCTTGTTGAAGTGTGTGCGTCACTTTAACTGCATTCTTGGAGAGTAAATGTGCATCAATCCGGTGGACTCTCTTGGGGATACGTTTTGGTGCGCCAGACTGACTGACCTGCGTATGCTTGACCATAGGGTCGCGACGCAAGATGCGCTTGATAAATTTAGTGATCATGCAAACAACTCAAGAATCGGCCAATTGCGCTTGTTGGCCTCTTGCCGCAGACGATCATCTGGATTGGTAGCCACTGGATTGCTGACTTCCTCCAATAAGGGCAGGTCATTCATCGAGTCGGAGTAGCAGTAACTGTAAGGCAATCGATCGAGAGATAGATTCTGACTTGCCAACCAATCATGTAAATTTTGAACCTTGCCTTCCCGGAAGTTGGGAATACCTTTTACTTCACCAGTGTAATTGGCTAGCGGGTTGTTACCAGCAGTTGCTGGTTCAGTCGCAATCAAATGCTCAATGCCAAAGCGTTCCACAATGGGGCGTGTTACAAAACTATTAGTTGCAGTAATGACGCAGCATAGATCCCCGGCATCTTGATGACGCTTCACGAGATCTAGCGCTTTTTGACGCAGTTGCCCGTGAACGACTTCGTCCATAAATGCGTCATGCCATTCTTTTAGCTGTGCGCGGGAGTGCTCCGAGAGTGGTTTCAAAGCAAAGCGGAGAAACTCATGGATATCGAGCTTACCGTCTTTGTAATCTTGATAGAAGCGTTCATTTTGCTTGGCATAGTATTCGCCATCTACTACACCAATGCGCGCCAAAAACTGACCCCACTCGTAATCGCTATCGCAAGGTAGGAGTGTGTGATCTAAATCGAACAGGGCTAATTGGGTCACAAATTGAATCTTTAGTAAATTATTTCGGCTGCAAGAGCTCGCGTACGAGAGGCAAGGTTACAGCACGTTTTGTTTCTAGTGAATAAGCATCCAAAGCATCCATCAAAGCCATTAAATTAGGCATATCGCGATAAAAGCGATTTAATAGCCACGGCAACACATCGGGAGATAAAACCAGTCCTCGCGCCTTAGCCGCTTGCTCCAGAGCTTGTATTTTCTCATCATCGCCCAAAAGCTGGGTTTGAAAGACCAAGCCCCACCCCAGGCGGGTGCGCAGGTCTTCGCGTAAGTCAAGACTGGCAGGGGCGGCTTTACCGGCCATGAAGATATGAATATTTTTGCTGGCTTGCACGCCATTCAGAATACGAAATAATGCACCCACTAAGCGTTCATCAAGGCTTTCAACATCATCCACGGTGATAACTGAGGGGGCATCACTTTGTTCTAGAGTAGCCATTTTTTCTTCAAGTCGAACCCAAGAAATCGGTTCACTTGGAATCAATGAGAACGATTCAAGTCCAGTATTTGCTGCGGTATTTACCATGGCCTCGAGCAAATGAGTACGTCCAGACCCTGCGGGTCCCCACCAATATATCCAGCGATGATTTAGTGGATTACTTGATTGCTGATGCGAGGCATTCTGCCAAGATTTGCAAAGCGCCTGCAAAGTAGAAACTAAAGCAAGGTCTTTACCAGGTAAGTAGTTCTCTAAACTTGCTTTGGGAGCGTGACTAAGATCTAAGGCGAATTGTCTAGGAAGCGGGTTTGTATTCATTACTACGAAATTATTTTTGATACCAAGAGCTTTGCGTATAAACCGACCATAGATACTGGGTTAAAACCAAGACCAATGCGCTCATAGGTAGCGCTAAAAGTACTCCAAAGAAACCAAAGAGATTGCCAAAGGTGACCAATGCAAAGAGCACAACTGTTGGATGTAATCCTATGCGCTCTCCAACTAGGCGTGGTGTTAAGAAAAACCCTTCGAGAAATTGACCTAGTCCAAACACAATCAAAACGCCAATGAGTTCGGTTCCTAGGCCAAACTGCAATATTGCAGAGAATACGGCCAGCGTTACCCCTAGAGCAATGCCAACGTAGGGAAGCACTATCATGAGCGCAGTGAATGCGCCAATGGCTACCGCACCCTTAATTCCCACTAGAGTCAAACCCACCCCATAGAACACCGTCATGATGGAGATGACAATAATCATTCCACGTAGATATTGAGATAGCAGACCATCTGCGTGCATAGCAAGATGATGAACTGTTGCCTGAGCGCGGGGCGGAACAATCTTTTTAATCAGAGCAAAGAATTCATCCCAATCTATCAATAAGTAAAACATCACAAAGATGATGAGGACAAAATTGGCAAACGCACGAATTACAGAGCTGCCTGAGAGCAGGACTGTATCAATGGTGGAGCTTAATAAGGTATCTGCATTTTCACTGATGTGGTCTGAAATTTTTTGCGTTGCGCTAGCCTTAATGCTGGCCCAATTAAAGGTGATGTGGTATTCGATTAATTTTGGTTCAAGCCATGCTTGAGTGTTTTGTATCCACCCAGGGAGCTGTTCCTTAATCAAGGGAATCTCCGTTTTTAGAAGACTTACAAAAAGACTCAAAATTCCAATGAGGACGCTCAGACCAAAAATTGCAGTCAATGTAGCGGCCAAAGGGGCGGGAAGCCGACGTCTCTCTAGCCATAGAAAAGCAGGCCTCAGGATGTAAGCCAGAATAAAAGCAGCCAGAAAAGGGGTAAAAATTTCAGCCATGATGAGTAATCCTCTAGAATTCAATGATTCTACTGACCAAGTGACATTTTTCACCAATATTCCAACTCTGACATGACATCTTCTAGTAATTCTTCATCAAAAGGCCTTTCCTATCGTGATGCTGGCGTCGATATTGACGCTGGAGATGACTTGGTTGACCGTATTAAGCCCCTCGCTAAGAAAACCATGCGAGAAGGTGTTTTAGCTGGAATTGGTGGCTTTGGTGCGCTTTTTGAGGTTCCCAAACGCTATAAAGAGCCAGTATTGGTGGCTGGTACTGATGGTGTGGGTACCAAATTGCGATTGGCATTTGAATGGAATCGCCATGACACCATCGGCCAAGACTTAGTCGCTATGAGTGTGAATGACATTTTGGTGCAAGGTGCTGAGCCTCTTTTCTTTTTAGATTATTTTGCTTGCGGTAAGTTGACCGTAGATACGGCCGCTACAGTAGTTGGCGGTATCGCTAAAGGTTGTGAGTTGTCAGGTTGCGCATTAATTGGTGGAGAGACTGCTGAGATGCCGGGAATGTATCCTCCTGGCGAATATGATCTGGCTGGATTTGCTGTGGGAGCAGTTGAGAAATCAAAAATTATTACAGGCAATACGATTGTTCCCGGTGATGTCGTGTTGGCAATTGGTTCTAGTGGTGCACATTCCAATGGTTATTCATTGGTACGAAAAATTATTGAGCGCGCTGGCGCAAAGCCAAGCGATGACTTAGGCGGTCGTCCATTGGGTGATGTGGTGATGGAGCCAACAGAAATTTATGTCAAGCCACTCCTCAAGTTAATTTCTGAGTTGGATGTCAAAGGTATGGCGCATATTACCGGCGGTGGCTTGGTTGATAACGTACCGCGCGTTCTGCCAGAAAATAGCCAGGCAGTATTGCATCGTGATAGCTGGCAAATGCCAGAACTCTTCCGTTGGTTGCAAATGAAGGGCGGAGTTGCTGATGCTGAAATGGTGCGTGTATTTAATTGCGGTATTGGCATGGTGGTGATTGTTGCTCCAGAACAAGCCGACGCAGCAATCAAGTCATTAACTACACAAGGTCTTAAAGCTTGGGTTGTTGGTGAAGTGGTCGAGCGTCCAAAGAATGCTCCACAAACTATCGTGATCTAAACGATTGCGTTTGTAATCTCCATCAGATTATTTCTTTAAAGTACTTTTGCAGTAATCCAAAGCCGCCTGCAGCTCTTGTGGGTTGAAGGGGTCAAAAGTATTTCTACCAGCGATTGCCCTTAGCCACGTCAGCTGACGTTTTCCGAGCTGCCTAGTTGCAGCCAATGCTTTGTAACGCATTTGCTCTGCATCAATTTCTCCATTGAGATATTCCCAAGCTTGGCGATAGCCTACCGACCGAATTGCCGGCAGATCTGCATGTAGGCCAGGATTGGTGCGCAGTGCTTTTACTTCATCTAAAAATCCAGCAAGCAGCATTGCATCAAAACGTTTTTCTAGATTGGCATGAAGTCTTGCACGATCATTTGGCTCAAGAGAAACTAAATGAATCCATGCAGGAATATTCGATCCCTCTCTACCATCCTCGCTGGGTGAATCCGCAAGTAAGGCTGACATCGGCTTGCCAGTGATTTTAAAAACTTCGAGGGCGCGCTGTATTCGTTGAGAATCATTGGGCTTTAAGCGTATTGCAGTTTCTGGATCGACTTTTGCGAGCAGGGCATGCATTGCTGGCCAACCTAGTGCTTTGCCTTGCTCATCAAGTCGCGCACGAATCTCTGGGTTGGCAGGTGGTAATGCAGAAAGCCCATAAGCCCAAGCACGCCAGTACAACATCGTCCCACCCACTATCACGGGAACATTACCCCTGTTGCGGATTTCTTCACACAGGCGTGTTGCATCTTTGGCAAAGCGTGCTGCTGAATAGACTTCTGTTGGCTCAAGGATGTCAATGAGATGGTGAATAACGGCTGCTCGCTCTGCCTTCGTAGGCTTTGCGCTACCAATATCTAGGCCCCGATAGACAAGTGCAGAGTCCATACTGATCAGTTCAATCGTCATACCAATAGCTAGAGCATGCTCAGCAAGCGACATGGCGAGATGGGTTTTGCCTGCACCAGTCGGACCGACAATACAAAGCACTGGCGCGGTCTCTGGAGCATGCATAGGCTGAATGTAGGGTTCAGTTTGCATATCTAATTATAAGAGCCTGTTAATATCCGCATCAAGCCAATATTTGGAGTGCAGGTGGATGGATACCCTTTTACAACTCGGTGATTTATTGCTGCACCTTGATCGCCACTTAGACGTGGTGATTTCGCAATATGGCCCATGGGCTTACGGACTGCTCTTTGCGATTGTGTTTGCAGAAACGGGTTTAGTCGTTGCGCCATTCTTGCCGGGTGACTCACTTTTATTTATTGCGGGCGCTTATTGTGCGACTGAGCATTTTAATATCTGGACTTTATCGCTCGGCTTACTGCTTGCAGCAGTAGCAGGCAATACCTTGAACTATTTCATTGGCCGCTGGATTGGTAAAAGGGTGTTTAGTAGTGAGTCGCGTTGGATCGATCAAGGTGCCTTAGTAAAGACCCATGCCTTTTATGAAAAGCATGGTGGCAAGACCATCATCTTGGCGCGCTTCTTACCAATTATTCGCACCTTTGCACCATTTATTGCGGGCGTATCCGAGATGAACTTCTCACGCTTTCAGTTTTTCAATATCACTGGAGCGGTACTCTGGGTATTTGGTTTAGTGATTACTGGATATTTCTTTGGCAATATTCCGATCATTCGTCAAAACCTCAATGTGATCGTTCTCATTGGAGTGGGCGCAGCCGCAGTACCAGTGGCGTTGGCCGCACTCTACAAACTGTTTCAGGGCAAGAAAAAGTAAGTAGAAGGTAAGCTAAAGCCCAACTTTAATGAAATTTGGCTTGGCTCTCGAGCGTAGCAATATGCTCGCGAATATCGCCAGCATCCTCCGCTTCTGGTAATTCGCTGAGATAGCGTTGCATATCTTCTAGGGCGGGTCGCAAGTAATCGAGTTGCGCAAAGATCAGGCCGCGATCACGAACTTCTTCAATCGACTCGGGAAGCAAAATGACTAAGCGCTCTTGGATACCTAACAGGCGCTCCCAGCGTTCATCCTCTGAGTAAATCATTTTCAGGTTCCGGAGGAAGCGAGATAGAATCTCGCGGGCATTTGAGGCCCGCAAGAATAAATTGAGTGGCAGACTTAATTCACCTCGGTAGCCTTTGGCATCCAGATAAGGATCAAGCATCTCTTGTAATTGATTCTTAGAGAGCGATTCACCAGTTAATGGATCCATGATCACCTCACCTTGCTGCAGGGAGATTCGCATCATAAAGTGATTAGGAAAAGAGACACCACGAATTTTTAAACCAATTTGTTGGCCTAACTCCATCATCAGTATGGCTAGGGAGATGGGAATGCCACGGCGATTTTCAAGCACATAGTGCAAGTAAGAATTTTCGGGAGCATAAAAATCATTTGCGTTAGGACCAAAACCCAACTCGGTATAAAAAAAGTGTTTCAGAATTTGCAGGCGCTGAACTGGAGATGTATCTGGCGTGATACGTGATTTAAGTTTGTTGCCCATCTGATCAAGTTGATCAAGTACACCTTGCACATCTAAGTCTGGGTAAGCGTGTTGTGCGACTGCGATTGCAGCTTCCGTTAATGGGAAGTGCTCGTCTTCAGCAACTAAGGAAGTGAAATAGTCGAGTTGTTGTGTTGGCATATGCCCTATTTTGCATGACGCAAGAATTTTTGCCAGCGAATTCCAACCAAAGTCAGAGCCCCAAAATAAATCATGGCAGCTGCGCCGAGCCATAGAGCCAGAAGACCAATGCGGATCCACGGCTCTGCCTGTAATGCGATCCAATTGTGTGCACCTGCGGCATAAAAAAGGACGGCCGAGAACGGGATTAAGGCCAAAAAGAGCTGGCCAAGGTATTTCGCCCAAGAGGCGCTAGGTAGGGCGCCACGTTGGTGCAGTCCAATCCATAAGAGCGCGGCATTGAGGCAGGCGCCAGCACCAACTGAAAGGGCTAGTCCAGCATGCCCAAGCCAGGGTACAAAAACCAAGTTTGCCAACTGTGTTGCAACCAGGACCAGTAAGCCAATTTTCACGGGCGTACGAATATCTTGGCGGGAATAAAAACCGGGTGCCAAAATTTTGACGAGGATTAATCCAATCAGACCGACACCATAAGCAGCTAATGCACGTTGCGTCATGAGTACATCAAGAGCGTTGAATTTGCCATAGTGATAAAGCACTGCTGCTAGGGGCTCACCAAAAATAAAGAGCGCAATCGCACATGGAGCTGCCAATAAAAATGTGAGTTGTAATCCCCAGATGAGTAATTCGCCAGCATGTACTAAATCATTTTTGGCATTGGCTTTGCTCAGGCTGGGAAGGAGCACGGTTCCTAAGGCTACGCCTAGCAAAGCAGTGGGAAACTCCATCAAGCGATCAGCGTAAGAGAGCCAAGAGACGCTGCCAACTTGTAAGCGAGAGGCAATGTTGGTATTAATGATGAGTGAAATCTGCGCAACGGATACCGCAAAGACTGCGGGCCCCATGAGTTTTAACACTCGCCTTGCTTCTGGGTTTGTGATGGCAGCTTTAATACCCCCTGGTAATAAACCGATGCGTGGCAAAAGTCCTAAGCGAGAAAGTGCAGGCACCTGAATTGCCAATTGCAAAACGCCGCCCAAGAGAACGCCAATACTCAGCGCGTAGATTGGTTGCGCTAGATGAGGCGCTAAGAATAGGGCGCTAGCAATGAGAGCAAGGTTGAGTAAGACTGGGGTAAATGCAGGAATAGCAAAGCGTTGAAAAGTATTTAGAATCCCGGCCGATAGTGAAACCATAGAAATCAGGCCGATATAGGGAAACATGATGCGGGTCATGACAACACTAGCGTCATAGGCCGGGCCACCGCTAAATCCAGTAGCAATGACCAGAATGAGCAAGGGCGCGCCCAGGACTCCTAGCAATACCGTGAGCAGCAATGCCCAAAATAAGAGGGTGGCGACTGCATTAATGAGGGTTTGAGCCTGTTTTTGATCGCCGTCCTTCGAGATTTCTCCCAAAATTGGCACAAAAGCCTGAGAAAAGGCCCCTTCGGCAAACAGTCGGCGCAGTAAGTTGGGTAGCCTAAAAGCCACATTAAAGGCATCCGTCCACTCGGAAGCCCCGAAACTACGGGCAATCAGGGTCTCCCGGAGCAGGCCCGTAATTCGCGACAGCATGGTTAAGGAGCTGACCTTGGCAGCAGCAGAAAGCAGGTTCATGAGCCGATTTTCACCTATTTATCAGTCGGCTGGGCTTTTTTGCCCCTTTAAGGTAAAATCTTGGGTTTTGGCGAGCTTGCTTATGAATCTGGCAAGTCCGCAAGATTTTTAACTAATCGCATTTTGCAATTTATAGAGGCAAGGTTTAAAGATGGCTAATACAGCACAAGCGCGCAAGCGTGCACGCCAAGCAGTAAAACAAAACGAACATAACTCCAGTTTGCGTTCAAAGCTCCGCACTTCCATTAAGGC
>Ga0114963_10002269_pt1 | contig 13150 bp, 15 predicted proteins | sample C_131016_EF_Meta_FD_87019 | JGI IMG/M metagenome (GOLD analysis project Ga0114963, IMG submission 87019) | Freshwater microbial communities from Lake Croche, Canada to study carbon cycling - C_131016_EF_MetaG | ecosystem: Environmental > Aquatic > Freshwater > Lake | place: Lake Croche, Canada...
AAAATCTTTTGAATATTTCTTCAAATTTCAATTCATAAATATATGGTTTAATGTTGATGTAATAAATATTTTTATTTTTCATTCCAGGAAAATAATTATCATCTAAAAAACAAATTTCAGCATTCGGTGGTATTTTTGTACATCTAATAAAATCTTTGTATGATTTATCATGTGAAGATCTACATATTTCGACTCTTTTTCCATTTATTTTAAACGCAGCAATTATTTGATCAAATATCGCATAATTCATTTTGGTTTCAAAGTAACTCAAAATGTGATTTGCCCATTTACGCGGACCTTGATTATTTGTATAAATCATTATCTTGTAGCAAAAATTATTTATTTTTTTTTGTTTTAAATAATTTAGAATGTTTGTTATATTTGGGCGTAAAAATTCAGGATACAAATCCAAAATTTCATTAAAATCACTTTGATTCAACTCTTCTTTATTATTTTTTAAAAGATAGAAATTAAGTGTGTCCCAGAATATACCTAATTCTACAAAATAACCTAGAGTTTCATCTAAATCAAATACAACTATTTTCATTTTGGATAATATTATTATATAGTTATTTTTTATAACTTAAAAAAAATAATTATAATATTTGTCTATTTTAACTATAATAAAAATAAAAATATGAGTCGTTCCAATTCAAAATCTAATTCTAATTCAAAGACTAATAAAAAAACTAATTTAACTAGCAAAGATTATATTCATATTTTAGAATACTATGATATAAACATACCTAAATCAAAACGACTATTAGAAAAAGAAGCTGAAAAATTATTATCTGATAAATTGTGTAGATGTATCAAAAGCGTAAGTAAAAAGGGAAATATAGCAAGTGAATCACGATCAATTGGAATTTGTACAAAATCTATTTTTAATAATAAAGGGTTAACTCGCGGAAAATTTAAATGTAAAAAACCTACTAGGTTTGTAAAATTTAATAAGACAATGAAGAATCGAAAATAACGCAAAACATAAAAAACAAAACCTAAATATAATTATATATTCAAATATATAATTATGTCACCAATTCAAATTTACGATATTATTATTGTTGGATCTGGAATTGCTGGATTATATTCCGCTTACAATATCAAAAAAACCTCACCGAAAACCAAGTTTTTAGTTTTAGAAAAATATAAAAAAAAATGGATAGGTGGGAGAACGAACAATGAAACTTTCCATGGGACTCAAATTGTTAGTGGTGCTGGGATCGGCAGAGAAGATACAAATCCTTTATTGATAAAATTATTACATCAATTACATGTTCCTTATAAAAAATCTATTTCAATCATGGATTATTCCAAGTTATTACCAAATCATTTTGAATTTGATATTGTTAAGATAATTGATCATTTGAAAAAAGAATACAGTAAAAAACCTGACAAATATAAAAAAATGACATTCAAAGAGTTCGCTATTCTAATATTGGGCGAACAAAATTACAGATTATTTACTATTTACGCTGGCTACACCGATTATGAAAATGCGGATATTTATGAAACTTTGTATAACTATGGCATGGATGATAACCAAGGTGGATGGAATAAGATATATATTCCTTGGAAAGAACTAATACATAAATTATGTCTATTTATTGATTATACTCGAATAAAACACTCAAATAATGTTGTTTCTATAACAAATGTGAATAATGAAATAATCGGACAACCTTGTTTGTTTGAGATCAATACTGAAGAAGGTCATGTATATTATTGTAATAAAGTTATTGTGGCTACAACCATTTCAGGTATTAAACAGCTTGTTCCTTACGCTTCAAAGCCAACCAGTATATACCAGCAAATTCACGGCCAACCCTTTTTACGATTGTATGCTAAATTCGATAAAAAATCGGCCAAGATAATGGAAACATATGCTCCTCATTACACTATTGTTCCTGGACCTTTACAAAAAATTATACCGATTAGTTCTGAAAAAGGTGTCTATATGATCGCTTACAGTGATAATTCAAATGCTGAAATCTTGAAGAATTATTTGGAAAATACTCTAAAAAATAGAATACTTTATGAAGAATTGATTGAAAAAAGCTTGGGTATTCCATCCAAATCATTGAAAATACTGGATCTGAAGGATTTCTATTGGCCAATAGGAACTCATTATTATGAACCATTGCATGGACCTTATAAAAATCGACGTGAATTTATTTATGAAGCGCAACATCCTATGGATGGTATGTTAGTTGTAGGAGAAGTAGTAAGTAATTATCAAGGATGGTGTGAAGGTGCGCTTGAAAGCGTTAGAGACGTTTTAGATAAAAAATGGATTGAAACTTTGTGTTTTTCAGAGAAATAAAATATATTATATTTTGATATAATATAGTAAAACATGTCAAACACAGCAAAGAATTTTACTTATGAAAATACCGAAATCAAAAAAATCGGTGGTAAAAAAATCGTGCGTAAAATAAGTATAAAAAATGGAAAGGCCACAAAAATGGTAAGTAAATATCATGGTGGAAAACATTTAGGTACAGTAAAGAAATCGATTCACAAAGATCACGTAAAAATGATTGGGTTAGGTAAGTTTGTCAAAGGATTATTCATGGATTGTAACTGTGGTACAAGTGGTACAAGTGGTAACAATAAAAAAACACGCAAAAATAGAAAATGAAGTTAAAAATGAGTGCCAAACAACAAACACATAAAATTGAAGAATTATTTGGATAAATGATCTAACGCACACAGGAGTACTTGCTCTTGTTCAGTTAATTTTTGGAATACTAAATTTTCATCTAGTTTAATTTGAAAATGTTTATTAGAATATCCATAATTTTTACAAATAATATACACTCCATCGTCTTTTATCTTGAAATCACAAAATAATGCACCTTTTGTAATTTGAATTTTATATGGGTTTGGATCATTGATAGGAATCCATCGTATGTAAGTCCCATATTTTAAATCACTTAATTCATCGACATATTTATATCCTTTTATTTTCTTCATGATTTCTAGTGATTTTGATCGCTCTAATTGAAGCTCATTGATGATTTTCAAATTCATTTCTAATATTTTTTTTGTTGTGAAATTCAACAAAGATTCATTCGATTCGTCATCTAAAGCTTTGTATAATTTATTAACATCCATATATTTTTATTGTTATATTCTATAAAAATATATATTTATATCTAAACCATTCTACTTTTATTCCTATTCAAATTACAAATAAAATTGAAATAAATGACACATAATATGTTTTGTGATATGATTATAAAATGAACGACACTAATTCAAATGAAAACACAGAACAAACTCCTGTAAAAAGAGTTCGTTGTGATTATTCTTTATCAGATCAAGATGTAATGAAATTAAGAAAACAAAATGTTCTGAATGAAATAGAAATTTTGAAAAAAACAGATAAGTTGGTTATTTACGAAAATCAGGAGATAATAGCAAATAACGTAGTAAACGCGTTTAAAGATTGTAAAATTATAAACATTATGGTTGTTTCTAAAACACAATCTGGTAAAACTGGAAGTATGTGTGCTACAATTAAACAATATTTGGAAGATAAAAATAATTTAATACCTATTGAAAATATTTACATTATTACTGGGTTATCTAGTTGTGAATGGAAAGAACAAACAAAAGAAAGAATGCCAGAAAGCATACAACGTAGAGTATTCCATAGATGTGAATTGCCTAATACATTTGTAGATGAAATTAAAGACAAAAAAAATATCCTCATCATTATGGATGAAATTCAGGTCGCTGCGAAAAAAGGTCAAACAATTTATAAAACATTCAAGAACTCTGGCTTATTCGATAAAACAAAATTATATGAAAATGATGTTAAAATATTAGAGTATACCGCAACCCCAGATGGAACAATATATGATTTAATGAAATGGAAAGATGCGTCGACTAAATTATTAGCACATGTTGGCGAGGGATACATTAGTTCATATGATTTGCTACAAATGGGGAGAGTAAGACAATATAAAGAATTGTGCGGATATAATAAAAAAACGGGTATTGTATACGAAAAAGTATTTGAAAATATCCAAGAAATTAAAAATGATATTGACAATTATGTAAATCCTCTATATCATATTATTAGAAGTAAAAATGGTCTTGAACAGGAGTTAACTATCCAAAATTTTAAGCAAATATTCAACACTAATAGTTATGAATTTATCAAGTATGATCGAGAAAGTGAAATTGAAGATATAAATACGACCTTAATAATTAACCCTAAAAAACATACCTTTATATTTATTAAAGAAATGTTACGATGTGCTAAAACATTAAAAAAGACATATATTGGAATATTATATGATAGACATAGTAAAAAACCTGATGATACTAACATTATTCAAGGTTTAGTAGGACGTGATACTGGTCATGATAATAATGGTATAAGTATATGTTATACAAATATTAATAGCATTGAAAAATATGAAAAATTGTGGCAGAGCAACTTTGAAGATAGAACTATTAAATGGAATTCAAAAACAACCAAGTATATTAATGGTATTCTTTCTGGTAAAAATACATTTAATGATCCAAAAGATTACACTGGTTTTTCATCAGCAAGTGAAGACGATGATGATGATACAAATGATCCTGTTATTAAGAAATTCAAGACACAAGAAGAAGCAAAAGAGTATTATGTTAAAGAATTAAAGGAAATTATGGGCGGAAGAGGTCCAAACAAAATAAAACCAAATGAAAACGGATATTATGAAGCGGTTATTCGTTCAACCAAAAAGATATATAATTGCGACGAGATAAAAAGTGAAAGAAGACAAGGGTTAACAGAAAATAATTATAGACTTTATCCTTGTTATGAAGATGTAAATGATAAGACTACTTTACAATGGTGGTTTATTCACTATTAGACCCGTGCGCTTTTTGTAACACGATAAAATCTTTTTTATCGAATGATCACCATGAAGAACCAAATGATCCAGATAATACTGAATTGGCTGCCATTGGCTCATAAAAACCTTCTGAACCTCCTGGCGTAGCAGCATCAATCAATGGGGTATTGTCCTTTTGATACATATTGTTATAATTAGGGATTTGTTGGGTAGGTGCATTCATGTTAGCAGTAGGTAATTGATTAATAGAAGTTGAACCACCGTACAAAGATTGATTAATCGCATTTTGATTCATATTTACATGTTCATTTTGCTGGGATTGGACCTGTGGTATATTTCCGATTCCTCCTAAATTCATTTGATTCGACATTTGTTGTGGCTGGTTTGATCGCATATTTCCCTGTTTCCCCCCAGCACCACTAATTTGTTTGGTTTTACCATCCCATAATTCAACCAAACGATCTACTAAAATACTTGCTTTCTCTCCTAATTTAGTTTGTAGACTCAATGTAATCATTAAAACTGATAAAATAACATATGTAATACTCAATTCAGGGTAATCCATGCCACTATATGTAGGGACATATACAATAACACGATGAATCATAAATAATCCTAAGAACATGACAATAATTTGCATCACAACTTCTGCTAAAATTTCTAAACTACCTTTTTTATCATCGGCCTCAGGAACGTATTTTGCCATAAATTTATTCAATATGACAATTGGTATAATAGCTAATAAAGCATATTGAATAATATTTAATACATCGGACTTTGAATCATTGTCAAAATTAAAAACATGCTTAAAGAATCCTTTTTTTGAATTATCTGAACTTTCCATATGATTTATACCAAGAAAAGAAAAGTTATTAAAGTTATTAAAGTTATTAAAGTTATTTCATAAATAAATAGATTATGAGTGAACACGAGGAATTTACCACTTTGCCTTATATAAATGATAAACTGTGCCAAACTAAGATCAATGAATGTAACAAAACAAATGAAAAAAATGAAGAACAACAATATTTGGACTTGATCCGACAAGTTCTAGAAACTGGTTTCTTTGAAAAGGGTCGAAATGGAAATACACAATGTATTTTTGGAGGATCTATGCGTTTTTCTCTCAAAAACGGTATTATTCCATTTATAACAACGAAGAAATTAGCTTGGAAAACATGTCTAAAAGAACTATTGTGGTTCATTCGCGGCGAAACTGACAATAAAATTTTACAGGATCAGGGTGTTCATATTTGGGATGATAATTCTTCTAAAGAATTTTTGAAAAGTAGAGGACTCTCGCATTATTCTGAAGGTATTTTAGGACCTATATACGGATTTCAATGGCGCCATTTTAATGCGCAATACGAAATAAACAATGGTGGCATTTTAGATGAAAATAAACCCGGGATCGATCAATTACAATACATTATTGAACAATTACAGAATCCAGAAACTAGAAATAATCGCCGACTTATTATGACAGCCTGGAATCCATGTCAACTAAATAAAATGGCTCTGCCACCATGTCATGTTTTATGTCAATTTCATGTTTGTGATGGGAATAAATTATCGTGTGCGTTGTATCAACGTAGCGCTGATTTATTATTGGGTGTACCTTTTAATATAGCATCATATTGCTTTCTTACACATTTAATTGCGCATCACTGTAATTTAGAAGCATATGAATTTATTCATTTTATGGGAAATGTTCATATTTACGAAGAACATTTTGAAGCAGCAAAAATACAGATAGATCGGAAACCACATGATTTTCCTAGTGTAAAAATAATAAATAAGAGAGAAAAAATAGATGACTACAATGTTTCTGATTTTCAGATTTCAGATTATACAAGCCACGAAACAATAAAAATGAAAATGATTGCTTGAATTGTATTTGTGCGTTAAGTAATTTAGAAACAAAGTATTTAATAATTATAAAATGAGTAGTTCTAGATCTATTGCCGCCGCTAGACAAAAGAGAGCAGGAGAACAATCTAATAATATTTCAAATAATAGTGGACGTCCAGTTACGTCAATATCATCGCAAGCAGTATTTGCGCAACAACAACAACAACAACAACAACAACAATCTGGTAATGCTAGGTATAGCAATAATGTACAGCAAGCCAGTGTTAGTGGACAACGACAACGAGGATCAGGTCGACAAAGTCAGAATCAATTACAAGCTCAAAATCAAGATTCGTCGCAAAGTACAAAAATTAGTCTTCCAAATGCTATAGGTTTAATTACATTAAGAATAGGAAGACTTGAAAAATTTATCCAAGAAGCAATGGAAGACGGATTATTTGATGGCGCACAAAATAACAATATGAATAGTGACGCCGATAATAGTAATATGAAAATGGTTTCAGATGAAGTATTTGATAATATTGTAAATCGATTGACTAGTTTAGAAAATAATGATGAAAAATTTGCGAAATTTGATAAGGATATTAAAGATATGAAGGACTCTATTAATAATTTGAATATGAAAATTTCTTCTTTCATGAATGAAACAAATGAAAAATTTGTGGATTTTGAATCTGCTTTAGTTGAAATTGAAAAAAATATGGAAGAGAAGAATATGGAAAATGATTACCATGATGACGAAACCGAAGACCAACTAAAAGATTATGTTGATAACAATGAAGAAGTTGACGTTGACCAAGATAATTCTAATCTACATACCGAAAGTATGTAGAATATCAAATGCGAAAAAGGGATAAAAATTAAAAATACAATGTATAGTATAATGGAATATAAAACAACAGCAACATCCAATATATCAGTCAATTTACAAGAACTATTACATGATTTTTGTCATATAGAAAAAAATAATGAAATTATAATCATTCACGATTATTTTAAAAAAATAAAACACTATACAAGCGAAAATAATATTCTAAATTATTTAATATATGTTATTGACACTGTATTGAAAAGACATGAGACGTTTGTTGCTAATATATTCATAGAAAACTTAACGTTGTTGGAAATCGATAAAAATAAAACATTTATTCAGTCAATGTGTTATATTTTAAGAGAACGATTTCCAGATAAATTAGAAGTATGTTATATTCATAATGCGCCTTATATTTTTACGCAATTATACAGTTTTTTAAAATTAATAGTAGATAAAAAAACATTGGAAAAAATAAAATTGAAGGAGTGAAGTAATTTGTAGTATCGTTATTTTACTTTATAGTAGGATTCTAGAAATTATTCAATTCTATTAGCAGGAACACTACCATTATTTTGATCCCAGATTTGTTTAGATTTAGGATTTGTTATTTCTTTTCTTTCTGGGGTAGTATAACCATATAAGAATAATATTTTTAATATCGCGTATACTACAATTAAAACTACACAAATTATCAGAGTTTTCTGAGTCCCTTCATTTTTATCCAAAGTTATTTCAGAAAAATAATATAAGAGTACTGAACATGTAAAATTTAGAGTACTTAAGAAGAAAAGCAAAATTTTACGACTAAGATTATCGGCTCCAGAATTGTCAGCCAAAAATAGTACATTGTACAAGCTAAGGGAAATTCCAAAAACGTAAAACGTTATCAACGCTCCGTCAGATAATACTGGACTAAGTCTAATATAAAGTAAACAACTAACTAACAATATTACCGCTACAATTAAACCAATAATACCTCCAAATACTTTAATTTTAAAAGGAGTCTCTCTTTCATAAAATGGATTAGGTATTTTTTTTGTGCTAAAAATACCTTCAACTGGTCTTTCTCCCCACCCTTCGTCTATTATACGAATCTCTAATTGTCCAAGATGTTTACCATCAAGTACTGGTGTCCATGTTTCTGTATGCGTAAGTACACCATCAACCAATTCATGAATATAATATAAAGGACCACTCATTATATATATATATATAATATTTCGTTTTTTCAGTTAAAAATTATTTTCATTAGATAGTAAATGAAAATAATTATCAGTTTTTTAATTTTTTGTATTATATTATTCATCTACTTGCACATTCAATTTCATATCAAAAAAAGCAATGATTTAGAGATTTATGAAATTGAAGAAGTGTCCAAGGATAAATTCGAAGAAATTTGTGATTTACGACAACCAGTAGTTTTTGATTTCGACAATCAAAAAATTATAGATACAACAAACAAAACATTTGTCAAAGACAAATATGATGCTTTTGAAATAAAAATTAGAAATACAAAAGACACCGACCTTAACGGGGATTTATATATTTCTCTCCCACTACACGCTTCAGAAAAATTATTCGAGGAAGATAAGGTCGGTTCTTATTATTCTGAAAACAATATCGATTTTTTAAAAGAAACTGGTTGTATTAATAATTTTAAATACAATGACCAATATTTACGGCCGTCTATGGTGTCAAATATGAATTATGATATAATGTTCGGTAGTGAAAATACATGTACGCCTTTTAGATATGAAATAAATTATAGAAATTTCTTTTTATGTTCACAAGGAAAATGTACTATTCAATTAGCGCCTCCACAAAGCGTAAAATATTTGTTCCCTTATTATGATTATGAAAACTATGAATACAGGTCTTTAATAGATCCATGGAATGTTGATAAAAAATATAACGCTGATTTCGAAAAAGTGAAATGTTTGAATGTTATTTTGGAAAAAGGGAAAACTATTTTTATACCCGCTTATTGGTGGTATAGTATTAAATTCACAAAAGATAGCAGTTTATCGTGTTTAAAATACAGAACGTACATGAATAACTTAGCAATATCTCCTTATATTGGAATGCATATACTTCAAATGGGGAATATTCGTAAAAAAATTTCTAAGAGTAAAATGGAGAATAAGCCGGATGAAGAATTGAACGTATTATAGTTGTTGTGTGATTTTTTTATTACTACAAATTATTACTAAAGCATACAATATATAAAACTTCAAACAATAAAATTAAACATGGTAACACAACCCAAGCACCAGGTTGATTCGTAATATGTAATATCGATAATATAGCAACTATTGAAGAGAGTAAACAGTTAACTATTGTAAGTCTGTTACTGGTTATTGTAAGGTTTTCCTTATTATAATAAAATTGTAAAATTGACACTAAATTTATAAGAATAGAACAAATTAGTGTAGAAATATCAATATATCGTCCTCTGCTAAGGTGAAATATGTAACTTACTAAAATAACCGATGCTAATAATAATATATTTAATGCTGTTATAATATAGTAAATATTCATTTTTGTTTGTCTATTATATAATATTCTAATATAATATAATAAAAAATTAAAATTAATGAATACAGTATATAGTGATGGTGAAATTATTAAATTTGTAGAAGCTGAAATTCTTCCATATTGTAATTGTAATCGTATATCAGAAACTATTTGTGTTGCGGAAGAACTATTCAATGCTAATAATATAATACCGGTTGTAGACAATGCTAACCCAGTTGATAGTTTTTATTTTTTGATAATTTTAACATTAATAAACCTAACTTTGTTGTTGTCTACAATAGATTGTTATTGTAATGCCATTGCTAGAAAAGGTATTTATAGGAAATTTTTGGTTCTAGACGTTTTATGTAATATAATAATAATGATGGCTACTTTTTTGAAAACATATGAAAATTTCAATAATGATGGATATAGAAATCTAGAAGTATTCAATGAACAACAAGGAAAAATAATTTTATTTTTAATTATAAATATTATATTTACATTTATAACATTATATTTTTCTATAATTTCATTACCATCTACACGGGTTACTACATGGGTTACTACGTCAAATCATAAAACAATTTTAAGGATATTTATCTCTATCATTTCAATAATGGAACTTGTTATTCAAGAAATTGGTTTCAGAATAATTCGTAAACGATTTAGAATTTCTCATGGTACACTAGAAACACCAATTCATAAACGATTTAGTGTTTCAAGTCTACAACCAGAACCAGACAGCTAATTGATTTGTAATTTACACAAATTTTACATGTTAGTAATTGTATTGAAAATAGTAAAAATTTATAATAATATAATTATAATATATATTATTATGAATTTAAATTTACCTGTTGCTCTTCGATTAAGTAACGGCGGGGAGGATTTCGTAAAAATTGTTAATCGTATAGAAGATGGAGATATCGAAAATAATACGGAACATATTATAATGACAAAAAAAATATTTTAATATATATTTTAACACTAGTAAATGTAATTTTATTTGTATATACTTATCTAGTAAATAATAGACACCTAATAATTAAACTAGAAGACAGTAATATTATTACATTAATTTCTGGTATAATAACATCTATAACAAGCATATATTTGTCATTACATAGACTAATTGAAATACATAATAAATCACTACCTGATAACGATAACTTAAAATATTTTTGGGTTACTTTTTTGAGTATAATAAATATAACTTTCTCTGATTTAACTATTTATTATTCTACAATAAATTTATTACAAACTAACGTCAATCAATTTTTGTCAATATCTATCTTATTTTTGTCTATCATATTAGAAATATTGTTCGTTGTCGGTATTGAATATTTGTATGCTTGTTGTAATGACCCAGATTATGTACATAATTTTCATCATGAAATTTTTGAAGCGTCTCCAGGACTTGAAAATATACGAGAAACAATATCGGTAGTTATAGATCGTATAACAAATATAGGAAGATATGGATAATTACAAAATATTTTTTATTTTATCATAACATTGTTTATTATAACAAGTAATTTTTTCTATATCACTTCTACAGCATGGACATGTTTTATGTCTTGTTTTTATTAATTCCATTGTACAATCTATACAGAAATCATGGTTACAAACGAAAGAAGCGCATTCAATTATATGAAATTTATTATAACAAATAGCACATTCATTCTCATTTGTTTTTTCATCATATGAGTGATTTATAACAACTTCAAATTTATGATTATCTATAATTGGTTGAGCATTTTCATTATAAATCAAATAATCTATCAAAATATTACTCAAATAAGCACTTATTCTTAATGTTGTTTCGCTATTTAAAAGTACAAACTCATAATTATCAAATAAATAGTTATAATTCAAATCAAATAAATGGACAATTATTTTATTAATAGTCGTATATAATAAAGATCGAATCCTTGAATTACAATATCTACAAGCGTATGATTTTACTAATTTGATATTTTCTCCAGAAACTCTACAAAAATCGTACAAAAACTGTTCTACTTTTTCTATTGTCAAAATCGTATTTAAAATTTGATTCGGTGTTTCATTGACAATATTGTTATTTTTATAATAAATCAAATAATTATGAAAATTGATTAAAGCATGATCATTACATCTTGAAACATTATGTCCTTCGCAGTTACAAAATGAGCATTTTCTAATGATTCTTATATTTGTTTTAGTATTCATAAATTTGTCCATAATAATAGCTGAATCTGGTATTACGTAAGTATTTTCTGATAATTGATGTCCCGACATTTTGAGTTAAGATATTAGTTAGTTTAGTTACTTTGGTTAACTTCATTGTATTTCTATTCAATTTTTTATAATAGTATAAAAATAATAGTTAAAGATAATACTAGTATATTATTAGTAATGACAATTTACAAAATTATTATGGAAGATCGTAATTATTCCAATTGGAAAATTTACGATTCCAATAATTTCGAAAAAAAAGAGCTACAAATTGATCCAATTGAAAATAAATTATTTTCAAATGATGTATTCACATTTGAAAAAAATAAAGTCAATCTAATACATTCTTCTTTGAAAAATTCCAAAGCTATACCAGGGGTTCTAATCGTATCAAATAATAAAACATACGGCCGAAAAAATGGGAAATTATTATATAAATGTATTCCAGATGACACAAAAATCCCGACCTTTTTAATCCCTTATGAAATTAAAAAAATGGGGTTTTCAAAAGTATTTGTCAATCTATATGTAACATTTATATTCACTGAATGGAACGATAAACATCCACACGGTATCTTGACGAATCTTATTGGTCAAGTTGATGTTCTCGATTGTTTCTACGAATATCAGCTTTATTGTAAAAGTTTGAACATATCTTTACAACAATTTCAAAGGGCGACTTCAAAAGTTATTCTTAACAAATCACATGACCTATTTATTGAAAACATTAAAAATAAATACAAAACGATAGAAGATAGAACAGATAAAACAAAATGGCGAGTTTTTTCAATTGATCCCAAAGGATGTTTAGATTTTGATGACGCATTTAGTATTCAACAAATTGAAGATGATAGTAGTACAGCTAGTTGTAACAGTAGTG
>Ga0114963_10002270_pt1 | contig 13150 bp, 9 predicted proteins | sample C_131016_EF_Meta_FD_87019 | JGI IMG/M metagenome (GOLD analysis project Ga0114963, IMG submission 87019) | Freshwater microbial communities from Lake Croche, Canada to study carbon cycling - C_131016_EF_MetaG | ecosystem: Environmental > Aquatic > Freshwater > Lake | place: Lake Croche, Canada...
GCGTGCGCGAACTGAGGTTCGTGAAAGTTTTCACGAAGTCGGACGGCACGGCGACAGTTGCGCGGCGCCCGTTGCAGGGAGGCGGCGGCACGGCGGCGGCGGCTCGGGTCCGCCGGCGCTGCTCCGCTGGCTCGGCTCAGGCGGCGGCTGCCTGCCGCTCGTGCAGTGGCGTGGCCTCGAGGAGGATGCAGCCCTGCAGCACCTCCGGCCTACCCGGGGCGCCGACCGCCGCGCTCGGGCAGGCGATCAGCCCGGCGAGCCGCGGCCAGGTTTCCTTGAGCGCGTGGGGGATCGAGCAGGCGCTGACGTTGCCCGTGCGCCGCGTGAGCCCGTTGACGATCTCGCCCCGCACGCCGTGCTCGTCGAGCTGCATGGCGGTGAACCGCACGATGCCCGACCCCGCCTGGTGGGGCACGACGAACCGCACGTCGCCCCCGGTGCGGCCCGCGTCGGCCAGCGCCGCGGCCACGGCGGCCGACATCGCCCGCGGGGCGATCTCCGCGATCGCCATGCCGTCGAGCGAATAGACGACGTGGTTGTCGGCGTGGGCCGTGCCGCCGCCCGGCTCCGGCAGCGGCACCCGCGACCGCAGGTGGAAGTCGAACACCGGCCGCGGCACCGCCTGCCGGCGGGCGTCGGCGTGGACGATGCGGAAGTGCACCGGATGGCGGCGGCTCGTCGTCGGGCTGAGGAGGGTGGCGGACGCCATGTCGCCGAACAGGCCCCCCGTCTGGCTGCAGGAGAAGTCGGTGATGCGGCTGATCCGCGTGGCGACGACCACGAGGAGAAACTCATCGTCGCCGAGCGCGAGTCGCGGGGCCCAGCGACGGCTGACGACGGCGAGCGCCCGGCTGTAGCCGCAGCAGAACCAGTTGAGGCCGATCGTGCGGCAACGGCGCAGCCCCAACGCGCGGACGAGCCCCCGCGCGGCCCGGCTCGTCCGCTCCTCGGCGGCGCGGGCGGGCGCGAGGTGCCGCCGCGCGACGCTCGCCGGAATGAAGGACGGCGAGACGAAGACGATGCCGCGGCAGTCGGCGAGGTCGCAGCCGGTCTCCCGCTTGAGCCGCCGCACGGCGTGCAGGCCCATCGTCAGTTCGTCGTCCTCGGAGATGCCGCGGGCCTCGATGCCCGTGTGGTGGGCGAACTTGCGCGGCATCGCCGCGCCGAACCAGCCGTTCTCCAATTCCCACGCGGGCTGGTGGACGGCGATGGCCGAGATGCCGAGGGTGGGGGCCGCAATCCGGGTCGGGCGGTCGTGCATGCGAGGCTCGCGTGACGGGGTCGTCCGCCGGGCACGTGCGGGAAAGCCGCCGGGCCGACGGGGGGCGGGATTCTGGCGAGTCGCCCCCCGCGGGGCCAGCCGGATTTGCCGCGAGAAAAGCCCGCCTTCCGGCCCCGGGCGGCGCCTCGGCCCGCCGCGGACGAATCCGCGACGCGGCCAACGCGGGCGAGGCGTGGTGCGGCGTTCACGGACCGGCCGTCGCGCCGGCCCGCCGGTGGAGACGGCGGGAGCTTCCAGTAAACTTCTTTTTTTCCGGAAACTGGGCGGAGGGATCCCGTCGCGCCCGTTCCGAGGCCCGCGATCGTCGCCCGTGTGCCCAGCCTCCCGACCGCCGGCGAACACCGAGAGGTTCCATGAAGAAGCTCCTGAAGATACCCCTCCAGAACCTCGCGCGGTCGCTGGGCTACCAGATCACGAAGCGGCGCGAGACCTCCGTGCCGCTGGACATCTTTCGCGACATTCTGCGCGCGCACGCCCCGCCCGCGGCACCGGGATTCTATTTCGTCCAGATCGGGGCCAACGACGGCGTCTCGTACGACTCGGTGCGGCCGTACGTGATCGAGTACGGGTGGCGGGGCGTGCTCGTCGAGCCCCAGCCGAAACCCTTCGCGCGCCTCGTGAAGAACTACGAGGGGATCGGGAACGTGTCGTTCGTGAACGCGGCGATCGCGACCACCCGCGGGAAACTGCCGTTCTTCGCCAACGAAGACGACCTCCTCGGCGGCTTCCGCGAGTCGGTGACGCGCGGCAACGCCCTCGCCGGCCGCGTGCAGCAGATCGAGGTCGACGCCATGACCTTCGACGACCTTGTCGCCCAGGAAAGTATCTCGCGGATCGACCTGCTCGCGATCGATACCGAGGGATACGACCTGCAGATCCTGAAGACGATCGATTTCACGACGGTGCTGCCGCGGGTCATCCGCTACGAGATCTGCAATCTGACGGATGCGGAGTTCGCCGAGAGCGAGGCGCTCCTCGCACGGCACGGCTATCGGTTCTTCCTGATGGGAATCGACGCGATCGCCGCCCTCGACCCGGCCGCCCGCGCGCCGGCGGGGGGTGCATGACTCGGGCGGGGTCGACGGGAAGGATCCGAACCAGCGGCGTCGCTGCCGCGTAGGCACCTCCCGGAGGGCAGATCATGACACTGCGTGCTCGAACGCCACGAAGCAGGGCCGCCTGGGCCTGCGGCATCGTCTTGGCCGCGGCGGGGTCGGCGACATGGCCGACCGGACGCCGAGCGCCGGAGAGTCATCGCGTCCCTTCGCGCAGGCGGCGGCCGGCGTGACGGCGCTGGCCGCCGTGGTCGCGACGGCGCTCGTCGCGCCGATCGGCGCCGCGTCCGCCGCGCCGGGCGACGAGGTGGCGACGCTGGCCGCGAAGCTCTCCGGCGGCACGGTGCCGTCGCGGCAGGAGGCGGTTCGCGGTCTGGCGCGGGCGGGCGGCGCGGCCGCGGTGAAGCCGCTCGGCGCGGCGCTCCGAGACGGCGACGCCGCGGTGCGGCGGGCGGCGGCCCTCGCGCTCGCGACCGTGGCCGACGGTCTGGCCGCCGCCGACGCCGACGGCGACCTCGACGACGCGGTCGCGGAGGCCGTGCCGCCGCTCGTCGCGCTGCTCGCCGACGCCGACGCCCGCATGGTGCAGGCGGCGGCGACGGCGCTCGGGGCCATCGGTCCGGGCGACGATGACGACACCAACGATGATCTCGTCGACGCGCTCGGCCGCGCGGCCGCGCGGGTGAAGGACGCCGACGCCTGCGCGGCCTGCGTCACGGCGCTCGCCGACGTGGGGCCGGCGGCCGCGTCGGCGACCCCCGTCCTCGCGCGGCTCCTGCGGCACGACCGGCCGACGGTCCGCGAGGCGGCCGCGACGGCGCTCGCGGCGATCGGACCTGAGGCGCGGGCCGCCGTGCCCGAACTCGCGCGGGCGCTGGCCGACCGCGAGCGGCTCGTCGCCGCGGCCGCCGCCGCCGCGCTCGCCGGGATCGGCCCCGACGCGCGGGCCGCGGTCGGACCGCTCGTGGCGGCGCTCGGCGCCGAAGACCCGCTGCTCCGCGGCACGGCCATCCGGGCCCTGGCGGCGATCGGCCCCGATGCGGCCGCCGCGACCGGCCCGCTCGTGGCGGCGCTGGCCCGCGAGAAGGATGCCGACGTGTCGCTGGCGATCGTCGACGCCTGCGGCGAGATCGGCCCCGACGCGCGGGAGGCGGCGCCGGCGCTCGTCGGACTGCTCGCCTCCGCCGACGCCGAGACCCGCGCGGCCGCCGCGTACGCGCTCGCCGCGATCGGCGGCGGGGCCGCGGCCACGGCGTCGGCCGCGCTCGAGCGGCTGCTCGGCGACGCCGTGCCGGCGGTGCGGGTGGCGGCCGCCGACGGGCTCGTGGGCATGGGCCGCGCGGGTCCCGCCGTGCGAAAGGCGATCGCGGCGGGGCTCGCCGACGCCGACGTCGACGTGCGGGCCGCGGCGGCCGAGGCGGCCGGCGACCTCGGGGCCGCCGCGCTCGGCCTGGCGCCGAAGCTCGCGACGCTGGCCACCGACGACAAGGACGTCGACGTGCGCGTGGCCGCGGTGGCGGCGCTGGCGGGCCTCGGGGACGCGGCCACGGCGGCACTCGGCCGGGCGCTCGCCGACGCCGACGCCGACGTCAGGCACGCGGCGGCCTACGCGCTGGCCGACGACACCGACGCGGCGGCGACGCTCGTGGGACCGCTCGTGAAGGCGCTCGGCGACGAGAACGTGCCGGTGCAGCTCGAGGCCGCCTACGCGCTGGCGCGCGTCGGCCCCGGGGCGGCCGCGGCGAGGCCGGCGCTCGAGCGGCTCGCCGCCGGCGACGACGACGTGGTGGCCGACGTGGCGCGGCAGGCGCTCGCCGAGATCGGCGGGGCGAAGGCCGCGGCCCGGTGAGAGGGCGCCGCCGACCGTGCCGCCGACCGTGCCGCCGGGAAGGCGGGCGGAATCAGAAGACGACCGTGCCGCGCATCATCCACAGGTCGGCCGAATCGTGGCCGGCGGCGACGGCGGAGAGCGGGTTCCAGATGTGCTGGTAGCTGGGGATGATGCGGATCGCGGGCGTGAGCGCGTAGTCGTAGAAGACCTCCATGCCCTGCTCGTTCTGCACGTTGAGCAGCCCGCCGGTGTAACTGGCCGTGGAAAAAGTCCTCCGGACGTTTTTCCACGACTAAAAACCTCCGGTTTTCACGGGAGCTGCGCTCCCGGGATCGCATCCCTGCGATCCAGCAGGCTGTTTATCCACAGCCTGATAGCGGCGCACCTGGTTTTGCAGGTCGGGGCTGATCCCGTTTATGTACCAGCCCACGCCCGCGCTGTCGTGCTGCCGCGACTCGGCGAGGCCGCGGGCGAAGAGGGCCACGCTGCCGTCGCCGGTGATCGTGTTGGTGGCCTGGGCGCCCAGCCGGCGCGGCCGAAGACGCCGACGCCGCGGAGCGGCTGGCCGCTCTTGAGCTTGAGCGCCACGTCCTTCGGCCGGTCGGCGACGTAGAGATACGGCGAGGCGTTGGCGATCAGGAACCAGCTGTTGGTCGAGTTGTTGATCGGCAGGCCGGCGGAGACGGGGCTGCCGAGCAGGTAGCCGACCGCCTGCCGGATCTGCGCCGGGTCGAGGGCGGCGGCCCGCCGGGCGCCGAGGCCGACGGCCCGCGGCTACACTGATCACCCGGCCCCCAGCGCGGGCTCGTGACCACACGAGTCGCGTCCTCGACGGGAACCCATCGCCATGAACGGTCGCCGTTCCGCGGGCCTGCTTCCCCTCGAGCGCGAGGTGTGCCGTCGTGTGCCGGCATTCGCGTCGCGCAGGCCTGTCGCCGCCGCCGGCGCCGCCGTCAACAGCATCATTGCCAGTGTCGTCAGCGCGGTGGCCGCCGCGGTCGTGGCGGGCGTGCTCACGCTCGGCGCCCTCCGTGCGGCCGCGCTCGCGGCCGATGCGCCGGCGTCGGACCCGCAGGCGGGGGAGCGCGCCGATCCGCTGCCCGGGATGGAGCCGCTTGAGCTCGACGAGCCACTCGACGTGGCGATGGTCGCCGGCATCGACCGCTGGCTCTCGCGCAGGCTCGACGCCGCTCCGGCCGCGCGGGCCGCCGCCTGGCCGCCCGCGGTGGGCGGAACGCCGGCCCGCCGCCGGGCGCGGCTGCGCGAGATCATCGGCGTCGGCGACCGGCGGGCGGCGCCGCCCGCGGGCGCGGCGTCGGTCGATGTGCCGGTCGAGGCGAAGGTCGAGGCGAAGGTCGAGGCGGCGGCGGGGATCGACTCGTATGGCCCGGTCACCGACGGCGGCACCGGCGCCGGCGTCGCGGCCGGGGGGGGCGGCGGGGCGGTCACGATCACCCGCGCGCGGTACGAGGTGCTCGAAGGGGTGACCGCCGACGGGCTCTGGCTCGCGCCGCGGCAGCCGCCGCGGGCGGTGGTGATCGCGCTTGGCGACGCCGACTGGACGCCGGAGGCGTTCGCGGGACTCGCGCCGGGTGTGCCGCCGCAGGCCCGGCTGCCGTGGCGGCTCGCCGAGCGGGGCGCGGCCGTCTTCGTGCCCACGCTCGTCGACCGTGGCTGCCGGCTCTCCGGCGATCCCGCCGTGCGGTTCACCAACCAGCCCCACCGGGAGTTTCTCCAGCGGATGGCGTTCCAGCTCGGCCGCCATCCGGTCGGCTACGAGGTGGAGAAGGTGCTCGCGGGCGTCGACCGGCTGCGCGCGGCGGACTGGCGCGGGGCCGACGGCCGGCCGCTGCCGCTGGGCGTCTGCGGCGTCGGCGAGGGGGCGATCGTGGCGCTGTGTGCCGCGGCCTGTGACGAGCGGATCGCCGCCGCGCTCGTGTGCGGGGCGTTCGGCCCGCGGGAGGAGGTGTGGGCGGAGCCGATCTACCGGAACGTGTGGTCGCAGCTGGTCGCGCACGGCGACGCCGAGCTCGCCGCGCTCGTCGCCCCGCGGCGGCTCGTGATCGAGGCCTGCGCCGCGCCGGAGGTGGCGGGGCCCCCCGCGCCCACGCCCGAACGCCGCGGTGCGGCGCCGGGGAGGATCGTCACGCCGTCGGTCGAACACGTGCGGGCCGAGGCGGCGCGGGCCCGGCAGGCGGCCGCGGCGATCCACGGCGAGCAGGGGCGTGGTGCCGCCGACGCGATCCTGCTCGTCGAATCAGCCGGCGGCCGCGGCCCGGCCGGCAGCGGCCCGGCGATCGACGCCTTCGCCACGAGCCTCGGCCTGTCGGCGCCGTCGTCCGCGGGGGCGTCCGCCCGCGCGGACCGCGCGGCCGCGCCCGGCGCCGATCCCGACGCCGACGTATCCTGGGCCGCGGGGTTCGACGCCACCGTCGCAGCGGCCCGGCAGGCGCGGCAGTTCACCGAGCTCGTGCGGTTCACGCAGCGGCTCCTCGACACCAGCGACCGCGTGCGGGCGGCCGTATGGCGGGAGTTCGACATGTCGGCGCCGGCGGCGGCCGAACGGTCGGCGGCCCGCTTCCGCGACCTCGTCCACGACTCCTTCATCGGCCGGCTGCCCTCCCCCTCCGTGCCCGCGCGGCCGCGGTCGCGGCGGATCCTCGACGACGAGGCGTTCACGGGCCACGAGCTGGCCATCGACGTCCATCCCGACGTGATCGCGGGGGGCATCCTGCTCGTGCCCAAGGGCATCCCGCCGGGGGAGCGGCGGGCCGTGGTCGTCTGCCAGCACGGCCTCGAGGGACGGCCGATCGACACGATCACCGGGGAGGGCACCGAGGGCTTCGCGGCCTACAAGGCGTTCGCCGCCCGGCTTGCCCGCCGCGGCTACGTCGTCTACACGCCGCAGAATCCCTACCGCGGCCAGGACCGCTTCCGCGTGCTGCAGCGGAAGGCCAACCCGCTCGGGCTCTCGCTCTTCAGCGTCATCGTGGCCCAGCACGAGCGGTCGCTCGACGTGCTCGCCGCGCTCCCCTTCGTGGATCCCGCGCGGATCGGCTTCTACGGCCTCTCCTACGGCGGCAAGACGGCGATGCGGGTGCCGGCGCTCGTGCCGCGCTACGCCCTCTCGATCTGCTCGGGCGACTTCAACGACTGGATCCGCAAGGTCGTCACCACCGGCCACGGCACGAGCTACATGTTCCACGGTGAATATGAGATGACCGAGTGGAACATGGGCCACGTCGCCAACTACGCCGAACTGGCCTGGCTGATCGCGCCGCGGCCCTTCATGGTGGAGCGCGGCCACCGCGACGGCTGCGCGCCCGACGAGTGGGTGGCCGCCGAGTACGCGAAGGCCCGGCTCGCCTACGTGCGGATGGGAATCCCGGAGCGGACGGAGATCGAGTGGTTCGACGGTCCGCACACGATCAACGGCGACGGCACCTTCCGCTTCCTCGACCGGTTCCTCGGCGGCCCGCGGGGCGGCGGAGCCGCACCCTGAGAAGCCGTTGCGGTCGGCGGCGACGTCCCCGTGCCCGGCCTTTTTTTCGCGCAGCCCCGTGCCATGACGGATACACGCGTTTCCACCGACGCCGCGCTCGACGCGGCCTACCCGCTCACCGCGGATCACGAACTAGGCTCTGTCTGAAAACTTTATTCGGCCGTCTGCTTGGTCTTTTCGAGCGGCTCTTCGTTGGCTTCACCCGCCGTATCGCCTGGATACGGCTTGGCTCAGCCGCCTTGATCCGCTCGAAAATCCGCGGCGCAGCCGATCCGGCCCAGTTCTCAGACAGAACCTAGGAAAACGACCACCGCGCCTGGCAGGCTGTGGATAAACAGCCTGCTCGATCGCAGGGATGCGATCGCGGGAGCGCAGCTCCCGTGAAAACCGGAGGTTTTCATTCCTGGAAAAAGTCCCGGAGGACTTTTTCCACGGGCTGCTGGACGCCCTCGACCCGCGCGGGGGGGATCATGGCCGATCCCCTCAATCCGGTGCGCTTCGAGCGGTGAAGGGCGTTTTCCCGCGGCAGGGGGCGGGCGCGGGCCGCCGCGGCGACGGTCCGGCAGCCCCGCGGTGGCCCCGGGGGTGGCGGCCGGGTAGGCTCTTTTGCGGCTGGTTCGCGAGATCCGGCCTGTTTTTCATCGCTCGAGGCGGAGGGAAGAATGCGCACCCTGCATCACTCGTGCGGCCGCGCGGCCGCGTCGTGCTCCCCGGCTCCCGCGGACGTGTCCGGCGCCCCTGCCGGCACATGCCCGCCCCCCCGCCGTGCGGGCGGGTTCACGCTCGTCGAACTGCTCGTGGTGATCGCCATCATCGGCGTGCTCATCGGGCTGCTCCTGCCGGGGGTGCAGGCCGCCCGAGAGGCGGGCCGGCGGATGCAGTGCGGCAACAACCTCAAGCAGATCGGCCTGGCCATCGGCGCCGCCCACGACGCCAAGAAGACGTTCCCCAGCGGCCGCACCACCCGCGACAACACCGACGTGTCGTGGGCCTTCCGACTCCTGCCCTACATGGAATATCGGGAGGTCTACGACGCCTGGAACTCGTCGCTGCCGGCGCCCGATCCGGGCAACGCCAAGGCGATGCGCACCCCCGTGCCGACCTACTTCTGCCCGAGCCGTCGCGCGCCCGCGGCCGACCGCAACTTCGACAACAACAACGGCATCCCGCCGGCGAATTACCTCGGCGTGGCGGCGGGGGGCGACTACGCGGCCAACGCCGGCACCTACTTCAACTACGCCCCCGCGGGCAACGGCACGGTGGACCCGACCCGCGAGGGCCCGATCCACACGCTCTCGAGCGTGAAGGCCGCGCAGGTCACCGACGGGCTGAGCAAGACGTTCGCGGTGGGCGACCGGCACATCCCGCCGTCGATTCCCGGGGCCGGCTCGATGGACGGCTACAACCGGGGCGACACCGCGTTCTTCGCCGCCGACACGCCCCACACGCTCTTCCGCGACACCTATCGCGGCCTCGCCGATTCCCCGGCCGACACGAACAACCGCAAGTTCGGCGCGATGCACCCGGGCACCACGCAATTCGCCTTCCTCGACGGCCACGTCGACGCGATCGCCAACTCGACCTCCAACGACGTGCTGCGGATGTATTCGGCGATCGCCGACGGCGACAACCCCAACGATCCGGGCGACGGCAACGACACGAACTACTGATCCGCGGGCGATCCCCGGGCACGCCGTGCGCCTGATCGCGGCGCACGGGACCAACGACGGAGGATGCGATGAGTCGGCGCGTGACGAAGGCGGCGGAGCGGGAACCGGCTGACACCCGCCGGTCGCGCACGTTCTGGATCACGGCGGCCGTTGCGGCCGTGGTGCTCGCCGGGGGCTCTTATCTCCTGCAGCCGAGCCGGGCGACGCGGATCGCGGCGCGGACGATCGCCCTGCAGGAGGAGCTGCTCGCGAAGGCCACGGATGCCGCGCCCAAGCGTCCGGCGATCGAGGAGATCACGAGGAACGTCGACACCCTCCCACCGGACGAGATCCGGCGGGTGCGCGACGCGCTCTTCAAGCAGCTCAAGACGATGCGCGAGGAGAGCCTCGGGCGGTTCGTCGCCGCGTCGCCCGACGAGCGGCTGATGCTGCTCGACGACGATCTCGAGCGGATCCGACTGGCCCGCCGGCTGATCGACGCGACCGATCAGGGGGGCATGCGGCCGATGACGGAGGCGGAGCTGCTCGAGCGGGAGGAGAAGCGGAAGCAGCGCGAGGAGCAGGCGCGGCAGGCGCCGGCCGCCAAGCCCGCCGCGGCCAAGCCTCCGGCCGCCAAGCCGACCCCGCCAACGCCGCGGCCGCAGACGGAGGAGCAGAAGCAGGTCGCCGAATACTTCGAGGCCCTCACCAAGCGGGCCAAGGAGAAGAAGGTCGATCTCGGCCGCATGTTCGGCCGCCCGCCCGGCCGGGGCTAGTGTCCTGAACCAGAGGTTCATGACACTCGAAGTTGCTTGATTCCCGGCCTGAAAGGCCGGGAATGTCGTGTCGTGAATCGAAACGAACTTCCGACTCACGACACGAGTGTCCTGAACCAGAGGTTCATGACACTCGAAGTTGCTTGATTCCCGGCCTGAAAGGCCGGGAATGTCGTGTCGTGAATCGAAACGAACTTCCGACTCACGACACGAGCTGGCTGTAGACAAACAGCCTGCTCGGTCGCATGGATGCGACCGCGGGAGCGCTGCTCCCATGACCACCGGAGGGTTTCGTGCCTGGAAAAAGTCCCGGCGGATTTTTTCCACGGCCAGCCAGCTTCGTCCGTGCCTGCGCGATCGCGGCGCCCGTCGTCACGGCAAAGATTTTTCCCGTGGGCCATCTGCGTGATCGTGGATGGCACGCGGCCGGTGTGTCCCGCCGACGTCGACATTGACGATGACGCAGACCGTGCCGATTGTCCCTGCGGGCGCCGTCGTCCGGCCGACCGATCGCGGCCGATCGCTGCAGGGGAGAAACGCATGTCGCGGACGGCGGATCTTCGCGAAAACAGCAGCCTCCTCCCGCTGCGTGCGGACTGCGGGTTTTTTTAACGAGACGTTAGCGCGTTTCTAACTGGACGGTTGGGGGTCCACAGGCGAACCTGATTGGGTTTCTTCGGCCTCGCGGGGGTCGTGACCCCCCGCCTTTGCGCGGCTTCGAGGGTCGGCTCGCCGGACCGACCGCGGCCGGAAATCATTCTCTGCCTCCCCGCCCCACGCTGACGAGATGGCCCCATGAGCCTCGCCCGGGTCCATGGACCGAACTCGACCTGCGCACGGGTCGGCGGGTTCACCCTCGTCGAACTGCTCGTGGTGATCACGATCGTCGGCGTGCTCGTGGGGCTGGTGCTTCCGGCGCTGCAGGTGGCCAGGGAGAGCGCCCGACGAACAAGCTGCCAGGCCAACACCAAGCAGATCGGGACCGGCCTCGTCCATCACGACGGCACCAGGCGCCATCTCCCCGGCTGGCGCAACACCGTCGACCGCTACACCGCCGCCATGGTGGCATCGGGTTCGGCGGAGCTGGCCTGCGTCTCTTGGACGGTGCCCATCCTCCCGGAGCTCGGCAATCACGAACTGGCCACGTGGTACGACCAGTACACGGCCGGCCAGGACGACGCCGCGCGGAAGAAGGTCGCCATCTTCATCTGTCCCACCTCGAGCGCCGACATGGGAGAGGCCGCGGCGCTGTGCTACGCGGTCAACGCGGGCACCGGCGCCGAGGTGTTCTCGGGAACGGCGGCCCCGTTCGAGCAGTACCGTGGCGACGGCGTTTTTCTCGACGCTGTCGGCAACTTGAGGACGGGCTCGGGCGGCTCGGTCTTCGACGACACCCGTCCGCTCTACGGCCCCGCCCGGGCGTCGCTTTCGCAGGTGACGGCCGGCGACGGCAATGCATCGACGCTCATGCTCGCCGAACGGTGCGGACCCTACGCGGCCGCCGGCTTCGTCGCCTGGTCCGACAATCCGCGTGCCGCCCAGGCGAACAACGCGAAGACGAGCAAGCACATCTTCATGCACCCGCCCGCGCTTCCCGCGACCGGCGAGAGCAGGTGGCCCCAGCCCTCCACGGTCTACCGCGTCGTCAACGTCACGGCCGAGACGGCGCCGCTCGGCGACCAGCAGCAGGAGTTCCAGATGCGGTACCCGTCCTCACGGCACCTCGGCAAGGGTGTGAATGTCGTCTTCAGCGACGGACGCACGGCGTTCCTCAGCGAGGCGATCGATTCGTGGGTGTACGGGCAGATACTCACGCCCAACACCAAAATCCTCGAAACCGACCCTGGCAATCCGGGAAGCAGGGCGTACCGCTGGCAGCAGTGCCCGTACGAGCGGGAATACCGCCCTTACATTTTCGACGCCGGCGATCTCGACAAATGACCGCCGGCGGTTTCCGGTGGCGGGCCTGACACGCTGTGGACGGCACGATGTGGACGGCACGATGCGGACGGCACGATGCGGACGGCACGATACGACTGACACGATGCGACTGACACGATGCGACTGACATGATGCGACTGACATGATGCGACTGACATGATGCGACTGACATTGCGGACCCTGTTGGCGTGGATCGACGGCGTGCTCCCCCCGGACGAGCACCGCCTCATCGGCGAACGCGTGGCGTGCAGCCGGCTCGCCACGCGGTTGAGCGAGCGGATCAGGGAGACGGCCGCGCGCGGCGCGAACGACGCGCCGTGGACGAGTGTCGGGCGAATCGCGGACGACCCGAATCTCGTCGCCGAATACCTCGACAACACGCTGTCGACGGAGTATCTCAAGGCGTTCGAACTGAACTGCATCGAATCGACCAGCCATCTCGCGGAGGTGGTCTCCTGCCATCGCATGCTGGCGGAGTTGTTCGTGCGGCCGGAACTCGAACGCGGTTTCAGCGACGAGCAGCGGCTGGGCATCCGGGAGCGCCTCGGGCGGCTCCTGATGTGGGTGCGGGCGTACGCGGCGGCGGATGTGGCGCACGAGGCGAGCCCCGCGCCGCCGGGCCGAGACTCGACCCTGCGCGAGTCGCAGGAGACGGCCCGCGCGATGGTCACGGCGATGGTGCTGGATGCCGGCTCGCACGGCGCGCCCGCGAGCACGGCCCCCGGCTGGAAGAGCGTCGCGATCGACGCGCTCGTGAGCAACGGCCTGTTGGGGGCCCGCGACCGTGACGAGTCGGAATCCGCCCCGTCGGCGGGACCAGCGCCGGGCCCCACGACCCCACGCACGCCGCTCTTCGCGTCGTCATGGGTGGCCTGGCTGTCGGCCGGCATCGCCCTCACGCTGCTGCTGGCGCTCGGCGGCGCGCTCACGTCCTTCGGCAAGACCCGCGGGTTTCGTCCCGAGCCCGGATGTTTCCGCTGCACCGAGCCCTAGTGTCCTGAACCAGAAGTTCATGACACTCGAAGTTGCTTGATTCCCGGCCTGAAAGGCCGGGAATGTCGTGTCGTGAATCGAAACGAACTTCCGACTCACGACACGAGTGTCCTGAACCAGA
>Ga0114963_10002271_pt1 | contig 13146 bp, 22 predicted proteins | sample C_131016_EF_Meta_FD_87019 | JGI IMG/M metagenome (GOLD analysis project Ga0114963, IMG submission 87019) | Freshwater microbial communities from Lake Croche, Canada to study carbon cycling - C_131016_EF_MetaG | ecosystem: Environmental > Aquatic > Freshwater > Lake | place: Lake Croche, Canada...
AAAAGTTTTACGCCCGAATCAAACGGGTTACCGCCACAATTTGGCCGCGATCATCGCGGACGGCGGTAGGGCCTGTGTCCGGAGCGAACACGTTGTCGGCGTTTGGCAGCGCCGTCAGCACCATGGTGCTGACCAGTACTGGCTGCGTCAGGGGCAGCGTCAGGCCTTCCACGTTGCCCGTGCTCCGGTAGGTGGTCGGGATTCCATCCAGCGACAAAGCGCTGGTCTCAACTGTCACCACACGAGCAACAGTGCCCGAGGCTGGGAAGGTCCGGTCGCTGCCATCATGCAGCCGGACGGTTATATCGTGAGGGGTCAGGTTTATCATTGTTTGCTCTCCTTCTTCTGAGCGGCCACCGGGCGGTGGTTTTCAAATAGTCCACAAGAGGGGTGATTTTCCCCCCCGCAATAACCGCCGAACTGTTCGCAGGTCGGGCAGGGGTCTTGAGGATTTCTCTCTGCAAGTTTTTGATAAAAATCAGCCTTAGTCGTTAGACACAAGTACGAAAGGCACATTTCCTTTGTATAGTCGGTGCCGAGCGTTGCCGTCAGTGACGCTTCAGCCTGTTTTTCTTTTCGGCCTTGCGGCCACTCCTGACCGCAGCGCGGCCATTCTTCGGCCTGCTCTCGCAGGCGAACGGCCTGTGCAAGAGTCATTCTTCCGATTTCCACGTTGTTCTCCTTTTCAGTATGTGCATATAGTACATAAGGAGGAACCGTTTGTCAATCGTATCATATCCTCTGATAACCGAAAATTTTTATATTCCACTAAATAGTTTAAAACAGGATTTATTTTTTTTATGCCAGAGCCCACAGTCAGTTATATTTCTGCAAAAATAGCATCAATGGTAGGCGGATTCTTCGGTGGCGCCGCCATTCTAACATTTATCAAACCAAAAACAATCACAGAAGCGTTTACACGAGGTGGTGTCTCAGTAGGCACAGCCATTATTTTTTCTTCATCATTGCTCGAAGTAGCGAAACTGACTCCTAGTGTAGAAAATTATGCAATGTCAGGCTTTTGCGTTGGATTCGTATCATATAGCCTACTAGGCATGATTGCAAATTTTCTTTACAAGCATGAAAAAGATGATATCGTGAGTGTTGTGAACGACATTCGCGGAAAAAACGATAATAAGGATTAGCCATGATTTCTCAATTTGATTATTTGTTATATCCGTATTTTATAGTAATGAATTTTATATGTTGTATAACGATCTTTATCGGAGGTCTGTATATTGCCATACACAGCAGAAAAATTCCAATTTGGTTAAGAACATGTCTTTGGTATGTTGGGTGCAGTGCTTTTTTTACAGCCACAACAATTCTTTTAGGATGGATATTTGGTCCTCAATTTGAATTATCTTATAATAATGTTGGAATAATCGGAGAAATTTTATTTAAGTTCTGGATTGCATTTACAACTATTGTATTCTTTTTTAAGACTGTCAGATCTGATATTAAACATTCTAAATTGAGACACATTGAAGATTGAGCTAGAATTTTCTGGCTGAACCTAAGTTCTGTGATACAGTTTTATGTGCGTACTACACCGTTTACCTGAGGACTCCAGGCATCAGTGGCTATTATTAGTTTCATTAGTTTTGTTGCCAGTATAAAATTGACCAATTGCCGTCGTAGTCTTCGACTAATGCACTGCAGCTTTCCACAAAGTCACCGTCGTTCATATACTCAATATTTTCAATAATTTTTATTTCTGGATTATGAATATGACCGCAAATTACACCATCATAGCCTTTGCGTCTGCAATATCCAATCATGTTTTTTTCAAAATCTACGATAAAAGAAACCGCTGATTTTACCGTGAGTTTGACATATCTGCTCAGACTCCAATATCCAAATCCAAATCTACGTCTAATCCAATTGAATTTGGTATTCAGATTGAGCAGCAGTTCATACAAATAATCTCCCAAAAAACTGATCCAACGATGATATGTCAAAATGCCATCAAATAAATCACCGTGGATCAAAAGATATTTTTTACCGTTTAATCCAATGTATTCATAGTGATTATGAATTTTCACCAAACCAAAACTTAATCCGAGACCTAATGTGTTACGCAAAAACTCATCATGATTGCCAACTATATAATGAACATTGGTGCCTTTTTTGGCGTGACTGAGAATTTTACGAATCACGTTGGTATGGTTTTGATCCCATTTCCATTTCTTCTGTTGGATTTTCCAGCCGTCTATGATATCTCCCAACAGAAAAAGATTTTCTGCTTGGTTGTGTTTTAAAAAATCCAGCAATAGTTCAGCTTTACAATCTCGACTACCGAGATGCAAATCGCTTATGCAGATAGTTTTGTATTTGTTCATTTATAAATCCAACGGGATTGATTTAGTTGGAGCATCGCATAACAGCTCTGGCACAAAAACATCATGTTCATTTGTATCTTCTGGATGATTGATTTCTTCTAGAATTGTGTTACCAGCAATATTGCGACGGTATATAAAAACATTTCGCTCTGCATTCCAACGAGCAATTCTTGCGTTTCGGCAGTATCCAAGATAATAGAAACCGTGCACTAGCTCAGATTTCGCTATCATCGAATAATTCATTTTCAGATTCTTTAATTGTTGTTTCTTCTAAACAATCAAAAACCCAGTTCAATGGTATGCCTAAATTTAAAGCAATATCTCGAATTTTCACACCCGCAGTGTAGGCATTCTGTACTTCAATATAAATGTCAGACATGGCGCTCATGTTGTACTTTCTCTGGTATATGAATAATTTCAGGTGGTTTAGGGATCGGCATCCAATGAGTTACGTCTAATGGATGATTGTATTCGTTATAAAACAGCAAAGGTTTGATATTGGAAACTTCTCGATGTTGAAACCACGCAATAATTACGTCTTGCCCGTCAAAGACTAAAAAATAATTATCTTGCGTTGGTAACTTGTCTTTTATTCTAGTCCACATTTGAAGTTCCCATTAAAAGAGGCAGTTAAAACCTGCCTCTTATTTATCGAAAGTTAACGCTAAATTTCAACGAAATGAAACATAGGCAACAATCTCAAAACCCAATCTGATGTCATCGAATTTTGGTGTAGTCCACTGCATGGCATTTCTCCTTGATTTCTCTATTATTTAGCATAACTAACGATTGCTTGAGTTGCGCATCTTTCGCAGATCAGTGCTGCTCAGTGGTCGATATTCATGATTCCGAGTAGGATGACCTAGAAACACATAGTTTTCAACATCTGTCTTGCTCATATAACACCACGGTGTGAAATCAGGTTTAATTACCTGTCCAGATTCATCTTTTATTAGCAAGTGCTGAATACTATATCTGTCATCTGGTTCTGCTTTTTCCACAGGTCTATACGAATAGCCTTCAACTCGAAACCGAGCTTCAGGCAATGTTGAACTTTTTTTCATTTTACCTCAACAACATATTCCAATCCACGAACCCTAGTCATGATAGTATCACATTTCGGAAGAAGATTTTCCAACAGACCCAGAACAATGTTCTTGTCGCTTTCATCAAGTAAATTTCGAGTTTTTAGATTATGTAAAGTAGTGCGCACTGTTGCGTAGGCACGATTATCACCGATTTTGATCGTCAAGTTCATGAGAGCCTCCTCAGTTGATAGTAGAATTGTAGTATAGACCACAGCGGTTGCTAGGTCAAGTGTTGACTTTGCCAACTGTGCGACAACAGTCGCACAGTTATTTATTGCAGAAAAGTATTAACCGACCAGTTTTACAACGTTATTGATGTAAAAAGCGAGGGCAGAAATGTTAAAAATAACAATTGAAATTAACGGAAAGTTTAGCTTTTTCATTTATATTCTCCTAGTTAGATTTGTCAGCTTTGTTATTAGAAGGAAACCATTGATCAGCAAATGAGTCAGCAGTGTATTTGCACAGTGTTACGGTGTTGTTAACCAACATCTTGGCAAAGACTGTTTGAGCATCAATAAAAGTATTAGCTACTTTATTCAGTGTTTTGTCAGTGATCACACGGTTGGTAACTGTGCGTTTTGTATCCTGCAATGAATCAATAAAAAACTCTGGTGTAAACATAAAATCTCCTTTTGATCTATGACTTTATTTATGCAATTATATATTGCAATGCAATATATTTCAAGAGTTTTCGGATAAAAAATATGTAAAACATCTTTTTGTCTAAATATCGTGACATCCATTCAATCATAGGAGACACAACATGGAAAGCATTTTAGGTGTACTTGCCGCAATTTCTGTACTATTATTTTCATATTATAGTTATAAATTATTCGCCAAGATAAACTCAACAAAAGAAATTCAGACAAGCAGTAACACAGTAGTTGAAGTTGTTGAGCCAACACCAGTTGCTGTTCAACCTGAACCTGTTCAAGTTGAGGTCGCAGAAAAGCCAAAAAAGACACGCAAACCAGCTACCAAAAAGGCTGAAAAAATCGCACCTAATGTGGTAGCTTTACCTACCAAAGCTAAAAAGCCTGTGAAGAAAAAATCTGAAAAAGGCTCAAACAAGGCCTAACTGTTCAGCACGCTTAGCCAGCGCAGTGCTGGCTAAGTTCTTGCATTTTGCCTCACATTGAATGTCAAGTTGCGACAAGAAACTCAAAGCCCAATCATTTACTGCTGTATTCCAATAAAAATCACTGTGAGCACGTAGTTTGCTCTTTTTATAACCAGTGGCCAACAACTGAGCATGATCAGGCATCACATCAGCAGCATGATTGATCAGCACATCTTCTCGACTCACACTGTAATGCATTGCAGGACGTAGACCGCGCCAGCTGCCCAAAACCTGCTTGACGCGATCATCGTTGGGCTGAATGTATTCACCTTCGCGAATCCAATGATGATGTATATCCAACACAATCGGCATTAGATCAGCAAGTGTCAAGCATGCATCCAAACCATGACTCATTTCTTCGTTTTCGATGGTAATACAGTTACGGGCTTCTGGCGAGAGTCGGGCATATGCGGCTCGCATGCCTTGGGCACCGGCTCTACCCGCAATGTGGACGTTGATTTTAAATTCCTGGAACTTATTACCGTACCCCATCCAACGGACCATATCCGCATGATATTCAAAATCCTCTATACTTCTGTTTACGATATCAGGTGTTTCCGAAGCCAACACACAATACTGACCAGGATGAAAGCTCAAACGAACATCACGTTCACGAGCAAGTTCACCGATAGTGGTAAACTCTCGCTCACAATATGCGACCACATCAGATCGTCGCCAGAATGCTTTCCAATCAGCATGAGTGTACATGGGCAAAATATCACTGCCGATACGCAGCATACGTTGATGTGGCTGATACTCGCTGACAGTTCGTACCAACTTTCGAGTGATACGAATATTGTCAGTCATGAGATCCCATAGCTTACGCTCGGCAGCTTCGCGTTTTTGGCGTGATAGCCATGCCACAGTAGTTGAGCCAGTGTTCATGCCTTCAACAGACTGAATGCCTTTTTTAGGATGGCGTTCAACAAATTTACAGCAAAAACCGATTCGAGAAATGTGTTGTAGTGTAGTCATGTTGCAATAATAGCAGCATATGACTACACTGTCAACCTTTTTGGTTAGTCGATGATGCCAAAGTTAGCCCAGCGAGCATGACCTAAACTTACCCAACCAATTGGGCCACCTATGCCAGGATTTTCGTTTAAAACTATTGAGCCCGATGGTGCATCATAACTCGGCGGAGTAGCAGAACTACTGATGTTTATGTTGCCGACCTTGATTTGTTTTACCTGCACATTTCCATCCGGTGTACAAATAATATTGTCTTGACTATTGCTGCCAACAATTAAATTATTGCCGCGTTGTGCTGATATGCGAGCAGTATTTTGTTTTTGTTTGCCTATGTATAATTCTATTTCTTCATCCCAAATACTCAATGCGGTGACCGGATCCATTGTATTGATGCCCACTCTGTTTTTGGTCACATACAATGTTTCGCTAAGAAGATTTTCGCCTTGGGTTTGCAAGTCTCTGAGAATACCTACTGATTGTAAATTACTGTCTACAATACCATAAGACAGTTTTCGACCATCAATTAATTTTTGGCCGTTCACGCTGAGATTGTCAACTTCAATGCCTTCGTTTTTGATACGATCAAATACGCTAACTTGAAATGTACTGATGATTTCAGGAGCTACCATTTGTTTCACCATCGCAGCAGAATCTCTGACCAAATCTTGAAATGCTGGTGATGATTCTGGAATTTTTCCTTTGATCATGATATCGCCATCAATCACTGCATCCCCCTTGATTTCAATTCTGGGTGCATATAAGGTATCTTCCATGACTACACCTTGATCTAGAACAGTCATCTTACATGAGTTAGATCTATCGTCTATGCCTACACTGCTGAAATTTTTTATAATACCGCCGTTGACGTTATTGCCACTGATCATAAATCCTGATTTGTCAATGGCATGCCCGGGAATATAATTGTCAGGAAAAAACCTGGTGTTCATGCTAGCTAAAAAGTTACTGATATGCTCACGGGCTAAGCCATGTATATCTAATGATCCTAGTCTGGATTTTAATGTATCATCGACAAATTGATTTGCTTTGGCTTGTATTTGATTGACAATCATCAAAGAAGCATCCGCTACTTTATTGTCAAAAGCACTGGTATCCGGCATAAACTCATTGATTCGTTGATCTATGCGATTAACAATGAACCTAGATAACATATCAGTTGTTACTAGTTCTGCTATTCTTTGAGATACCAAAGAACCAATATTGTTTTCAACTTGACTTTTGACTTGTGCGCTGACTTCTGCGCTTAATTCTCTGACTAATGTATCGAAACTCTCATTTGATGGCATTCTCGAATCTCATGGTTATGACATGTTCGTAGTTTTTACGACACAGACCTTTATACATGAGGTTTTTGTGCACCAAGAATTGACCTGAGCCAGCGTCGCTGCTGAACTTGGCTAATTGCTTGAAATACATTGCTCGTCTATTGAATGGTCCATGCACGGTTAACGAATCGTCTTGATTTATTTGGTATATTTTGCTTTTCCAAGCATTTCTGTCAGCTACATTCCAATCATGAGCTTCCAAGAACACTGCATTGTTTTCTGAAATTTTGATGGTTATCGGAAAACTAAACTCGCGATCTCGGTAATCCTGATTTTTGTAGTCTCTGAGTGTAGTTATCACATGGCCGCGACACAGTGCAGAAATCTCTGTGACTAGTTGTCGTTGGGCATCGTCTGATTCGGCATAAGTGAAAAACTCATCCACTGTTACAACCGCATCAAAATGTTTGTGATACAGACCTAGTTCTGACCTATCTAATCGGGTTGCGTGAACGCCGTGAGATTTTAAAAAAGCCTCGCATTCATCATCAATGTCGGTGACAAATTTGTTACCTACATTTTTGCAGAATAAAAAGCTGCTGAATCCTACAAACAGAATGTTCTCAGGATCTGCTTCATAAAAGTTACAGATCTCATCAATTATTTCTTGTTTCTTGGAGATGATCTCGTTTGAACGAGGACTCAAAGCAAATGCTGCCAAGTTGGCTTGTGATACTTTTTGGAATGTAAACATAGTCAAGTATTTATATCCAGATTGCCTAAATGTGTTTCTGGCAATCTGGATATAATCCCAACAGGGATATGTTATTCCACTAACAAACGCGAGGTTTTAACCCTAGTTCTCGATAAATCTTCTGAACAGCTTTGGATTGACTTATACAATCTGCTAAAGCATTATGCAAATCTTCAGATTTTTTGTTGTCGCGTGGATCACCGTGAACACTGAACAAGGTTCTACTATCGCGAATCTGCCAATAGTTCCAGGGTGTAGGCCAACCATAATGGGCATATAGATTTTCCAGAATCATGATATCAAACACAGCGCCCTGCGCCCATATCACATCTACTCCCACCAAGAACTTGTTGAGTGCTCGATGAGTTTCTTCCAAACTCAGTCTACCTTCGTCACTGAAGGCTTCTATTCTACTGGTATTACTTTGTTTTAGCCACCAAGCCATAGTGGTTTCCGATGCGTCTCTGCCATCAGCCAACTGTTGATCTACCTCAGGTCTGAGGTAGATGCCAGAATCTGGTTCTTTCAGAGAATATGGATCAAACTTTACGGCACCTATTGTCAGAACCACCGCATTAGGTTTTGTGCTGAGTGTTTCGATATCAAGCATGCAATTAATCATGTATCACCTACCGGGAAATTTTAGATTCTGCGGTCGCCACTCTCTTACGAAGATTACTACTGGAAAACGAATGGTCTCTGCAATTATACACTAATTCGATCCCTCGCTTTAAACATTCTTCCTTGCCTGTGAATTCTCTGTCTCGATATTCTATCCCCAATATACGAACATCTACCGGCAAAATCAACAATAAATCAACTAAATCTTGTTCAGTTTGATAAACAACAATCTCATCTACAAATCGTGTAGCACTTAACTGAATTTGTCTTTCAACAATACTTTGAACTGGTTGATTTTTGTTTGCTGGTCGATCAATGGTAGGATCTGTTTGCAAGGCAGCAATCAAATAATCGCAATGATTTTTTGCCTCCGCCAACATAGCGATATGACCTGCGTGAAGTAAATCAAAGCTAGAAAATGTTATACCAATTTTCAATCCTTGCTCTTTAAGAAGTTTGATTTTATTGAATATCATTCTTGATCAATCTTTATTTGTAGTGGAAATCCATGATTTCTAGCCAACAATGTAGCTTCTACGCCTTTTTCTTCAGCAATTTCATATGGCAGTGTGGCTACAACTGCGGAACCTTCTTCATGAATGCGCATGGTAAGTTCTTCGGCGAATTGCTGTTCGTGATTGAATACCGTTTTTAGGCTTTCTATTACAAATTCGATGCTGGTTACATCATCATTCATATAAATCACATTGTATCTGCGCGGTGGCTTTAGATCTGTTTTGACTGCGATTCGAGGACGAATATCTGACTTGTCTTTGGTTTTTGTGTCTGACATGGTGTACCTATTTGTTAAGTGTGGAGGCAGAATCTGCCTCCACGATGAAGGACATTACTTAGTATAAGTAATGGCTATTTTGCGAGGTTTCTTTTCGTCAGGAATCACATGCTCCACTGCTACAGTGAGGATTCCATTCTTGACCACTGCTCCACGAACTTCGTGATCAGGGCCAAGCGTAAAGACTCGCTCCCAGTCTCGTGCGCTGATGCCACGATGTAGATACTCTACATCCTCCTTAGAATCCGCCTCAGTTTTCTTGCCAGTGATGGTCAGTCGCTGATCATTCAAAGACACATCCAATTCCTCTTCAGAGAAGCCTGCGACTGCCACTTCCAATAGAAAGTGCGTTTCGTCTAGCTTGCTGATGTTATACGGAGGATATGCTCCTGTGCTGCGACTGTTGGCAAATGTACGATTGATTTCATCGAAAACTCGATCAAAACCAATTACATGGCGATGAAGGGTAGGTAGGTCTAGGGTTTTAAATTCAAATTGTGTCATCTTTATTCTCCTTTCATATATTAAGCAAGAATGACTTGTAGACCCCAAATCGGGCATCTACAAATATATTTATACACGATTATCATAATAATATCAATAATTTTCAGGAAAATCGCGAGCTAATTCAACCAAAATCCTATATTGTTCCCATGCCGCTTGCACTGCTGCATTTCGCTCTCGAATGATTGAATCTGTCTTTTCTTGATTCCATAATTCCTGCATTTTGCTATAATCTTTCATTTTTTCAAACCATTCAGCATCATGGCTATATCTAAGGGTACATGGCGCACTGGCAATACCTGTGTTTTCTATAGCGCCACTGATATGAACACTTCCTGAGGTAACCTTAACAGTGTAATTAGGATCAATGTCAAGCGTAAACATCAGAACTTGCTTTTAGGCAAAGTCTTTTGTTCAACTTGCTTTTGCCACCGACGTTTAGCTTGATTTTTAGCTTTACGTCGGGCGGTAGTAGGCTTTTCATAGAACTCTCGGTCACGCAGTTCTTGAAGAATTCCACTTTCCATAACTTTCTTTTTGAATTTTCGTAATGCTTTTTCAAACTGACCGTTGATAACGGGCACTACTTTGCCACGTAGATGTGATTTGTTAAATGTTGACATGATTAAATATTTACCCTTAAAAATTGTGATTATAAAAATTTATGTTAATGATTATTCTGTTGAACTTGTTGTTGCTCTATCTCACTGAGATCATCAAAGCTGTATTCGCCATTATTTAATTTATCAGTTAGGAACTGAATATAAAGTTGGTTGTATGCATAAACATCTGTGGTATTTTTATTGACCTCAATCCATTTGACACCGTTCCATTTAAATAAACGACTTGGTACAAAATCAACTCTCATGAACATATCACCACGTTTTGGACTTGTGGGGAATTCCAAGCCAAATTCTGACTGAGGCTTTTCTATGATTGTTGGATTCGCTGCCTCAATTGGTGCTGAATTAGTTTGATCTTGTTGTTCAACTTCCGTGTCTTTGCGCAGGTAATTTTCCAATTCAACTGCTAATTGATCTGCTCGGATTAGTTCATGACTGTGAGCAGAAAATAATAGATCGCGTTCATTTTGCAGTTTGGTATTTTCATCTAAAAGATTTCTCAGTTGTTCTTCAAGATTTTCAGCGCGAGCTGCATACCAAACGTCAGTATCAACTTCTGAGCGAGTTTCTACGAGTTGTTGTTCAAGTTTATCTATCTTTTCTTGTAGCGTTAGATTACGACTCAAGGAAATATTGTGTTGTTCTTCCAATTGCTGATAATCATTGCTGAGACTGGCTAAAATATTTTCAGTTGCTTCGATGTGTTCACGCTGATGGTCAAGTTCAGCTAGCAATTCCAAATTTTGTTGAGGTGGTTGTTTAATATCTTCGACAGATTCATTTTGCTGTTCCGGATCTGGTTTTATGTACATAGGCACTACTCCATATGTATTTCCATCGATACCGGCTAGATACAAATTGTTTGCATCATTGTTTATCTTTTCTTCAGAATCAGACGATGTTGTTTCAGATTGTTGTTTGTTTTCAGTTTTAGTCCATTCAATCTGCTTGATACCGGCAATAATAAGCATTATTGCCAGTGGATCAAATACACCCACAATCAATAAAATTACCCATCGAACAGCACGCTCAAGTGATGTAGCATTTGCATCATCGCCGTAAATCAGTGCACCAACATATTTAATTGGCCCAACTTCTGCATCTGCCTTACGCACTTGAACAGCTAATGGTGCTCGCTGTTCTTGCAGTGCTATGATTTCTGCTTGTGCTAGGCTAATTGTATTTTGTAAAGAAGCACGTTCTTTGTTTTGATTTTTTCGCATCAAAACAGCATTTGCTGCCCCACGTTCTGTTTTACTTCGAGCAATAGTTTCATCAACTGTGGCATTGAGCTGATCTAAAGTTTTGCGAGCAAGCTCGATGTTCTCTCGTTGAGTCTGAATCTTTTCATCCAGCAACTGAACTTGAGCCTGAATATCTGCTGAAGGAATTGCTTGATCGAGATGTGCTTTACTGAGGAATCCAAAAACCCCAATGCTTGTTAAAAACATCAAAAACATGATGGCAGGTACCAAGTAAATCTTAAATAGCAGATTGGCACGCTGCCAATTTCTGTGAAGCCATACTGCAGTCATGACTTTGCCTGCTTCTAGCGCGCAACCCATGACGATCACCGGCAGCGGTGCAGCCGCAAATATTGCAGTCAGACCAAGAATAGAATAATACGCGGATACCCCGCTGATCAAGATAGCGATGAATAAAGTAATTGCACCTAAAAACATGAATTTATTTCCTATTGATAATATCAAGATACTACTATGAATAAATTTACAAGGCTAGAAGTTTGGTTAATATTATGATCAAGTATTTTGGATTAATTCACAGTAATAAACTTGTTAAATTATCCAAGGTCTGCCCTTGATCAAGCCGCCTGTGTTGGGATTGTTCACAATATTATTGCCACTGTACTGGGTAGGTAGTTTTGTGATGTCGTAGTTTTTTCTGGGTTCATTACTAGCCGTTCTATCGAGTTTAGCTAAATCCAACTTGGCTTTTTGACGCGATTCAAATGTAGACAATCGAGAAATCTTGTTGTGTGTGCGCAATCTAGATCCACTGGCAATACCAAGACTGGCAAGAGTTGCTGATTCTGATACTACCTGATTATTGTACACAATATCAAACCAAGCTGTTTGCACACTGGTGGCTGTTTGAATAGCTGTTTTCAGATCTGAAATGGTTTGTGCATCAGTGACGTTGTATGTATCGTACTGCGCTGTATTTAATAAACTCTGTATAGCAACGGTTAGTGGATTTCCAATAATCCATCCACTATTGCCACCGCCGTCAGTGCTGTTTAGAGCTGTTTGAGCTGGAGTAACATACATATCGGTAATGTTAAGGTAATTGTACGCCCCGGACGAAGGAAAATTAATATACACTGGGGTTCCTATATTGTAGGAACTTAAAGATGATCTATTACTTGCTGTTCCACTTAAAACAGGAAGAACGGTAAAATTCCATTCAGAACCACTATCACTAAATTGTACATCCGCGCCTGCTGCCAATGTAAACAAATTAAAAAATATCGGCCCCGCAGAACTTAAAGTGTAAGGATTTGTGGTGTCGGATAATGTAAAATTGTAATAAGTTTTGCTACCTAAATTTACAGAACCCCCACTAGATAGTGTTATAGTAGATGTGCCAGCGTTTAATGTTGCCCCCGAAAAATCAAACATTCCACTTACATTTACCGCGCTACTACCTAAATTTACAGTGCCGCCGCCGGTACAATTAAAATCAACGCAATTTAGGGTATAATTATTAGTATTAAAAATCCCAGAGGCGAGGGTCAACGTATTTACAGTTATAGCGGAGCTAAGAGATGCGGGGTTTACACCAAGTTTAGATAAATAAAGAGCGTTTAGAGGATTTACCGCTGAACGAGGAACATTTATAGCGCAAGATGCTGTACTTGCGACAGTAATTGATCCGGCTAAATTTCCACCTAAATACGTAAGATTCCCGTAGACATCTATGGGTACGTCTACAGTTCCAGTGTAAGTAGCACTCAAAGTTAAAGACGCGCATACCCCCGTACCAGAATTTATATTGGTGTAACTATTTGAATCAAAAATAACAT
>Ga0114963_10002272_pt1 | contig 13146 bp, 10 predicted proteins | sample C_131016_EF_Meta_FD_87019 | JGI IMG/M metagenome (GOLD analysis project Ga0114963, IMG submission 87019) | Freshwater microbial communities from Lake Croche, Canada to study carbon cycling - C_131016_EF_MetaG | ecosystem: Environmental > Aquatic > Freshwater > Lake | place: Lake Croche, Canada...
ATCCCACCCGGGTGTGCGCTTGTGCGCCCGGCTTGAGACAGTGATCACCCTGGTCTGCCCGCTTGCATGCAGGTGTGGTTCCAGCAATTGTGTGAGTAAAAAATGTCCCAGATGATTGACGCCAAACATCATTTCAAAGCCGTCCTCAGTCAGACCTCGAAGGCCAGCAACACCTGCATTGTTGATCAGCAGATGCAGCGGCAAATTCAAGTCCAAAAATTGACGCACACATTCGCGTACAGAAGCCAAACTCGCCAGGTTCAAAGGAATAAAGACGGCGGGTATGCTGTTCGGCAACGCTTGAATTTCGTCCAACACAGCTTGGGTGCGCGCAAGCGATCTGCCCGCAATGACCACTTGGTAGCCCGATGTGGCCAGAGCTATGGCTGTAACCCGACCAATGCCTACGTTGGCGCCGGTGATCAAGGCCACGGGGTGGGGTGAATGTAGGATGGACATGCCTGATTCGCCTTATTTCAATTGCGCCAGTTGTTGATTGATTTTCAACCTCAATTCAGAGACTGGCGCACTGTCAATGCCCATGGTTTCTTGCAATGCCCTTTTGAACTCATTTTGAGCATCGCTCAATCGCCCGGTTTTCACAAGCAAGAAAGCATAGTCAGATCGCCAAAAAACATTGTAATTTCTCTCTTTGCCCAGCAGCAGCATGCGCTCAGCAGCCAAGGCGGGCTTGTTGTTTTCCAAAAGCAATTCAATCACCTTTTCTTGCAATTGACCTTGAACGCCTGAACGCGCAATGCCCTCGTCCAACAGGTCGACGGCAGGCTGAAATTGGCTGCTTCTGTTGGCGTAAATAAGCTTGGCCGCCTCAATGTACAAGCCGGGATGGGGCGCCTGCTGTAACTGAAAAGAGTGCTTGATATCTTGAATGGCCTCTTGGGTTCGCCCCATTTTTTGGAGTGCCTTGGCTCGGGCTTGGTAAACCTCTGGATACTTGTTATTGAATTGGATGAATTGGTTGAAATACTTTAAAGCTTTGGCATATTCGCCTTTGACCAATGCAACGTTGCCATATTCAAAAAGCAGCGGTTCTTTGGGCCCCATTTTGGAGGCGGTGTTGAGATCTTTCAAAGCCAAGTCGATATGGCCGCCCTCAAAATTCAAATGCGCCCGTTGCGCATACATGTGGTAGGTCGGTTGTTTCTTGAGTTGCTCATTCAATACATCCACTTGTTCGTGAATGCCTGGATGCGCCAGGGTTAAACCAGACGCAGTCCACAGCAAGAAAGCACATGCAATTTTTTTTAACATAAGCAGGGCTGATTGAAGTTGCCATTTAAATCATGATTCAGAAAACAAAAAAGCAGCCAGACTCTGTCTGACTGCTTTGCAAAGCGCTGTTCAATTATTTCTTACTGATCAAAAACTGGTCCAACACTTGGCCGGTTTGGTTCAGCATTTGAACTTCCAAACGGTCTTTATTGGCGTCAATCAAGACAGAACCCGGAATGGCCAAACCACGCTTGTGGTCTGCGCCCGATTTGCTGCTGCCCGCCACCTGGGCACCCACCCAGTTCCAAAATGGCTGCAACACATGCGCTGCATGGTTCAGCCATTCGGTCACGACGCCCATCGAACCGTAATCGTGGTCGGCTTTGCCACCGTTGCCTGCCGCAGAGTAAACCACATAGCCGGGGGTTTTCTTGTACTCTTCGCCCGCGGCAGTACGACCTGAATAACCTTTGCCATAAGCGTGGGTAGCGGCCACGAATTCTTTGGAATCGCCATTCACTACGCCCGGGGTACCGGCATACAGGTCTTTCATGTAATAGCTGCGCTCATAAGAGTGGCTGTGGCCGTTCAAGACCACGTCCACACCGTACTTTTGGAAGACGGGCACAAACTCGTTGCGCATGTCAATCTGAGGTTTGTCGATCGACAGGGTTATAGAGGTGCTGTCTGAATCGTGGTTGGCACCCTTGGAATACGGTGGGTGGTGGAAGATCACAATCGTCCAATCGGCCTTGGTGCTGGCGTCGGCCAGATCGCGGTCCAACCAGGCTTTCATGGTGGCGCGTTGCGTGGTGTCCCGAGCGCTCAACTGAGAATCCAAGCTGATCACGTGCACCTTGCCGTAATTGAAGGAATAGTACTGCTTGGTGCCACTCGCAATGCCGCCGGCTTCGCCCGCAATGGGGGTGCTGAAAATATTCAGGTAAGGCATCAAGGTTGGCGCGTTGATGGCCGCCTTGTCCAGTATGTAGGAATTGGGGTTGCTGGATGTAGACAGTCCCCCCGCAATCACTGTACCCGCAGGGTAGCCATACAGGGCGCTGCCGTCGACCACACCCATTTCGTGGTTGCCGATGGTGGGCCACAGCGCCACGTTTTTCAACTCGGCCTTGTAGGTGTCAAACACGGCTGCTTGGTAGTTGGCGTCGTCACCGTTGTTGTAGGCGTTGTCGCCCAACATGAGAAGCATGTCGATGGCTTGGCCGCTGGTTTTTGTGAAGGAGCTCATGCCTTGGCGCACAGCATCGGCCACGCCTGGGTAAGCCGTTGGGGTGGCAACTGTAGCGCTGGTATCGCTGTGCAAATAGCCTGCAGTTCCAGAATCACCCACCACCCAGATGCGGGTGTTGCCATCGTTGGAGGGATAGCCTGTGGTGGGGGCAGTTCTGAAGGTCTGGGCTGCAGGCGCAATGGGCGCGCCACCTACCGAATAAAAATAAGCTGAGTCTGGGGTCAAGCCCGAGAATTTGGCTTCTTTGTGATCACCCGCAGTGGCGGTGGCCACCACGCGGGTGGTCAAATTGCTGGCCGAAGTACCAATGCACGCCGCCGTAGCATCACCGCGCCACTTGACGATCACTGAGGTGTCTGAGAGTTGCTGCAAGAACAAACGTGAGCTAGTGGCCTCGGTGCCTGTGCAAACAGTGTTGGCGGCGGGGGGAGGCATTTCAGTGACGGCAGAATCGCCACCGCAAGCGCTCAACAGGACAGCAAAAGATGCTGCCAGGGTGATGTGCCGAATGTTCATTTGGAAAGCGCCTTTCATTAACCAAGTGGTGAAACGTTACAGGCTGCTGACCACATTAGCTGTGGTTCGCAATATTTTCAATGCCATGGTAATTGGGGTGAGTTTCAATTCGGTGACAGGCCGAACTGACGTGTTGTGTGACGGTTTGTGAAAAGCTGCCCTTTACAAGGGACTCAACACAATTTATTGAGCGCCTGTTCAACGGCAGTTCAGACGAGATTGAAGTTTGGTACGATCCATTTAAGCGCCCAGCAGACGGTTCATCAAGTAAGAGGGGCCGCTAGAACTTACACAAATTTAGTGACAGCCTCCAGTCAAAGCGTGATCACGACCCATCCTCTGCCCAGTCAATCTCCCAATCCGTGGAGTTTCTTGCCATTTGCGCTGACGATATTCACCAGCGCTTTTTTGTTGTTTCAGGTTCAGCCCCTGCTGAGCAAACAAATCCTGCCGTGGTTTGGTGGCAGTCCCGCAGTTTGGACCACGGCCATGCTGTTTTTCCAAACCCTGTTGTGCTTGGGCTACCTGTATGCGCATGCTTTGGCGGCCTTACCCTCCCGGAAAACCCAGGCGCGTATCCATGTGGTCTTGTTGGTGCTGGCGGCCTTGTTGGCTTCCAGAGTGCTGCCCGAGGCAGAACTTCGGCCTGAGTCACCTGATTCACCTGTCATTCAGGTGTTGCTGATTTTGGGGGCCAGTGTGGGCTTGCCGTATTTTTGTTTGGCAACCACCGGGCCTTTGGTTCAGCACTGGTTCACCAGCACGGCACACGCCGCATCGGTTTTCCGTTTGTACGCTTTGTCCAATGTGGGTTCCTTCTTGGCACTTTTATCTTTTCCTTACGTGCTGGAGCCTTGGCTGGAGCAGCAGGAAATGGGGCGACTTTGGACTGCTGGTTTTTGGGTGTTTGCTTTGCTGTGTTTGCCGGTGGCTTTGGGTGCGTGGCAAAACCATTCTCCCGTCGGCGCTGCCCATTCTGATGCTGCAGATGGTGTGCCATCCATGCAAGGGGAAGCGGCCAGCGAGCTGAAGCCCTGGTGGGTTCAGCGCATGTCCTGGGTGGCTTTGCCGGCCTTGGCCTCATTGGTTTTCATTGCAACCACCGATCAGATCAGCCACGACGTGGCGCCAGAGCCAAGGCTTTGGGTGTCGACACTGGCTTTGTATTTGGTCACTTTCATCTTGACTTTTGACCACCCCCGTTGGTACCGCCCCAAGTTGTTTGCATTCCTCACGCTGGTTTTGTTGCTGGCCACTTCAGGCATGAGCGACATACCAAGTTGGCTCGGTATCGAGTGGGACTATGGCGTCAATGAAGTGCGTTGGTCGCATTACGCTTTGTTGTTTGTGGTGTGCATGCTGTGCCATGGCGAGCTGTACCGCCGCAGGCCGGTGGATACGCGTCGCTTGACCGAGTTTTACCTGTGCATGTCGATTGGGGGGGCATTCGGGGGCTTGTTTGTGACCCTGGTGGCCACCCAATTCTTTGACGATTACCTCGAGTGGTTGATGGCCTTGGTCCTGGTGGCTGTGTTGGCTTGCCATGTCTTGTTTCGCATTGAGGGGCAAGCCCGTGGTTTTGTAAGTCATGCCGCGGGGGCCTTGACGGCAGTGGTCATGGTGGCTGTGTTGTATGCCATGCAAAACCCGTGGTCTTGGCGTGAGGTCCGCAAAGACGACCGTACCGAAGTTGTGCTCGACCAAGTCCGAAATTTTTATGGCACTGTGTCCGTGAAGGAGCGGCGGTTTGTAGCGGAGCCCGAGCGCGACGATCGGGTGTTTTTCAGCGGCAATGTGACCCATGGTCAGCAGTTTCTTTCTGACGCGCTGCGTCATGTGCCGACCACTTACTATGCACGAGACAGCGGTATTGGAGAAACTTTGCTGTGGGCCATGGACCAAAAGCCGTCGCTTTCGGTAGCCTTGATTGGTTTGGGCGCGGGCACCTTGGCCAACTACGCACGCCAAGCCGATGCTTATGACTTTTATGAAATCAATCCCGCGGCCGTGCGGTTTGCACAGGAGTTGTTTGACAACTTGTCGACCTGCAAAGCGGGTGAGCAGAAAATTGTGTTGGGTGATGCCCGGTTGCGCATGGCGCAATTGCCCAAAGACAAGTTGTACGACGTGATTGTGCTGGACGCTTTCACGGGCGGATCGGTGCCCATCCATTTGTTGACACGTGAGGCATTTCAGATTTACCGCGACCACCTCACCCCAGATGGTTATATCGCGATCAACATCACCAATGCTTATTTGAACCTGTACCCCATTGTGAAAGCCCAAGCCGAGGTTTTGGGTATAGCGTACCGGCATAAATACCAGGCCTTGGATGAGATGCGCAACGTGAGAAGGAACTTGCACTTCATCATGACGAAGGACCAGGCCTACCTGAAGGCGTACCCATCGGTCAATCGCGAAGTCCAGGACGAGCAGGGTCTTTTGCTCAAACCCGAGCCTTACGACCAGCCGGGTTTGAGATTGTGGACAGACCAGTTCAGCAGCATTGCGCCGATTGTCCGGTGAAGCGTTGATTAGCGAGCCAAACTGAGGCCGTGTTTGCCTTAAATAATGAGCAACGTAGGCACAAAACCGTACGCATAACCAAGGCTTTTCGAGCAGCTGCGCCCGGCAAGCCGCTCTTCACACACCGCAAAATCTTGAAAGAGTTGGGCGCTCGCCAATCGTTTGACACTTTCCTCCGATCCCGGCTGGTCGCATTAGCGCTGTGGGCGGTTGTGTTGAGAGCATGTACCTCGTCGGCCCGTCTGGAGCCTTTACCGAAAGTCAGATAGTTATGGTTGGAGAACTGCCACGGTACCCCCTGATAATCCCGGGTCGGATGCATGGCATGAATCTGTTAATCCTTCGCGCCGCGGACCAAGCTGGTGTGGTGCTTAACATCCGAGTAGCTGTGGATCGTCATTGACCGCTAAGTCACGTTGATCATAATGATGGGTCGTGGGCCTCGCACGAAAAAGTTTCCCAAGCCCTGTAACCACGTCAGGATGCGGACACGTCTAGGCGTCGATTGTTGGGTGGTATGAACGACTCGAGGTAGTAGAGCGGTTCACGGCCAGCGAAGGCCGCGCTTTGCAGCAACATGCCACCCGTGCCTGACTTGACGCCCGCAGCGCCCGCAGCGACCTGGGAAAACTTGACAAAGGAGATGCGCTGACGCATCTCGGTCACCAGCATGTTGCTTTCCCCTCCGAGCAGCTGCTTGAGGTTGGCACCGTCGAGCGTCTCCAGCGGCGCCGCTGCGATGCCCGGGAAGGCATCCGCGCGGAAGTAAAAGCGATTGAAGAGGTTGAACTCCGCATTGACGCTGATCCGCCGTGCGATGCACACAACCGCGCCGCCAGACGGATGCAGCCATTCCGACCAAGGGCCACGCTCGTCGATGCGCTCGCGCGTAAGCACTTTGGGGAAAAGGGGCAGAAACCTCGGCTCTCCTTCTTTGCCCAAGAAACGCAGATAGATAGGCGCATCGATCGAGGCACGGCCCTCGGCGACATAGGTACCGCTGCCCTGGGTGCGAACGAGGAGGCCTTCGTCGGCCAAGTCGCGAAGCGCGCGCTGCACGGTGCCAAGGCTGAACCGCGTGAGGCGTGCCAGTTCGCGCTCGGGAGGCAGCTGGCTGCCTGGTTTCCAGTGGCCGCCGCGGATGGCCGCCGACAGCGTCTCACGCAGTTGTGCGTACTTCGCCAAGCCGGGCACGACTGCACGGGCGTATTGGTCGATCAATTGATTGGAATCGCTGTTTTGGTTCATCTCAGGCTGCCATCGACAGGCATGGTACCACGGCAGCCCGCTTGACATGTGCTCTATAGCACTGTAGTATTTCAGCATCAACGCCGTTAACAACTCACCAAAGGAAGCCCTCATGACAGTGAAGAATCTGATCGTTTTGCTTGCCGCCGCGTCGTCCGCGTTCACCGCTTTTGCCGCTGACCCAGTGCAGTGGCCTACGAAACAGGTGAAGATCACCTTTGGCTTCCCGGCGGCAAGCGCCACGGACGTGGTCGCCCGTGCCGTCGGCCAGAAGCTGTCGGAGAAGTGGGGCCAGTCGGTGGTGATCGAGAACAGGCCCGGAGCCGGTGGCAATCTCGGCACTGAAGCCGCGGCGCGGGCCCCGAACGACGGCTACACCATCTTCTTCGGAACTGTGGCCAATGCGATCAGCACAACCCTTTATACCAAGCTGAACTACGACTACCTGAAGGATTTCACACCGATCACCTTGGTGGCCACTACGCCGCTGGTGCTGGTGGCTAACCCGGCGCTCCCGGCGAAGAACGTCAAGGAGCTGACCGACTACGCGAAGGCGAATCCCGACAAGCTTAACTTCGGCTCGGGAGGTATAGGAACGTCTAACCACCTGGCTGGTGAGATGTTCAAGGCCGAGACCCGCACCCAGTTGACCCATGTGGCTTACAAGGGCACGCCGGCCGCGTACACCGACCTGTTCAGCGGTCAGGTCTCGCTGATGTGGGACAACATCGTGGCCGTGACCAACCACGTCAAAGCAGGGCGACTCAAGCCCCTGGCGGTCACCAGCGCGAAGCGCTCAGCCTCGCTGCCGGACGTGCCCACCATGGCTGAATCCGGGTTGCCAGGATTCGAGGCTGTGTCCTGGATCGGGGCGCTGGTGCCGGCCGGTACGCCGCAACCTATTGTTGACAAGATTCACACTGACCTGGTCGCCGTGCTGCGCATGCCGGAGATCAAGGAGAAGCTCGGTGCACTGGGCGCAGAGGTGGTCGGTAATACGCCAGAGCAGTTCGCGGCGTGGAACCGCAACGAGATCGCTAAATGGGCCAAAGCCATCAAAGAATCCGGCGCGCGCGCTGAGTGAGCCCGGGTGGAACATTAAAGAAGGAAACACAATGACCAGAACAACAATCAATGAGCCAGCGCGTGAGATCCCGGTGCTGATGGAAGCCGACCTCGTCGTCGTCGGAGGCGGCACGACCGGGCCCATCGCAGCCATCGCTGCGGCTCGGCGCGGCAGCAAAGTGGTGCTCATCGAGCGCTTCGGCTCCCTCGGCGGTATCCTCACGCTGGGGCTGAACACCAAGCCATCAGGCGCCATCATCGGCGGCATACCGCTTGAGATCTGGAACCTCGCTCGCAGCGTCGGCGGCGCCGGCGCCGACTACATGGCGACGACCAAGACTGGCGGTGTCAAGATTGCGTCGCCAACTGACCCTGAGATCATGAAGATGCTGCTGACGCGTCTGTGCGTGGAGGCCGGCGTCCAGATCCTTTTCGAGACTTTCGTTTCAGCACCGGTTGTCGAGGATGGCGCAGTGACCGGCGTGATCATCGAAGGCAAAGGCGGACGCCAGTTCGTTGGCGCTAAGGTGCTGATCGACTGCTCTGCCGACGCCGACATTGCGGCCAAGGCCAAGGCCCCCTTCGTGATGGGCTCCGGCGGGGCCGATGCGAAGATGCAACCTGTGTCGATGTACTTCATCATGAAGAACGTCGACCTGAACCGGCTTGCCGAATGGGCACGTACCTGCGATGACATTCCGGCGCGCGCCATTCCTCCTGACGAGGCGGGCCTCTCTTATGGACTTTGGTTGACGGGTTTCAACGGTATGTTGCGTCGCTTCCAGGAAGAGACCGGCGTGAAGCTGCAACGCGACAACATCACCCTCAAGACTGCCGACGGCCAGATGTACGTGAACGCCACCCGCGTGCTCGGCGTGGATGTATTTTCCCCTAAGGAGTTCACTGGCGCCATTCTGGAGTGCTACCGCCAGATCGAGGGCGTATGCCGCTTCCTGAAGGAACGCGTCCCGGGCTTCGAGGCGGCCCGTCTCGGGCAGGTATCGCCCATCCTCGGCGTGCGCGAGACGCGTCACATCCTGGGGGAATACACGCTGACCGGTCCGGACTCGCGCGGCGAGACCCGCTTCGAAGACACCATCGCCGCAGACAATTCGGCGCTGGATATCCATGACCCAAAGGGCGGCGACGTCGACTTCCAGAGCATGCCGCCGTACGAGATTCCGTACCGTTGCCTGCTGCCGCAAGGTGTCGAACAACTCCTGGTTGCGGGCCGCTGCATTTCAGCTGACCACGAGGCGCACGCACGTTCACGCAACATGCCGGCGTGCATGGCCACCGGCCAGGCCGCTGGTGTCGCAGCAGCCATTGCGGTGGAGGAGGGCGTTTCGGTGCGCCAAGTTCCGATCGCAAAGGTGCAGGCGGCGCTGCGCGAACTGGGCATGCCACTGCATGCCGAAGAAGTACCCGCATGAACGCGCGCTGTGGTTGATGCCAACGGGAATAAGCAATGAACTCTGACGTACTGTATGGTCAGGAGCTTCTGCCGAAAGGCATTCGTTCCCGGCTTATCGACAACAACAACGGCTGCACTATGCACGTGCTCGAGGCAGGTTTCGAGCAGCCTGGCAGGCCGTGCGTGCTTATGCTGCATGGATTTCCGGAGTGCGCTTTCAGTTGGCGCAAGCAGATCCCCTTCCTGGTTGCGGCCGGCTACCACGTCGTCGCACCCGACTTGCGCGGCTACGGTCGCAGCAGCAGTGCTGTTGTCGGTTACGACGACGACCTGATGCCCTACACCCTGATCAACCGGGTGAGCGATACCGTGGGACTGGTCAAGGCTTTGGGCTACGACCGCGTTGCCGCTGTGATAGGACACGACTTTGGCGCAGTAGTTGCCGCCTGGTGTGCGCTGCTGCGCCCCGATGTCTTCCAGTCAGTCGTGCTCATGAGCGCCCCATTCCCCGGGGCGCCCTTGCTGCCCAAGGGCACCAGCGCACGCGCGCCTAAAGGTACACTGCCCCTCACGGGTCTGCCTGAGGCGCTGGCCGCCCTGTCCAAGCCACGCCAACACTACCGGTGGTATTTCTCGACACGCGACGCCAATGCGGACATGTGGAACTGCCCGCAGGGTGTCCACGACTTCCTTCGGGCTTATTTCCACTTCAAGAGCGGCGACTGGCCTGGCAACGAGCCGCTTCCGCTGGCTTCTTGGGCCGCCAGCGAAATGGCCCGGATGCCGACCTACTACGTCATGGCGCTGGACCAGAACATGGCGCAAACCGTCGCCCGGGAAATGCCTACAGCCGACGAGATCGCCGGCTGCGCGTGGCTGACCGACGGAGAGCTTGCTGTTTATGCCAGCGAATACCGGCGCACCGGTTTCCAGGGCGGTCTGCAGGGCTACCGCATCGGTACCGACCCGCGTTTCAGCGGTGAACTTAAGGCCTTCTCAGAGCGCACTGTTGACGTTCCGGCGATGTTCATCTCAGGGGCGAGAGATTGGGGAACCTACCAGTCTCCCGGTGCGCTGGAACGCATGAGCGAGATCTGCACTCAGCACCGCGGCATTCACTTGGTTGAAGGCGCCGGTCATTGGGTGCAGCAGGAGCGCGAGGAGAAAGTCAACGCTCTGCTCGCAGAGTTCCTTGCTCAACGCAAAGACAGGTGACATTGACATCATGGGGCAGTATTTTTTTGACGTAGATTGGAATTGTGGCGGTGCATGCCGAGATTCAGTCACTTTGTTAATCAGCTGAAAAAACCAACTGCAAACGACGAACGCTTCGCACTCGCGGCTTCACAAGCAGTGAGCCTCACAACAGCAGGCCGATAGGCTGGACGATTGCCAAGTACATCGAAATCAAGGAGCCTCAGTCGGACTGACTCAAGCCTGCCAAACCCCGTACCCTTGTTCACGCAAGCGAATGCCCAGATCGACTTCCATGTACTGCGCATCCCCATAGGGCATGGGGTTCAAGTGTTCAAAAAGTTCAGTCATCAAGCGCATCCCAAACCGAGTGACGTATTTGTTGGCGTGGATGCCAGCCTTGTGGTTGTCAAAGCGCACATCCGGGTCCAGCCCTGTCATGCCCACATAGACGCAGGGCATGCCCCTCACATAGCCTGGGTTCGACTTGAGGAACTTTTTCTCATCCAAGACCTCCTTGGACAATTCGACGACGTAAACGTTGTGCTTTGCGCGCATTCAAGCATTGTGATCTAACACCTGGCAGCCCATATTGTGGTTAGTTAGATGGCTCTTAAAGGCCCAAAACGGTCTTTCAGGCTGCGTCATCGCAAGTCAGGTATGCCGCGATACCGGTCTCACAGTCTTGCGATCTGCCTTATCCAAAGCGGCCGTTGGCAGCAAAAGATCGACGCCCGGTTTGTTACAAACCTTGGGTAAGAGTGGGCACCGACAATTGACCAATTGGAGTCATTGCACTGGCTGATTTACTCACTCATAAGGAGTCAATTGAATTCGGAGAAGCCGGGCCCCACCCAAACGTGCACCGGCGTACTACTGGTGGGCAGTACTGATCACCCGTATTGACGAAGTCTTCCCGATGGGGCAGCGCAAGCGGCCCCCGACTTTGAGGTCAGCTGTCCCTGCTCGTAAAAATTTAAGAATTCCAAGCCCGTACTGGTTCAAGGCAGAGGTTCCGATCACCTCGGGAAAGTAGCACATCCAGTGCCGTTCCGCATCAGCTTCGACACCCCGATTTATCAATTGAACAATTCCGAATGCGTTCCTGTACGAACAAAAACAACTAAGCCGTTTTTGCTAACCTCATCGAGTTTGTAGGCGAGTAAAAAATCACCTCCAACATGACATTCTCTGTGTCCTATCCAATCACCACCGAGGGGGTGATCAAGCCATTCTGGGCCAAGAGGCCCGCTGTTGCCAATTAACAGCAGCATCACTTCCTTAAGCCGATTCATGTCATACCGGCCAGATCGCGACAACCGCTCCCAGTCCTTCAGGAATAATTTCGAATAGTCCGCCGCGCGGGATAACGTTGTGCGTTTACTGGCGGCTGTTTTTTTCAAGGTCATCAAACAGTTCTGCAGCGGTGTCAAAGCGGGCGCGACGGTTACGTGTAATCTCATCGGCCTCCGTCATCGCGGCGCGGGTTTCGACGTTTGGCACCTTAAGTGCAAATGGCATTTGCTTGTCTGCGATCACTCGCATTAGAAAAACCCGAACTGCGTCTGAGACCGACAAACCCATTGCGGCAAGTGTTTCAGTAGCTTGCGCTTTAATTTTTTCATCCACACGCACATGAACCATAGTGCTGGTAGCCATAGTGACATCCTTTAATGATGAGTTACATTGTATCTCAAACAATGCAGGCAGCGCAAGCGCTCAATGTGCCCATAAGGGAAAGTGTGTACTTTTTAATTTTGAGCTCAGCATTTGACATCCAAGAAAAGATCACTGGTCAGGTTGTCAAGTCTACCCGGGGATGCGGGGCCCCGAATCCTGTTTAAACGGGGTGAGTATTCATGGTTTGGCATTCGCATCCCAAATTGGAAGCTTTCTAGGAGTTATTGCTTTGGACAAATTAACTCAATTCCCCAATGCACCCCGAACGGCTTCTATCGCGACACAACGGTACTAAAGGAAAGGCACCCTGGCATTCCTCCCAGCCCATAGACGCTTTTCATAGCGCAGTCTGACGCTGCCGCTTGAACCCATGGGGATTGCGTGGGTTCACCGCCTGAAGCTCAAGTGCACTACCATCAGCAACTTGCCAATCCCCAAGGGACGCGTGTCTCGAATTCAACCCATTGGCCACCCAAAAACCGGGACAATTCAAAGCCATGCATGCACTCAGCGGCCTCCTGCACACCATTCCCAGTAAGACGGGGGGCCTGAGCGCGTATGTCACGGGACAAGGCCGGCCGCTGCTGCTGGTGCATACCGTGAACGCTTCTGCCAGCGCGGCCGAGGTGCGGACGGTTTTTGAGCGCATGGGCCAGCACCGCACGGTCTATGCCATTGACTTGCCCGGTTACGGGAACTCCGAGCGCACTGACCGCCTGTACACGCCGCGCCTGATGACCGACGCGATATTGGACTTGGCTGCCTACATCCGTACGCAACACCCAGAACAGGCCATAGACGCCCTCGCTGCATCCCTGTCGTGTGAGTTTTTGGCGCGCGCAGCGGTGGAACAGCCGGCGACGTTCAGAACCCTGTCGCTGGTCAGCCCTACCGGATTGAGCGGCTTGCGACTGCGCCAGGGACCTCCGGGCACTACCTATGGCCAAGACGGGTTATTGGCGCTGTTGAATGGCCCCGGTTGGGGACGCGCATTGTTCAAAGCCCTCACTCGGCCGGG
>Ga0114963_10002273_pt1 | contig 13145 bp, 9 predicted proteins | sample C_131016_EF_Meta_FD_87019 | JGI IMG/M metagenome (GOLD analysis project Ga0114963, IMG submission 87019) | Freshwater microbial communities from Lake Croche, Canada to study carbon cycling - C_131016_EF_MetaG | ecosystem: Environmental > Aquatic > Freshwater > Lake | place: Lake Croche, Canada...
AGATTTCGAGGGTGAGCCCGGCCACCAGATCGATTCCCCTGGCGAGCCAGCGGACACGCCTCAGCGGCTGGATGATGACCGGGTCGCTCAGCACGCCGATCGCCAGGTACGATATGCCGCCGACGAGCAGGAAAAGCACTGGGTAGAACTGCCCACCCACGCCGCTGACGACCATCGCGTATTTCAGTGCAAAGTACGCAATGCACAGCAACACAGCCAGGCAGGCGCTCGCCCAGAAGTGGCGGAAGGCGGACGTCCGCGAGCCCGCCACGATCATGCCTCCAAGGAACAGGGCTGTGTCGAAGGAGTCGTAGACACTCGTCGGCACGCTGCCGAGGCTGAGCCGTGCGGCAGGTCCGAGCGTGGCGGCGTCGCGAATGCAGTCGTAGAGAAAAAACCCGATCGCAGTGGCGAAGCCGGCGTAGAGAATGGGCCTGGAACGCGGCAAAGCCACGATGTAGCCAATCACGTAGATGGCGACGATGTTCCTGACATACGTGAACGGCGTGGGCCAGATGAGCGCGCGACAAGCTTCATCGAGTGTCCACGGCGGCAGGCCGTTCACGGTCGCGTAGGCTCGGCCACCGACGACCCCGATGAAGAGCAGCACCGCGATCATCACAGCCGGATAGATTCTGACCAGCCGACGGGCGAGGAAGGGTATAAACCGCTGTGGCCGCGAGAACAGGCTCGAACCGATCCCGAAGCCCGACATCAGATAGAAGAAACTGTTCCCCAGGAACCCGTCGAGGGCGAGGAATGGTCGGGGCCAAAACGACTCCAGATGCGAGTTGACGATCAGCCCGCAGGCAACGCAAAGAAAGAGCGACGTATCGAGACGGAAGGATCGACCGACAATAGCCTCCCCAGACCCGCAAGGCGGGTTGCCGCGAGACTCCGGAATGCCGACGGAGGAAGCCATATGAGCACTCTACCACGACGTTGAGAGCCACCTCTTGAGGATGTTTGCGCGCCTTGCACATGATTGATTTCACCGCTTGTTGCTTTCCAGTCACACAGGACTAGCCTTAAGGAACGAATCCTCTCGACGATAGGAACGGCCGTCCGTGTGTGGCATCTGTGGCGTTATCCGTGTCGAGTCGATTCCTGTTGAGGATTCGGTCCGCAGGATGATGCGCGCGATGATCCATCGCGGTCCGGATGACGAGGGCTACGAGGAGCGGCCCCTCGGTCGCCACGACGACACGAGGTCGACCGTGGGCCTTGGCTTCCGGCGGCTTTCGATCCTTGACCTTTCCCCGGCCGGCCATCAGCCGATGGTCAATCCCGCGACCGGGGATTGCCTGATCTTCAACGGAGAAATCTACAACTTCGTCGAACTTCGCACGCGACTGCGGGCCGAGGGTGTCGAGGTCACCAGTTCGGGCGACACCGAGGTCTTACTCAAGGCGCTCTCGCAGTGGGGCGAACGTGCTCTCGAAGAACTCGACGGCATGTTTGCACTTGCATTCTACGAGGCCCGGAACCGGCGAGTCTTGCTGGCCAGGGATCATCTTGGCATCAAGCCGCTCTACGTGGCCCAGTCACGGGGCAAGGTCGTATTCGCGAGCGAGATCCGGGCCGTCCTGGCATCTGGCCTGGTGTCGAACGAACTCGATCCTGCCGGCATGGCGAGCTTTCTTGCCTACGGATCGCCGCAGGACCCGCTCACCGTGATGAAGGACATCCGTTCGTTCCCTGCGGGATCCTCCTGCTGGTTCACCGGCGATACCGTCTCGACTCCCGGTCCCTCAACGCCGACGCCCTACTGGAACTTCCCCTCCGTCGCGGCTCCGACGAGCGAACGGGATGCGGTGACGCAAGTCGGTTCGCTGCTCGATTCTGCCATTCACGACCAGATTCTTTCCGACGTGCCGTTGGCTGTTTTTCTCTCTGCCGGAATCGACAGCGGCACGATCGCCGCCATAGCCAGCAGGTTCGCGCCGTCATTGCGAACCCACTGCGTCGGATTCACGAGCGACAGGGAATCGAGCGAACTCCACGGTGCCGCCGCCACTGCGGCAGCGATTCATTCACAGCATTCCCAGACGGTCCTGAGCGACCCCCAGATCAAGATGTTCTGGCAGCAGTGGCTCGATGCCGCTGATCGTCCGAGTGTCGACGGCCTCAACTCCTTCATCGTGTGTGCCGCCGTCAAACAGGCCGGCGTTACGGTCGCTCTTTCAGGCGCCGGAGCCGACGAGATCTTCGGCGGGTATTCGCACTTTGGCAACATCCCAGGCCTTTATCAGCAGCTCTCATATCTCGCGGCATTGCCACCCTCGTTGAGGCGGACGTTGGCCTACGCTGCCAGCGGTCTGATGAGCAGGAATCGTCGTGAACGCGCGGTTGATCTCGTCACCCGCATCGACTCTCCACTTGACGTTCTGCTCTGGAGACGGCGGATCTTCACGAATTCGCAGTTGGCTGCGTTTGGCGTACGGCCGAACGAACTGGGGCTGTCGCCACACTACCTTCCGGAGGCCGCACAACAGCAGGTCGAAGCGAACGCCCCCATCGATACCTTTCAAGCTCTGTCGCGGGCGGAATGCCGCCTCTATCTCGCCAACACGGTGCTGCGGGACGTGGACGTCAACAGCATGGCTCATTCGCTCGAAGTGCGTGTGCCTTTTCTCTCGCGGCGGCTCGTGGATTACGCCACAAGCCTCCCCGGAAGCATTCAGCAACCGGCGGGCGGTGGCCCCAAACATCTCCTGCGGACAATCGGCCGGGACCTGCTCCCCCCGGCTGTGTTCAGCCGCACGAAGACAGGCTTCTGTCTTCCCATCGCCGAGTGGATGCTGGGGCCCCATCGCGACTCATGCACGGCCGCCGTCGATGCGGTCGCCGCCTGCCCGATGTTCGATGCGGAAGCGGTCCGCGGACTATGGCAGACATTTCTGGCTCATCCGCAACAGTGCTACTGGAATCGACCTCTGGCCCTCGTGACATTGGGGAATTACCTGATGCGGCACACGACGAACTGACGGGACATGCGGAGCGTCGCCACTGCGCGGAGCGTCGCCACTGCGCGGAGCGTCGCCACTTCGTGGAGCGTCTCCACTTCGCGAAACGTCGCCGTCGATCACGAACGCATCTGCATCTGCAGCCGCTCTGCAGGCGTGCCAAACCGGACCCTTGCGGGATCAAAGGATGGATCTGGCGACATGTAGGGTCGATCCCACTGCTTGCCTGGATCAGCCCACACTTCAAAGGAAAAACCCGCATCGAGGCAGGGAATGCCGAGCGGCCGTAACTGCGGAAAGAGCGCCGACTTGCCGACGCCGCCGCCGAGCAGGCAGATGTCGGGCTTCTCGTGCAGTCGTGAAAGGTCAAGCGTGTCGGCAAACGAGCGGCTTGGAGAAATCGTCAGCCATTCGATCCCACGCGGGTTCACCGCCTGGATCGAACGGGTAATCGCATCCCGCTTGTCTCCCGTCGCCGAATGGATGATCAAAACCCGCCGCCCGTCGATAAGCGAAGGAAACACGGGCCCACGCAGCAGACCGTATACGAAATAAAACGGCACATAGTTGTCGAGCGTGAGGACGACGTCGTGCTGTTTCAGCCATTTCTTCACCGACGGGAAATAGTGTTCCTGAAACGGCGTGGGCGCGTAGCCGAGATGGAGCGCAAGAATGCCGTCCCTCGCAACTTCCAGATATCGCGATGAGAGCATGGGGAGGAGGGCCTGGCGTTCGGCATACGTCATCGCGCCGGATGAGACTCCCGGAGCCGTCTGCGCCCTGAACCCGATGAGCCTCTCACGAATCATGGTCCGTGCCTGTAACAGTCGGATCTTCAAACGGAGCATCGCGGCATGCCGGACACTCGGCGGCTGATGCCCGAACAGCAGCAGGAACTCCCCGTCGCTCATCCGGCAAACGGGGAGATAGGTCGAGCCCACGGCCTGCAGCACACGCCCCGCAAACCGCTCAAACCAGGCGCTGCACTCGACCGGTTCGGGCGCAAACGTAAAGGACGGTGGAATCCGATGCTTATCGAATCCAGGAATGGAGAACGGCACGCTCGTCGGCAACACCCTGTACGCCGGAGGCAGCACGATCTCCCCGTCTGTCGGGGCGGCGGCCGTCGCGGGTATCGACTCGTCGCGGGGCTTCATGGACTTGACCAGGAAAACGTCTGTTCATCCGATGACTCGAAGTATTCTAGCATGCAGCCACTCCCGGATGACGAGACGGCCCGCAGGCACATTCGGCCATGAAAGTCGTTCAGCTCAACTACTCCGACTCCATCGGCGGCGCCGCCCGTGCCGCCCATCGCATTCACCATGCGGTTCGCAACGCAGGCGTCGATTCGAGTCTGGTGGTGAACAGGGCCGTTCTGTCCGACCCGACGGTTATCGGTCCAGCCACGACCCCTGGACGACTCATGGGAAAGGCGCGTCGCATCCTCGCAGCTCCGTGGCAGAGTGTTCTGAAGGGAGGCAGTCCCGGTCTTCATTCTCCCGCCTGCATCCCGTCCCGCTGGGCGAGCGGCCTCAATGCTTCCGCTGCGGATGTCGTGCATCTGCATTGGATCAACGGCGAAATGATGTCGATCGCGGACATCGGCCGTCTCACGAAGCCCACTGTCTGGACCCTTCACGACATGTGGGCCTTCTGTGGCGCGGAACACTACACGGATGGCGTGCGCTATCGCGAGGGATACTCGGCCGCGAATCGGCCGCCCTGCGAGTCGGGCTTCGATCTCGACCGCTGGACGTGGCTTCGCAAGCAGCGGCACTGGCAGCGTCCGTTCCAGATCGTCACCCCGAGCCGCTGGCTGGCGGACTGTGTTGGGCAGAGCGCCCTGATGCGACATTGGCCCGTCGCCGTCATCCCCAACCCCATCGACACGGAGGTCTGGCGGCCGGTGGACAAGCTGCTTGCTCGGCAAAAGCTGAACCTCCCTCCATCCACACCGATCCTGCTCTTCGGTGCATTGGGCGGCGAAGAGGATCCACGTAAGGGATTCGACCTGCTCCGCGACGCATTGCAGCACCTGCGGGACCGAGTCAACGGACTGGAACTCGTCGTCTTCGGGCAACTGGCACCGTCGCAGGAAACGCCCCTGGGCTTTCCCGTCCGTCATACCGGCTACCTGCACGACGACGAGAAGCTCCGGCTGCTCTACAGCGCCGCCGATGCGGTGGCGGTGCCCTCGAGGCTCGAAACCTTCGGCCAGACGGCGTCGGAGGCCCACGCCTGCGGAACACCCGTCGTCGCCTTCAATACAGGCGGGCTCGCCGACATCGTCGCCCATCGCGAGACAGGCTATCTCGCCACGCCGTTTGACGTGCAGGATTTGGCCACGGGCATCGAGTGGGTGCTGGGGGCCGCGCAGAGCGGCCCGGGCCTGGGCAGCGCCGCCCGCGACCGGGCGTGCCGCCTCTGGGATTCGCCCGTCGTCGCGCGACAGTACGCCGACCGTTATGGGGCCATAGTCGGCTAATCGTGCCTGATACTGGCCTTCTGCCTTAATCTTACTTACGGCGTGGCCAGCATGGCCGACAGGAGTTCTGCGGCCACCAACTGTGCACCCGAAGCGGACACGTGAATAGTATCGATAAACAACTGATTGCCCTGTGGGTCCCACAGCCGAATCGCTTGAGCACTGTCGAGAAAATACAGGTCCAAGTTGACAACAGTCACGCGACGTGACGCTAGTCTTCGCAGGACTTCGTTGGCCTCGTATCGCCGACTCTGATCGTCGGGATTCTCCTGAACCGGCGGCCGACTGCCGTGCCTCATTCCCTCCCGAGTCGCCTGGTACGGCAGAGTCGGCGGCTGCTCCAGAACGATCAGGCGATCTGCGTACGTTAATATCTTATCGACGAGGTGGGCTAGCCGCTCTCGATCTTCAGGCTTCTTGAAGACCTCCGTCCATCGTGCAGACAGCACCACCCACCGAGGCCGTTCCCGGGAGAGGATCGATTCGGTCAGCGTCCACAACTCACCGCCGGCCCGATGTGGCGTCGCAGGCAGCGGATTCTGGCCAGGGACAGCTGCCATGACCATCGTCGCGTTTACCTCGCGGCAGACTCCGCGCACTGTGGTACCGAACACGCATGCCGTGCTGTCTCCCGCAAGCACCAACACAGGCTTACCCGCACCTCCGCCGTACTTTATTCCGCCACGACGCAGGTCAGCGAGCGTCGCGTCCAGTCTGTAATGCAGCCGTGCTGCGACCCCCAACACGATCAGCCCGACCATGCCAGCGGCAAAAGTGGCATACGCAAGCCGTTTCGCGGACTGGCGCGCAAGCAGTCTCCGCAGCGGCTTTTCGATGAACTGGTAGCTCACACACGTGAATACGAACGTCAGGAGTGCCTTCACAACGATCCGAGCCAGCGGCGGCGCCAGGAAGAATTGGTAATCAACGAACGCGAATACTGGCCAGTGCCACAGGTAGAGCGAATACGACGTTTTTCCAATAGCGACGAGTGCCGGTGACGAAAGAAATCGGATGACTGGGTTGGAAATCTCGTCGACCGCCGCGTGCTCCTGAGCGATCAGGATCAGCAGGACGCCGGCAACAGGCAGAAATGCCCACGCTCCCGGAAAGGATTCGCCTCCCGGTGTCCATGTGACCGAGATGGCAACAAGCGACAGGCCAAGCACAGCGAAAACAAACCGTCGCTGTGCTGAGCCGCCTTCGCCGCGAGTGCCACTCAGGGCGAGGAGCCCGCCGCACCCCAACTCCCACGCTCGGGTCATCGGGAGATAAAAGGCATAATTTGGACGGAAGTGAGTCACAGCGACGCACAAGGCCGCGCTGAGCACGGTCAGGATCGCCACGACTAAAAACAACGAACCCGGACGGACTCGATAGATGAACCAGACTAGAACCGGGTAGAAGAGATAGAACTGTTCTTCCAAGGACAGCGACCAGCAGTGGAGCAACGGGAGCGTGTCCGGCGACAGCTTGAAGTAGTTGTCCTGAAAAATAAGCTTGAGATTGAGGATGGACGCCGCGGTCGCGGCGACACTCGCGCCCACCACCGCCAAGTCTATCTCCGTGTAGAGAAACGCCGCGGCCGTCAACACAGCACCGCACACGACGAATAACGCGGGAGCAATCCTCGCAATTCGCCTCTGATAGAAATGTGAGAGTGAGAATGCTCCGGCTTCCAGATCACGATGAATGATCCGGGTGATGAGATATCCCGACAGGACGAAAAAAATATCTACCCCAACAAATCCGCCTGGCAGTATCGCTGGATCAAGGTGAAAGATACACACAGACAGGACTGCGATCGCCCTAAGACCATCGAGCGCAGGCCGGTATCCCGATCGAGAGGCCGTCGATTCCGTGCCGAATTGGAGGGTCGTCATCTTGGACCACCTTTACGATCCTTGGCTGGGGCGGCTTGGGATACTAGAGGAAGATATTCATGGCTTGACGACGGGAGATGGCGACACTGTCCTTTCCCCTGCCAGGAAGCCATGATCGATGAGAAACCTGTCAGCCGCCCGACTTGGCGTCACGTATACAGACGAGCGATCGCCGCGCATGTCCGCGCCTGAGGTTTCGCCGCAACTGGAGTAGTCCCTCTAAACGATTCACTATAATTCAACTGTCGCCACCATTCAAATGCATTCATGCTGATCAACCACGTTGCCTGAAGTAATATTGTTTATGTGTTTGGAAGCGTCCGCCACCGCCACATTTCTACACCCTAGGATCAGGACGTGAATCATCTGGCGTTCATCGGCGCGATGCAGACGCCTGAGGACTGCGCACGGAATCCGTGGGCATCGGCGGCGCACAACACCACGCAACTGGAGCTGATGCATGCGATTCGCGGCTGCGGTGGAATCCGCGTGACCGGCCTCAGCCTCCCAGGCTGCTCAGCTTTCAAGGCACGGCCCCGGCGGCAGCGGTTCAAACGCTCCGTGCTCGAGGACGGGTGCGTGATCGAGGAACTGCCGTCCTACACGCTCGGCCCGATCAAGATCCTGACGCAGGTCTGGTCGCTGACATGGCGGCTCATGGGCCGATGGCCCGATGGCCCACCTGACGCGATCCTCGTCGCCAATCCGCTCACGCGATTCACGGCGCCCGCGCTGCTGGCGGGATGGTGGCATGGTATTCCCGTCGCGACGATCGTAGCCGACCTGACGGGCGTTCAATCCGGCCAGCCACCGCTCTCACGATTCCGCAATTGGCTGCAAACCCTGATGGTCCGCCTGTCACCAGGAACGGTCGTGTTTTCCTCGCACACGACGAACGACTTCCGACAGGGAAAGCCCTCGATGCGGATGATCCGGCCGCCGGCGTCCTATCTGCACGACCTCCCGCAACCTCCGGCCGAGCCTGCAGCTCGGGCTACCTATTTCGCGGGGGCACTCTCCGATGCGGCCGGCGTGACTCTGCTGCTTGACGCAATCCCGCACATTCAAGATCCGACGATCCAATTTTGGTTCAGTGGCCGGGGGCCGCTCGAGGAACGGCTGAAGCAGCAGGCAGCGAGTGATCCCCGCATCCGTTTTTTTGGATTCGTTACGGAGCATCAGTACAGCGACATGTTGCAGCGAGCCGCGGTTCTGATCAATCCGCGTCCGTCCCACCTACTGGAAAATCGCTACAATTTTCCTTCAAAACTCATGGAGTATCTGGCCGGCGGCCGGCCGATCATTTCCACCGCCACATCTGATGTTGCCGAGCATTATGGCTCGGCTCTCACCGTGCTCACTGACGAAACAGCTGAGGGTCTTGCTCGATGCATCGAGCACGTTGTGGATACTCCGATGGAAGAGCGGGCCGCAGCGGGCGCCCGCGCCAGGGCCGCCGTGGAGGGCGTCACCTGGCGGACACAGGCTGAGAAGATAGTGGCGTTCATCCACACGCTTGACCGCCGCCAGGCACGCCCCACCCCTTCCGAAGCACGATGACGATGACGGCGTCTCCTCATTCGATCTGCATCCTCGTGCCATATTTCGGCCGCCTGCCGGCGATGTTTCCCCTCTGGCTTGCGTCCTGCCGCAGCAATCCAGACGTGACCTGGCGGCTGCTTACAGACGACCGGACTGCGTATGACTATCCACCGAATGTGATCGTGGAATACACGACTCTGGCAGATCTGCGGATGCACATAGCCGAACGCTTGCGGCTGCCGATCCTCCTTGAGACGGGCTGGGATCTGTGCCGCTTTCGCCCCGCCTACGGCGTGATCTTCGCGGAGCGGTTCGCATCCTATCGGTGGTGGGGGTACTGCGACCTGGACGTCGTTTTCGGGTTGCTCCGCACATTCCTGACCGACGAAGTGCTCGACGCGCACGACAAGATCCTCTGGCTCGGCCACCTGTCGCTCTACCGGAACGATCCTGCCATCAACAATGGCTACGCGGGAGCGACGGCCGATGGCGAACTGTTGGCCGAGCGGGCCTTCACGAAGGGCGACGTATCCTGCTTCGACGAGGATGGCATCAACCGTATCCTCGAGCATCAGGGACGCCGCATCTACCGCGCGGTCGATTTCGCCGACTTCGCCCACCGCAGCTTCCTTTTCCGCAGGCTCTACCTCCCCAGCGGGAGCGATCCGACCGGAGGCCGGCAGGTGTTCACCTGGGAACAAGGGCGGCTGCGGAGCCACTTCCTCACGGCGGATGGCACCGGGACACAGGACCTTCTCTACATTCATTTCTGCCGGCGGTCGATGCCCATTCACCTGGCCTCGATGCGCGACATTTCATGCTTCGCGATGATCCCCAACCAGTTCGTCGACTGCCCACGGACGATTGACCGGGAATACATCCTGTCGAACACGCGAAACCGTATCTACTGGGCATACTGGCTGCCTAGGCTCCGCCCCCGGCGGATCTACCGCAAGCTACTCTGGAAGGCCGGACTCGTGCGCGAGCCCTAAACTCGTGGCCGCCGAGATCACACCAAACGACATCTGCCGGGTGGGCGATCCCGTGCCAACCAAGCTCCTACAGAACACCGCGAGGTCCAGACTATGATGCAATCCTTCGAGACGATGCGGCGGTATCTTCGCATTGTCGGCGTGAAAGGTCTGACTCTCGCTCTTCTGGGAAAGATCTTCAGGCATACGTTTTATCTGCGCATGCGTCACCCGCTCATGCGGCTGCCATGCGTCGTGAGGTGTCCTTCGTCCGATGTCCCGACCTTTGAACAGGTTTTTTTGAAGCACGAATATGACTGTCAGTTGCGACGATCTCCCCAAGTCATCATCGATGCCGGCGCCAACATCGGTTTGGCTTCAATCTACTTCGCCACTCGATTTCCAGAGGCGCGCATCATCGCCATCGAGCCCGAAGACGGCAACCTCGAGGTGCTGCGGCTGAACACGCGGGAGTATCCGAACGTGACCGTGTTTCCTGGCGCTCTGTGGGGCCGCGATGAACAGCTGCACGTCGTCGACAACAGCTACGGCAACTGGGGGTTCATGACATCATCCGTCGGTGATCCGCAGTCGAAAGCCGCCTCGATCGCCCAGGAAACCAATGGCATCACTGTTCCGTCCCTGCTGAAGAAGTACGGCATCCAACGGGTGGATATCTTCAAGATCGACATCGAGGGTGCGGAAAAGGAACTGTTCGAGGACTGCGCGGCGTGGATTGAACAGGTCGACGCTCTCATCGTGGAACTGCACGATCGCATGAAGCCCGGCTGCGCGGCCAGCTTCCACGCTGGCACGGAAGGTTTCGATATGAAATGGCAACAGGGCGAGAACGAGTTCCGCGCACGCCGCGGAGGCTGCATGGTAGCGGCTGCGAACGAGCGCGCCGACGGCCTCGCGTAAACACTCTTATGGCCGCAATAGTGAACACCGCATACGACGAAGGCCCCCGTGAGCGAAGCGGACCAGCGGCAGCCACCGCGCTCAAGACCGAGTATGACCTCGTCTTCATCACGCACCTGCCGAGCTTCTACAAAATCAATTTGTACGAGCAGCTCTCCCGCCGGAGCCGCGTGCTCGTCGTCTTCCTGGGCGCCTCCTCGACGATCCGGACGGGCGATTTCGTGACGTCCCCAAAGGCCTTCGACCACGTATTTCTCTCCGATGGCAGCGTCGAAGGAAGACCAACGGTCGCCAACCTGTGGCAGCTCTGGCGGTTACTCCGACGCGTGCGTCCCCGACTTCTGCTCGTCAACGGCTGGGAACTACCTGAGTTCTGGCTGGCCCTTCTGCTCGCCGGTTGCCCTCGCGGCTTGGTGATGGAAACAACAGGCCTCGGCGTGTCGCCTACGGGACTCAAGTCAGCCGTGAAAAAGCTTGTGCTGGGGCGTGTGGACCTTGTGATGGCATCGGGACAGATGCACGCGGAGTTCATGCGCCGGATGGGGTTTCGTGGCGATGTGTTTGTGACCCGGGGCGTGGGGATCATCAACAAGCCAGCACGCGCCCAACAGCAGGCTGTGCGGCCGTATGCGAAACAGTTCCTGTATGTCGGCCGCCTCGCACCAGAGAAGAACATCGACTTCCTCTTCGCGTTGTTCCGTCGATTGGCCCCCGAAGGGTTCACTCTGACCGTCGCCGGTGGGGAAAGCAGCTTCCAGGACGGAAACATCCACCACGTGGGCTATCAGGCGAACGACCGCATGCCCGAACTCTTCGCCGCACACGACTTCCTCATTCTGCCGAGCCTCAGCGAACCATGGGGCCTGGTGATCGAGGAGTCGCTCTCCTGCGGAACGGCGGTCGTCGTGTCCGAGGCCTGCGGGGCCTCCGAACTCGTCGCACACGGCGTCAACGGACTGCTGCTGGACGTCACCCAGCTCGAGACAGCCGCGGCTCAGCTGCGCAGCATCACCGTTGATGATCACCAACGGATGCAGGCCCACTGTGGGCGGGCGGCCATCGACGCGAAAGACGAGGGCCAGGTGCAGAGCTACCTGGACGCGTTGAATTCACTCAACGGCCGTGGAAGCGTCTGAGCAGCCGCGACGTCATCCGTGTCGGGCTTCCCCGCACTCCGTCTGACTGCCCGGCCAGTCAGCCTTCGGGTATGCGGTCGAACCGGCGAACTTCTGGACCAATCGGGCTATCCTGCGGCCCGGCATGCCGCACAGACCGACTCCGCCGGCCATGATCTGGAACAACGCCGCGGGCACCGCCAGTGATCGCCCCGGAAACCAGGATGCCAGCTCGTGCTGGCTGATCGGCAGCGGATCGGTGACATTCGCGATCTCACGGCCCGCCGTCGGAACGCCTTCGACAGCATCCACAATGGCCTGCACCGCCCGCTCGATCGCACAAAGGCTGTGCATTGGCGGCGGGTACAGCCCTACTTTCAGCCGCGTACCCGGCAGGAAGACACGTTTCGCCACGTCCTTTAGGTGGGCGCGGTCGTAGATCGGTGCGAATCGAAGCACGGAGAGGCTCTGAAAGGGCTCCGTGTTCAGGAGTCGCTCCGCCTGCAGCTTTGAGGCGGCGTAGGGCGACTGCTCGGCGGTGAGTCCCAGCTCTGTGTCGAGCAGTTCGTACACAGCAACCGACGACGCATGCACAAACCGGACTGCGGCGGTCCGTCCCTCACTCCGTAACGCGGCGATGAGATTCCGTGTCGTGGTTGTATTGGCGAGCAGGCAATCATCGAGGGTAAGGCCGTGGAAGTCGTGGGCACGGGCCGCGAGATGCACGACGACGTCACAGTCACCCACGCGTCGCACGGCTTCGCACACGGCTTCCTGGTCGGTCAGGTCACAGACAGCAGCATCGGTGCCCGGATGCCGGCCGATCGTCACGACCTCGTGGCCGCGAGCCCGTAGCGCTGCCACCGTGGCCGAGCCCACGTACCCCGATCCACCGGTCACCAGAACCCTCACGCGGGCACCACAGACTGCTGGCACACGTCCCGAAACGTCAAGAATGAGAACCCGTCGTTTTTGAGCAGTCGTACGAGCTTGTCCAGCTTCCGAGCCACGCCAGCCCGGCCCAACCCAAACCGCAAACGCTGCGGCGTGGAGAGCATCGCCGCCGCCGCGGGCTGCGGCCGCTGCGACAGTTCGAAAGGGTGGATATAGAGCACATACAGTGGATTGCGATCCACATACCTCTGAATGAGCGGCCGCATGATCGCCCACGGGGCGATCCGCAAATACCCGCCACCCGAGACGGGCAACCGCTTCCCGAGCACGGGCAGGGTGCTCACCTCGAATTCGTGAAAGCCGCG
>Ga0114963_10002275_pt1 | contig 13139 bp, 10 predicted proteins | sample C_131016_EF_Meta_FD_87019 | JGI IMG/M metagenome (GOLD analysis project Ga0114963, IMG submission 87019) | Freshwater microbial communities from Lake Croche, Canada to study carbon cycling - C_131016_EF_MetaG | ecosystem: Environmental > Aquatic > Freshwater > Lake | place: Lake Croche, Canada...
AGTTCCACCAAACCTAAGGTAGTAAAGCCATTCACCGTGATTCGAGTGCGATCGCGAGCCAGCGCTTTATTGAATTCGGATAACACCGCATCGCGGTGTTCAGCGCTATCCATATCAATAAAATCAGCGATCACAATCCCGCCCAGATTGCGCAAGCGCAGTTGGCGCGCAATCGCTTGTGCTGCTTCTAAGTTATTACGAAAAACCGTTTCGTCAAAATTACGCACACCTACAAAAGCACCTGTATTCACGTCAACGGTTGTCAGTGCTTCTGTTTGATCAATCACTAAATATCCGCCTGATTTCAAATCCACCCGGCGTGATAGCGCACGAGCAATTTCATCCTCTACCCCGAATAAATCAAACAGTGGCCTTTCGCCAGAATAATGTTCAAGGGTGCTTTCGGCATTGGGAGAATATTGCGAACAAAAGTCTCTTAATTTTTGTAAGGTTTCGCGTGAATCCACCACAACGCGCTCGGTGTCTTCGGTGATGAAATCGCGCATGACGCGTAAGGCTAAGTTGAGGTCTTGATACAGCAATGCAGGGGGCGGGGTGGTGAGGCTGGCTTTTTGAATATTGGCCCATAGCAAGCTAAGGTATTGGCTGTCATCCAGGAGTTCTTTGTCTGAAGCAGACTCCGCTACCGTCCGAACGATATATCCGCCTGACTGCTGATTGAGTAATGCCACCAAGCGTTCGCGCAGTAAGGTACGTTCTGTTTCGTCTTCGATGCGTTGAGAAACCCCGATATGATTTTCTTGCGGTAGATGAACCAGGAATCTTCCGGCAATTCCAATGTGGGTGGTGAGTCGTGCACCTTTAGTCCCTATAGGGTCTTTTGAAACTTGAACGAGTACGGTTTGACCGTCTGATAACAAACGTTCAATGGGACGGATTTCTTCTTGTTCATCCCGGGCCCCAAAAATATCGGCTACATGCAAAAAGGCGGCACGTTCTAAACCAATATCGATAAAGGCAGATTGCATTCCTGGTAAAACGCGAGCCACACGACCCAGATAAATATTGCCTACCAATCCCCGGGCGCTGGCGCGCTCAACATGAATTTCTTGGGGAACACCTTGTTCCATGACAGCAACACGGGTTTCCTGAGGCGTGACGTTGATCAAGATTTGATTATTCATAGGATCACTCCTCTTTGCTGCCTGTGTGCTGAAATCGTTGAAAAAGTTGATGGAATTCGTAATGGGGTAAACCCATCACGCCACTATAACTGCCTTCAAGGTGTTTGATGAATTTGGCGCCCCGTCCTTGAATACCATAAGCCCCTGCCTTATCAAAGGGTTCACCGCTTGCAATATAGTCGCTGATGTCCTGCTCTGTGAGGTGATCAAAGTGAACGCGTGAAACGCTGAGAAGGGTTTCTTCCCGCTGTTCCAATCTCAGGCAGAGGGCTGTGTACACATGGTGGATGCGACCAGACAGTAAAGACAGCATTCGTTTTGCATCAGCAGCATCAGAGGGTTTTTCTAGAATCAAATCATCCACGCTTACAGTGGTATCGGCACCTAATACGAGACTAGAGGGAGACAGGCCAGCCTTCAATAGACTGTCTTGCCCGGCGCGGGATTTAGCTTGCGCTAAACGCATCACATACTCTGCAGGGGGTTCATGGACGAGAGGGGTTTCATCCACTCCGGATGCCCCGGGCGAAATGGGGGTGAAATCGAATCCCGCTTGCAGTAATAATTCGCGTCGACGCGGACTCGTCGAGGCTAAGACCAAGGGGACAGAAAGGGGATTAGTCACGATGATAGGGATGGTGATTGAGTACCGTGATGGCGCGGTACAGCTGCTCACAGAGAACAACCCGCGCTAAACCATGGGGTAGGGTTAAACGAGAAAGGGAAAATTGCTGGTGTGCGTTTTTTTTAAGATCGGGATGTAATCCATCCGCACCTCCAATCACAAAAACAAGATCACGTGTTTCATGACTGAAGGAATCAATGTGGGTGGCGAGTTCACGGGTCGTCCAGAGTGCGCCACGTTCGTCGAGCGCAATGACTATGGCATCCGCAGGAATACGCTCTTGAATGCGTTCACGCTCTTCTTCCAGTAAACGCTCTACAGGTCGAGAATCTGTGCGAGAGGCCGGTTTGAGTTCGAGCAATTGCAGGGGGAATTCGCGGGGCATCCGTTTGAGGTATTCCTCGCAGGCTTCCCGCACCCAGCCCGGCATTTTTTGGCCAACCGCCACCACACTCATACGCATGGTGGCCCGCCTTTATAACGTGGCGCTAGAACCCGGTGATTCGTGATGCCGCATGTGCATGGGAATACCGAGAATGGGATGGCGCACGGGCATTTTTTGGCCGCCCCATAATTCTGCGAGATTGTAGTATTCGCGAATGGCGGGTTGCATGACATGGACAACCACAGAACCTAAATCCACAAGGATCCACTCGCCACTCGTTTCACCTTCAATGATCGCCTTCGAGGCGCCGATCTCACGAGTTTTATCTTGCACGTGATGGGCAAGCGCGCGGGTTTGGCGCGTTGACTCGGCACTGGCAATGACGATCCAGTCGAACAATGAAGTGAGTTCGCGCACATCCAGAACTTCAATATCGCGCGCTTTAATATCTTCTAACGCGGAAACCGCCGCGTCGCGGATCAGCTCAGGGTCCATGCCCCTCCTATTTATAAAGTCCTACGTCTTCAATATAGTCGAGAACCTGATCGGGAAGCAAATAGCGCGGACTCAACCCTTCCTTGATCTGTTTTCGAATCGCCGTGGCTGAGATTTCTAGTTGTGGTGCATCTAAAACAACCAAGCCGCCCGCCGGTGCGAGGGTATTTTGATCACGTCTTTCCCACCATGGTTTTAAAGCACTGGGTAAGGCCTCATCGATATGAATTCCCGGGCGCGGAACCACAGCCAGATGGCAGAGCGTTTCAAGAGCCGTCCAGTTGTGCCAACTGGTGAGCTTTAAAAAAGCATCGGCACCCACAATCAACCATAGCGGGGTGTGCTCGCCAATGCGTTGCCTTAAGCGACGTAGAGTATCTACCGTGTAACTGGGTTCTAATCGGTCGATTTCAAGTCGTTCAGGGATGAGTCGGTCTTGGCCCTGGCAAGCGCGCTCAACCATCGTAAAACGCTGTTCAGCGCTCGCGGCCGTCTCGCGTTGCCAGGGGCGGGCAGGAATCAGTAAGACACGGGCAAGGTGCAGGCGTTGAATGGCCTCTTCGGCTAAACGTAAATGGCCGTGATGAATGGGGTCAAAGCTTCCGCCTAAGATCCCAATAGCAATGACATTAGGAGCGGACGTGGCCATCTCCAAACACGATATATTTTTGACTGGTTAATCCTTCTAAACCGACCGGACCGCGCGCATGAATTTTGTCGGTTGAGATCCCAATTTCAGCACCTAATCCATACTCAAAACCATCAGCGAAACGGGTTGAGGCATTAATCATGACTGAACTGGAATCCACTTCATGTAAAAAACGCATGGCATGGTTGTGGTGTTCGGTGACAATCGCATCGGTATGCTGAGATCCGTATCGGGTGATGTGATCAATGGCGCTGTCTAGATCATCCACAACACGAATCGCCAAGATCGGTGCCAGATATTCGGCAAACCAATCCTCTTCAGTGGCTTCGATAAGATCCGGAATATGGCGCTGACTTTCTTGACATCCCCTGAGTTCCACGCCCTTCTCGCGCATCAGAGTGGCAATAGAAGGCAAAAAGCGTGGGGCAATGGCCGAGTGAACAAGTAAGGTTTCCATCGTATTGCACGTACCATACCGCTGTGTCTTAGCGTTCATAGCAATCGCAATGGCTTTGGGAATATCGGCACTTTCATCAACATAGACATGACATACCCCATCTAAATGTTTAATGACGGGGATACACGCATTTTTTGAAATGCGTTCAATGAGTCCCTTGCCTCCACGCGGAACAATCACATCGACATACGCTTCCATGGTGATGAGGTGATCCACGGCGGCACGATCCACCGTATCCAAAACCTGAACAATTTGGGTGCTAAGGCCGGCAGCTTGAAGGCCTGCATGCATACACGCTGCAATCGCTTGATTAGAGTGAATGGCTTCAGAGCCCCCTCTCAAAATACACGCGTTTCCGGACTTTAAACACAATGCGGCTGCATCGGCGGTGACGTTGGGGCGGGACTCATAAATAATTCCCACCACCCCAAGAGGCACACGCATGCGCCCCACTTGAATGCCACTTGGACGGTAACTCAAACCCGATATTTCTCCGATGGGGTCTTGTAGAGAGGCCACCTGGCGAAGCCCCTCTGCCATACTGAGAATGCCTTTTTCGCCCAGAGTCAGTCTGTCAATAAATGCGGCATCATGACCTGCTGCACGGGCGTGTTCTAAATCCTGGGCATTGGCTTTGAGTAAGGATTCTTTGGCTTGTATCAATGCCTCTGCCGCAGCCAGTAAGGCCTTATTTTTTTGGGCCGTTGAGGCGCGTGCAATGTCACGTGATGCCTGGCGGGCAGCAACACCTAATGCTTGCATGTGAGCGGCAAGATCTTGAGAGGCAGAATTACTCGGGTCAGTCATGGTTGAAGAGATCAGGGTCGAGAGTAGATAGAAGGATTAGGATCGCACAAAACCAAGTGAGTGAGAGGCGTCATTCATGAAGTTGAGACCTAGGCACATCAGGTTATCCCAGGGATCTGTTTTATCTTCCATTCCCTTGGATGCACGATCCACATAAGCTAATTGTTGCAAGGCCGTTTGCGCTTTAGCTAAAGGAATACGGCTGGCATATTTTTCGATGAGGGTTTGTCTTTGCCCCCATACCTTCGCATCCCGAATCGCCTGCGTCATGGGGCGACCTTGCATCAAAGCGTGGCCTGTTCGAACCACACCGCGTAAGGTCTCTGCCAGAGCCCAGACAATCAGTGGCAGCGCTTCTCCGCTTTCTTGAAGACCGCGCAGCGTGCGTTCGTAGCGATGACTTTCTCGTGCGATCAACGCCTCGGTCAGATCTTCAATATCAAACCTCGCCACATCCATCACAGAAGCTTTAACTGCGTCATCTCGCAATAATCCGGGAGGAAAGAGTAAGGCGAGCTTTTGTATTTCCTGAAAAGCCGCCAGTAAGTTCCCTTCTGTGCGCTCGGTTAAAAAGAGCAGGCCATCTTGAGAGATCTGCTGATTTTGCGCAGCAAGTCGATCCTGAATCCAGGCGGGAAGCCGCTCTCGGGTCACGGGTTCAGCGTGAACTACGGTGCCCTGTTGGGATAAGGCGGTGAACCATTTGCTGCGCAAGGTGGCGGATTCTAAACCGGGCAAATTGATCAAAGTCAGCACATCATCATTGAGACGGTTGCTGAGATCTTCTAAGGTTTTTGCGCCCTCTACACCGGGTTTACCGGTTGGGATGCGAATTTCAAGGAGTTGGCGGTCTCCAAATAATGAGGAGGTACTGGCAGAAAGCCCCACCCGACTCCAATCAAATCCTGGCTCTGCGGTTAATACCGTCCGTTCAGTAAACCCTGCTTGACGCGCGGCCTGAACAATTCGGTCGCAGGCTTCAAACCCAAGAAGGGGTTCTGCCCCCACCACTATGTATAGTCGATCCAGTGGCTGTTTGAGCGCAGCAGCAAGGCGCTCAGGAGAGAGATGCTTAGGACTATTTTTGCTCGCCATTGCCTTGAGAGACAACGGGACGAAGCGCGTTGAGTCGCATGATCAGCAATCGAATACCATCCTCTTGCATTTCTTTGTAGACCTGAGCTTCATCATTCACTTTTGCAAGTGCAAAACGATCGTCATAAGACAGAACCCGTTCAACCACCAATTGGGTCGGCGCTAATACCTCTTCGCCTTCTTGAGTGAGAACCTGAAAACTGATTCTATCTTTCAGTGTGACCTCACGTACACGACCCCCAGTACTCAGTGCTTGAATGGAACGCTCTAAACCCTCGCTGATCAGTTTGAGCCGATACTTGGCTTCTTTGACATTTGAGGTCAGTTTGACTTCAGAGTGCTCTCCTAAAGCACGCCGCAACATACGTGCAAACACTTGTTGCTCGGGCGCATCAATGAAAAGCGGGGTGATCAGAATGGGTTGCTCTTGGCGTAAATGAAACCCACAGCCTGAGAGGGCGATGCCCATGCAGCAGACCAAACACAGTATCCCAGCTTGGAGAATGCGAAGGTGTCGGGTGAAGATCAAGGGCATCAATTCAATCTCAGTTGGCGACTAAATTCACTAAACGACCGGGGACCACAACAATTTTACGCACAGTCAGCCCGGCAATCAGAGGTAATGTCGTAGGATGACTTTGTACCATGGATTCGATTTGTTCTTGCGTGGCTTGCGCAGGAACCATCAAACGCCCCCGTAATTTGCCGTTGATCTGCAACATCAATTCAATTTCGGATCGCTCGAGTGCCTGCTCATCGGGTTCGGGCCATGAGGCCGAATGCACCCATCCTTCCAGTGCGCAGCTCTCCCACAATGATTCGCATAAGTGTGGAGTAATGGGGGTGAGGACGCGCAGCAAAATAGAGAATCCTTCCCAGGTTTCCGCCATCGCACCCAAAGCATGTAACTTCTCAATGCTATTCAGCATTTTCATTGTGGCCGAGGCAACCGTATTGAATTGTTTGCGGGCCATGTCGAAATTGGCTTGCTTCAGATGCGTATGCACCTCACGACGAAGATCTCTGACTTCGTTGGTTTCTTGATCAACCTCAATCTGGCTGGGACGCGATTGCGTAGCGAGTTGTTGGCCAAGGTTCCAAACCCGCTTCAAGAATCGGTGCGCGCCTTGCACTCCAGAATCAGACCACTCCAAAGATTGCTCGGGAGGGGCGGTAAAAATCATGAAAAAGCGCGCTGTATCGGCACCGAATTCTTCGATCAGGGCTTGGGGGTCAACCGTATTCCCTTTGGACTTAGACATCTTGGTGCCCTCTTTAAGCACCATGCCCTGAGTGAGTAATTGAGTGAAAGGTTCAGAGTGGGTGATGAGGCCCACATCGCGCATTAATTTGTTAAAGAATCGGGCGTAGAGTAAATGCAGAATGGCATGTTCAATCCCCCCCACATATTGGTCTACCGGCAACCAATAATTGGCGCGTTCATCCAACATCGCGGTTTCAGAATCGGGGCAGGCATAGCGCGCAAAATACCAGGACGATTCCACAAAGGTGTCCATGGTGTCGGTTTCACGGGTAGCGGGAATGCCGCAGCGAGGACAGGTGGTTTCATAAAAAGCGGGATTCTTTTTGATAGGAGATCCCACGCCGTCCATCACCACGTCTTCAGGTAAAACTACGGGTAAATCTTTCTCTGGCACGGGGACTTCGCCGCATGCCGAGCAATGAATCAAAGGAATGGGGCATCCCCAATAGCGTTGACGAGAGATTCCCCAATCACGCAGGCGATATTGAATGCGCGGTGAACCGGATTCGAGTGCTTGCAGCACTAAGCCCATTTTGGAACGCGCTTCTTGAGAGGTCCGTCCTGTGAAGTCCTCTGAGTTCACCAAGATTCCATCGGCTGTGAACGCTTCTTGAAGAGGCTCAGTGAGTTCTTCATGGGCTGGATGAATGACCAGTTTGACCGGGAGTTGATATTTTTGAGCGAAGGCAAAATCACGTTCATCATGCGCGGGCACAGCCATCACAGCGCCCTCGCCATATGAAATCAAAACGTAGTTTGCAACCCATACCGGAAGTTTTTCTCCGGTCAACGGGTGCACCACATGTCGACCTGTATCCATGCCTTTCTTTTCTTGTGTGGCCAAGTCCGCTTCTGCCACTCCGCCCCGACGACATTCTTCAATGAATGCGGCCAAAGCAGGATTGGATTGGGCGGCTTCGGTGGCTAGCGCATGTTCTGGTGCAATCGCCACATAGGTTACGCCGTATAAGGTATCTGCCCGAGTGGTGAATACTTTGAGTTTTCCTTCTCCTTCAGCGTAGGAGAAATGCACTTCAGCGCCTTCCGATCGGCCAATCCAATTACGTTGCATGGCCTTGACTTGCTCAGGCCATCCATCCAGGTGATCGAGTTCTTCTAAGAGTTCATCAGCGTAGGCGGTGATTCGCATGTAATACATGGGAATCTCGCGTTTTTCGACTAACGCACCGGAACGCCATCCGCGACCTTCAATGACTTGTTCATTCGCCAACACGGTTTGATCGATGGGATCCCAATTCACGGTTCCCGTCTTGCGATACACCAAGCCTTTTTCCAGTAGTTGAGTCATCAACCACTGTTCCCATTTGTAATAGTTGGGCTTACACGTCGCAATTTCTCTTGACCAGTCAATGGCAAAGCCGAGGGATTTCAGTTGCCCTCGCATGTAGTCAATGTTTTGATAGGTCCATGCGGCAGGGGCGCTGTTATTTTTGACCGCTGCATTTTCAGCGGGTAAGCCAAAGGCATCCCACCCCATGGGTTGTAAAACATTGAAGCCTTTCATGCGGTGATAGCGCGCGAGAACATCACCAATGGTGTAGTTTCGAACATGCCCCATGTGCAAACGCCCTGAGGGGTAAGGAAACATAGAAAGACAAAAATACTTGGGGCGGCTTGGGTCTTCAACCGCCTTCCAAACCTGTTGGTCTTCCCATTGTTGCTGAATACGTGCTTCTAATTCGCTGGGGCGATAAGTTTGATCTGGCACCACGTTGTTTATTCCTCGTCGCGGGGTAAGCCTGGGAAACGTTCATGTAAAGGGTGTTCGGCTGAGGGGCGAGCGGGACCTCGATTGGCATGCTGTCCAGGACCTCTGGGCCCGTTGGGACGATTTCCATGAGGGGCGCCATTTCTGCCTGGGCGTTTAGGGCCGCCGTTACCCCGTGGGGCACCGTTGCCATTGCCGTTTCCATGGCGGGGGCCTGGATGGGGACCGCGCGCCTGACCTAGCCCTAACTCGAGACGATCTTCCTCGGGAATCCCTTCGATGACCGAAGTGGGACGTTTGCCTTGCAAAATAGCCACAAGCTCTGAGGGAGCGGGTTGACGATTGGGGTCAAAGGTCACCATGGGGGCATTGCCGCGCCGCATCTTTCCTTTACCGCCAAAACCAGAATTGGGGCGGTCACGACCTCCCGCGAGTACCGTAGGAGAGCGATTGGCGTTATCGGCGGGTTGGCCACCGTTTTCAAACTGACCTCGTCTGGGTTGACGCTGCGCATCGTGACCCTGACGGGGACCTCTGGCCGGTCCGGCTCCTTGTGGCCTGGGAGGGCGAGGCGGTTTAGGCGGGCGAGGACCCCGCGGGGCATGGGGTGCGCTTGCTGCATTCCCTTCCAGGCTAGGGCCGCCCTCTTGGCCGGTAATGCGGGCATGGGGCCCACGTCGGCGGCGAGGGTGGCGCGGGGCCCTGGGGCCCGCTGGGCGACCTTGATCACCGCCTTCGATTTCATCGGATTCGTCTTCATCGCGCTGACGGCCACGACCTCTCAGGCCTTGGGGTTCTGCTTTCGCGTTGGGGTCGGGCTCAAATCCGGGAAGGATTTCCATTGCGATGGGGTTCCCAGTAAACCGTTCAATGTCTTTGAGTAAGGCAGCGTCATCAATACTCACAAGAGAGATGGCTTCGCCTTCCGATCCCGCGCGTCCAGTCCGACCAATGCGGTGCACATAATCTTCAGGAACATTCGGTAAATCATAGTTCACGACATGCGGGAGTTCTTTAATATCAATGCCTCGAGCTGCAATATCCGTGGCAACTAAAACGCGCAGCGTTCCGCTTTTAAATTCGGTCAAGGCACGGGTTCGTGCAGATTGGCTTTTATTGCCATGAATGGCCAGCGCAGGAAGTTCAGCTGCGCTCAACTGTTGAGCCAATCGGTTAGCACCGTGCTTGGTTCGCGTAAACACCAATATCTGAAACCATTCACGAGTGGTGATTAAGTGAGTGAGCAGTTCGCGTTTGCGTTCACGATCTACTGCATAGGCGATCTGCTTCACGGCTTCAGCCGTTGCATTGATGGGTGAAACTTGGATTTGCGCCGGATCCGTTAAGAGGCTATCGGCGAGACTTCGAATCTCACCAGAAAAAGTGGCGGAAAACAGCAGGTTTTGTCGCTGGCTGGGGAGCATGGCCAGAATTTTTCGGATATCCCGAATAAATCCCATATCCAGCATGCGATCTGCTTCATCGAGCACCAAAATTTCTACGCCCGATAGATCAATGGTGCCTTGGCCCAGGTGATCCAGCAGGCGTCCGGGGGTGGCCACGACAACATCGACTTTCTTTTTAAGACGATCAATCTGAGGGTGAATCCCCACCCCGCCGAACAGCGTCATCGAGCTGATATTGAGATGCCCGCCGTAGATGCGAACAGATTCTTCAACCTGTGCGGCCAGCTCGCGTGTGGGGGTTAAGATGAGGGCGCGTACTTTTGCGCCTTCTACCGCCGGAGGGTGTTCACTCAGGCGTTGCAATATGGGAAGGGTAAAGCCAGCGGTTTTACCCGTACCGGTTTGTGCGCCGGCCATTAGGTCACGACCTGCAAGGATCACCGGAATAGCTTGTGATTGAATAGGGGTGGGTTCGGTATAACCTTTTTCGGCGACCGCACGCACAATAGCCTCGGAGAGCCCGAGGGAGGCGAATGATTCCATGTAACTCCGCTTGACTGAAGCAAAACGCTCGACCACCGGCGGCTGCTTAATAGGGGACTGTCAGGCAGGTTGGCGCTGCCAAAATGGGGCGCCAACAAGGGGATGTGGTCGTATTAAGTAACTAGATTAACACACTAAGCAAAATGGTCAAATGGATGATGCGGGGTGTTGATTCAGCCAGAAATGAAGTAGGGCAGCACTTGCTTGCCAAAGCCATAGCCTAAACAAGAGAACACAACAGACCAGATGAGTGCGCTCAGCGCATCGATGCATAGGAAGCGTAGCGCATTAAAACCACTCATTCCAACCGCCATTGGGCCAACGGTACGAAGGCCATATAAGAATCGTAAGCCTAGAATAGCGGGAGTGTGCCAGCGCTCAAGGACACGATTAAAGCGCTCGAGACGGGGTTCTAACTGAGGAAAATAGCGCAAGATCACTTGTCCTTGCAGTCGTCCTAGCCAGAAGTACAGATTATCGCCAACTGTTGCTGACAGGGTGGAGCAGACAATCACCCACCGTAAGTCCAATAACCCTTGCGAGGCGGACAAGGCTGCAATCAATAGAATGGTTTCCCCTTCTATGATGGCCCCGGCTAAAACAGCGTAGTAGCCGTAGTGCTGGATGGTGGTTTGGAGATCGAGAAGGGTCATTGCAACAATCAGATAGGGTCAGCGAACGTATAATGCCAGAGATGAACGATACTCTATTATCCGGTTTAAACCCGGAACAATCCGCAGCGGTCACCTTGCCCAGGGTGTCTTCCTTGGTGCTAGCAGGGGCGGGAAGCGGCAAAACGCGCGTTCTCACAACCCGAATCGCGCATCTCATTCGTACCGGCCAAACCAGTCCTATGGGGATTCTGGCCGTGACCTTTACCAACAAAGCTGCCCGTGAAATGCTCACGCGACTGTCTAGCATGTTGCCGATCAATACGCGTGGGATGTGGGTCGGGACTTTTCACGGCTTATGTAACCGATTGCTCCGGGCGCACCATCGCGAAGTGGGATTGCCTGCTTTGTTTCAGATTCTGGATTCACAAGATCAGCAAAGCGCGATCAAACGCGTCTTGCGTGCCATGAATGCAGATGAAGAACGCTACCCTCCCAGACAAGTGGCCTACTTCATCAATAGCCAAAAAGAAGAAGGGATCCGCGCGGCGCACACCAAGCCTTGGGATCATGCCAGCCGAGCGATGGTGGAGTTTTATGCGGCCTATGAGCAGCAATGTCAGCGTGAAGGCGTAGTCGATTTCGCTGAGCTCTTGCTGCGAGCTTATGAATTGCTGAGTTCAGACGTGCGCTTGCGAGAGCATTATCGCGAACGTTTTGGTTTTATCTTAGTGGATGAGTTTCAGGATACCAATCGCTTGCAGTACGAATGGCTCAAACTTCTGGCAGGCCCAGATACGGCTGTCTTTGCGGTTGGCGATGATGATCAATCGATCTATGCGTTTCGAGGCGCGCGTGTGGGCAACATGCGTTTATTTGAGCAAGAGTTTGCAGTTAAACAAGTGATCCGCCTTGAACAAAACTATCGTTCACAGGGCACGATTCTCGATGCAGCCAATGCATTGATCTCCCATAACCAAGGTCGTCTTGGTAAAAATCTCTGGACTGATGCAGGGAAGGGCGAAGCCATTCGGGTCTATGAAGCAGACACCGATTTCGGTGAAGCGGGTTTCATTGTTGAAGAAGTCCGATCCCTGCATGCCGAGGGGATTCCGTTAACGGATATCGCTTTGTTATATCGTTCGAATGCGCAATCGCGCGTTCTTGAACAAGCTATTTTTAATGCGGGTTTGGCCTATCGGGTGTATGGCGGCTTACGCTTTTTTGAGCGAGCTGAAGTGAAGCATGCCCTGGCCTGGTTGCGATTGGCCGCGCATGCGGAAGATGATGGCGCCTTTTTGCGGGTCATTAATTTCCCTCCCAGAGGGATCGGTGCGCGCTCTATCGAGGTCATGCAAGAGCACGCTCTCGCGCAAAACATTCCCATGTCTCGCGCTGCAACTGAAGTCAAGTTAAGTGGAAAAGCGGCCACTGGAGTCCAAGAATTTTTATCCCGAATTGAGCGCTTGCGTGCCGCAACCCAAACCCTTCCTCTCGTGGAAATCGTTGAAGAGGCCCTGACGCTCAGCGGCTTGCGTGAGCATTACAAAACAGAGCGTGAAGGTGCAGAGCGCATTGAAAACTTGGAAGAGCTTATCAATGCTGCCGCAAGTTTTAATAATGAGAGTGAACTCGATGATCTCGCCGCTTTCTTATCGCACGCCAGTTTAGAGGCCGGTGAGCGTGAGGCGGGAGTAGGGCAAGATGCCTTGCAACTGATGACGGTTCATTCGGCGAAGGGGTTGGAGTTTTCTGCGGTCTTTGTCAGTGGTCTAGAGGAGGGATTATTTCCTCATGAGAATGCGCTGTCAGAGAATGATGGGTTGGAAGAGGAGCGACGCTTGATGTATGTCGCGATTACACGCGCCCGCAAACGCTTATACCTCACCCGTTCTGCAAGCCGTATGTTGCATGGCCAAGTTCGGTAT
>Ga0114963_10002276_pt1 | contig 13132 bp, 23 predicted proteins | sample C_131016_EF_Meta_FD_87019 | JGI IMG/M metagenome (GOLD analysis project Ga0114963, IMG submission 87019) | Freshwater microbial communities from Lake Croche, Canada to study carbon cycling - C_131016_EF_MetaG | ecosystem: Environmental > Aquatic > Freshwater > Lake | place: Lake Croche, Canada...
GCGGCACCTGGCCCTCGCCCTGATCCTTTCGACCGGGGCCTCGTCCGAGAAGACGACGCCCATGACCCAGCACAGAACCACGAATATCCAGTTCATGTCCTTCTCCTTCAGAGGCTTGTTATCAGCTCGCCGACCGTGATGCCCGACTCGACCTGCCCGTTGGCGACCATTTGTTCGAGGAACTCCCTGATCTTCTTCTTGGTGTTCTCAATCTTCTTGATGTATCTCTTCTCCCTCCAGGAGTTCTCGTCGAAGGCGGCCTTCATCGTCACCTTGGACATGTCGCCAAGGAGTATACCAAAGTCGCTGCAGTACTCCAGAAGCCTCGGCTTGTCCTTAGCTTTGTCCAAGACGATCTTTTCCGCGGCGGGGCAGAGCCTCTTCCCCGCCCTGATGGCGATCTCCGCCGCGGAACTCGGACTTCTTTTGGCCAGGTACTCCTCAAGGGCGTCCTTGTCGGACACCGCCCATTCTATGAAGGCTTCGCACTCCTCCGACCTTGCCTCGTCTTGGCCGGCGTACCGCTGGACGACTCTCTGTTCAGACGCTCTGCACCGGGTTGCATGCCGGTACCAGACGGCCCTCACCACGGGGAAAATATCCTTGAGCGTGCGGGCCTTCGCCCTTTCAAGCGGCGTCATGCGATCCCTCCAGTTCCTCCTCCAGGTTCGCCGGCGGCTCCCCCATCCACTTCTGCATCCTGATGTTGCAGAACCAGTCCTGCATGGTGGGGATGAACCCGCAGTCCTCCTTCACATGCTGTTCGCCGACCCAGCGGACGGGGATCATCCTGCCCGTGCTGATCCGGATGGCATGGCCGAAGGTGCGTTCGCACTCGAAGATCCCCTGCGTGTGGTGACGGAGGGCCCGATGGCGGGGGTCAGCCCAGGATTCCTTCGAGGCGTCGAACCACAAATGTATCTTGATGTAATCCTCGGGGACTCCACCCCACTTCTTGACCGAGGACAAAGCGTGATGGTATGGGTTAGCCATGACCATGACTCCCAGATGAAGAGATTCCTTCGAGGATCACCCCTCGTCGTCGAAAAAGGGCCCCTGGCTGACATACTCGGTTCCCTCGGGCCAAGTCACCACGGGGGCGAAAAGGGAATCCTCCTCGTCGCTGGCGTCGATCCAGGCCTTGACAATCGCGTTGTGCATCGAATCCATCTGCTCTCCTTCACTCGTCGTAGGGGGTTTCAGGGCCGGCAGGGAGCTCGTCCCAGAGGTCAGAGGGGCTGTCGAACCAGGGTTCAAGGTCGGGGAAGGTCACATCAAACAATGAGTCATACCTAATTCAATTTCCAAGTCATATCAATTTGGTCGTGAACCAGGTAGCCCTCTCCGGAAAGATGATCGAAACGCCCTCGGGGAGCGTGCCCAGGACGCACATCTTGATAAGGTCGTCGTTCTTGATTCTCATGGGCGGCGGGCTCACAGCTCGAACTCGAAGTCCCTGTCCTCGATCACCCGCTCTTTGAAGTCGAGGTTCATCTTCCTCTTCTTCACATCGAAGTAGAAGGTTCCGTGGGAGCCCTCGTTGATCTCCCACCCCTGGGACACACCCTCGAGGATTCCGTAGCAAATGTCCACGATCAGTTTGTCGAGCGTCGGATCGTGCTTCCACATCGGCTCGGGGCCGTTGGGTCCGTACCTGGTGCCTTCGCTGGTCTTGGCCCCCTCCACCACATCCCCGAGCAGAGACTCGGCCTTCTTGGCGCTCTTGGCGGGCTTGAACTCGTCGGGATCCTCCACCTGGCCGTCGTCCCCGCCGCCGTCGAAGGTGACGATGAAACTCTCCACACCGACTCCCCCGAGGAGATCGAACACGATGTCGAGCGAGTCCTTCTGGTGATCCGTCAGTTTGATCTTGCTTGCCATGCGATCTTCTCCTGCTTGGGTGGCTTCCTTAGAGAATCAGGCGGGGACGGGAACGCGCTGGGGGTTGACGGCCGCCGCGACCTCGTCGGCGGTGATCCCCTGCGGGACTCCCACGATGTCGGCGTCAACCGAGAGACTCACGCGACCCGGGACCTTCTGCGGGGGCGTCTTGGCAACGATGTCCCTCTTGAGAACCTCGATCCCCGCCTCGACCTCCTTCACACGATCCTGCACAGTGCCGACCGCACTGTCGCCGTTCTCCATGGCCGTGCGGATGCAGTCCACGAGGACATCCGTAGTGAGGACTCCGGCGGTGCTCATGCCGGTCAGGTCCGAACGGGAAATCGGGTTGCCCGCGTCGATCTGGGCCACGAGATCGTCGATGGCCCGGCGGAACACCTCGCGGTAGAGGGTCGTGACCTCGAGCCACGGGATGCTCGTGGTCGCGGGACGCTCGTAGTCCTCGCCGACCTTCATCGTCCCGTGGAAGCGGACCGTGAAGTCCACCGGGTACTGGCCAGAGGAGACCTGGCCACGGGCCAACTTGGCCTCCTTCTCGCCGATGACCTTGCTGACAACCGTCGTCTGAATGTCGTTCATGCCCGTCCCTTTCGTGTTTGTCGTTCCGAACTGATGTCCCTTCCGACCCGACAAGTTTCCTTAGAGGATGCCCGGCTCCTTTTCCAGCCTGATCCTGACCTCGTGGCAACGGCCTGGGAGATGGCTCCACTCGGGCATGGGGACGCGGACGACACAGCCATCGACCACGATCTTGCGGGAGAGGGGGAAGGACACATCCGGGTCGTCCGAGTGATCCATGAATATCTCGAGCCTGCCCCTGCTCTTCCTGGCCCTGTTCACGGGAAGCCAGTTCTTGCCGATGCTGAACTCCCCTTCAATGCCGACAAAAACGAGGAGGTCGGCGACGGTGAACTCGCCGAGGAAAAGCCTGTTGCGGTAGTAGTCCAAGGACATCATGCCAGACCCCCCATCGCAAGGCACTTCTCGACCAGATCGTTCGGGACCAGCAGGAACTCGTCCTCGTCCTGCGGATTGACTATGCACAGGGAATCCTTCACGGAATGGCCGAAGTTCACCATGTCGGGGAAGGACTCCAAAAGGTCATCAGAGGTGATGACGAGAACGTCGCGGCGGTTCATGAACCCGATCCAGACCCAATCGGGTTCAGAGGGGTCGCCGATGAGTTCCTCGGGCGTCAGGCACGGGGGGAAGAAGCCACGGCTGACCTTGCGCCAACTCTCATCGAATATGGCCTTGATCCTGTCAACGATGTCCCTGTTGTGTTTCATGGAGTCCAATCCCTTGGGAGGACGATCCTTAGGGGAAGCCGCCCATGGCCAGAACCTTCTCGGCGAATTCGACGGGAACCTCCGCGATTATCTCCTCGAACTTCTGGCCGATCTTGGGGCCCTGGATGTAGGAGACAAGGAAGCCGCTCCTCCTCCTGCGGTCTGACTTCAGCCTGCCGCCCCAGGACTCCAGGTAGTCCCCCAACTCCTCGGCGTTCCTCCACTTGAGTTTCTCGCCCTTGTTGGACTTGAGCATGAGTTCGCGGAAGGCGGAGGCCCGCTCGTCGTACATCAAAGGCCCTCCACAACCTTCTGGATGAGGTCGCCCACCTTCATTTCGGAGTCGTACTGGCTCAGCATGAGGAGCATGTGGTTCTCCGACTTCTTCTGTTCCTTGAAGTAGTCCCGAACCTCCCTGTTGTCCCCGTGGGCGAAACTGTGCAGGATCATCCGCTTGTGGAGTTCGTTGCACACGCGAATCCTCTCCGCACGCTCCATTCCCTTGAAGGTGCGGCCAAAGACGAGGTCCTTTATCATCCAGACGCAGACCTCGGGGTAGTCCAGGTCGATCAGATCGCCCGTGTATCGGTAGATCATCTGGCAGTACTTGTAGCACTCGCCCTTCCAGGGTTGGGTGGCGAACTCGGACTCAAACGCCGGCACCCTGCACTTCGCAAGCCTGACATAGACCGTCATCAGACGGAGGTCGTTGCCCTCCTTCACATGGTCGGTTCCCTTGGGACGCAAACCAAACCTCGTTGAAGAACCGGGGTAGGTCCGCCTGTTGTCCTCGTCGAGGATGTTGAAATCCACCAGACGGCGTGACATGCCACGGGCGATGACGGGTTCGGCGGCCTCCCACCTGCCCTTCACCACATTCTTGGCGTAGAAGCAGGACGCGATGGGATCCTGCATGATTACGGCCTCAAGGTCGGGCCGGCGACGGAGGCTCTCAAGAGCCTCAATGACGCACTTCTTCGGGGTGTCCATGGGATTTGCTCCTTGGGGTACATACCCCGATCCCGAACAGAAGGGTTCCTTAGAGGATCACGGGACATACCCGAGGACGAGGGCCTTGTCGGCAAAGTCCCTCTCGATGACAAGGAAGCCCTTGGAACTGTCCCCGGGGTCTCGGATAACCACCCTGTCGAACCCCGGGGTGTTCACGAGCTCCAGGAGGTAGTCCACGGGATCGGCCACATTGCTGAACTTCCTCACCTGCTCCACGCCATCCGCGTCACGAAGCCATTCCTCCCAAAGCTCCACGATGTCGTGCTCGCGCATCCCGCTGCCAGCGTCATCCCAAAACTTCCTGTACCTGCCCAGGAAGGCTTCGTAGACCTTCTCCGTGTCCGTCTTGCCAGAAACCAGACCAGAGAGCCTCTCGGCGACTTTCTTCTTCATAGCATCCCCAGGACCATGATCCGCTCGGCCACATCACGCCGGATCAGTATATACTGCCCGGCTCGGTCGGGGTTCTCTAAAACCAAACAGCCAGAAACCCTCTCGTTATCGAAGTTCACGATGTCGATCAACTTGGAGAAAAGCCTCCAGCCATCGACCGCTCCGCCCCGTAGTTTCTCCTTGGAGAGTACGGACGCCCCATAATTGTCCAGGTAGCGGTTCCAGATGGCGCTGAAGTTGGCGCGGTCGGTTTTGCAGGAAATCTTCATCTCCATCCACTTCTTCCGGAAAACCACCTGAAGATTTCCGACCTCCTTACTTCCCCACTCCATGGTCGCGTCTCCCGCAGATCTCGAGGTACTCTCTTTTGATGTCTCCGTCACCGGGTTCCATCAGCATCCTGTTGTGCATTTCGTCGGGGAGCCTGCCCACCAACTTGGCAACCAGGAGGGCGACCATCTGCCACATGATGGGCTCCTCATCGGCGATCTCAACCAGATACTCGGCCATCTGGAGGGGCTTGAAGTTCCTGAGCCTACGCATGTGCTGGTACTTGCGCTTGAGCAACTTGACCCGCTCCAATGTCGTGTTCATCAGAAGCACTCCCGGCAGGAGTTGCACCTGCGTAGGTCAACTTAGAAGGTTGATGCCTGATCTACTCGGCCACGGGAGCAATTGCAGGTCATCCCTTGTGGAGAAAGGCGGCGACCACCACGACCACGCCGAGGACCGCGGCGAGCCGAAGCATCCCCTCGGCGCCCATCATACCAAAGAAAACGGCCAGAACCAGCCCGTAGAAACAGATGTTTCCGAAGTCCGTAGTGCTATACATAAAACTGATTCCTCTCCTAGAAGGTTTCTTAGGGGACTACCGAACCTTGATGTCCGCGTTGCCCACCTTGTCTGGGTCGCTCTCCGCGGCCTCCATGTAGGCACGGATGTTCTCGTTGTCAGGCTCCTCGAAGCTCTTCATGATCATGAAGGCGTGCAGCTCGTCGGGGAGACGCACGGGAGAAAAGCCCCTGATCACCTCGAAGGCGTACTTCGCCGCGAAGTAGGCGTCCTTGAAGAACACATCCTCCAGATGGCGGGGCAGCCGACCACAGAGGACCTCCTTCGCGTAGAGGAAGGCGAACTTCGGCTCGCTGATCGTGTCCTCCAGAGTCTGGGGGAGCCTGCCCACGACCTTGCCCAGACGGTAGAGGTTCCTGCTGTCGCCAGACAGGGAGAGCATGAGACTCTCCGACGCCTCCTGCTCCATTCCGACAACGACCCTGATGTAGTCCAGGACGCTGTCGCGGTGGGGCTTCAGAAGCTCCTCGAGATCGGACTCGAGCTTGCCCGACCAGTGAGAGTAGCGAGCCAGACAGGAGGCCACATTCTCGGGGCTCTCCCCCTTCGTCGTGAAGAAGACCTGCTCCCTTTCTCTAGGAAGTCGGTGCCAACCGATGCGGTGCCAGTTCCTCTCCATCCACATCACGAGACGACGGACGGTGCGGAACTTCGGGATCTTGATCGTTTCTTGCATGAATGGCGTCCTCCCAGATTCTAGGCTCCATCAACCCGAAGTTTTTTCGAGGTTCTTTATCTGCGGGGCGGCCCAACTGATGTAGTCCTTCAGGGGCCTTGACTCCCATTCCGCCAGACCGCCGAAACTCTTCAGGAGAAGCTTGTTGTGGACTTTCTCCGGAAAAGGCCCCACGATGACATAGCGGGCGTAAGTCCAGGCACACCGTGGGTTCTCGACGAAGACCATCTCCTCGTCCTCGGAGAGACGCCTGTTGAAAGATCTTGCCCACTCGAGCGACAAATCAGGACTCTTCAACACCTTGCGCCAGAACCTACGCTGGGTGTCCTCGACCAGGAAATGATCCCTCTTCACCATGGTGAGATAGCGAACCCCGAGCTTTGGGTTCTTCAGGAAAACCCGCTCGGCCTCGCCAGACACGCCGAAGCCCGCAACCACATACCGACAGTAGTTGAGGGTGGAGGTCGGCGTGCGACAGACGATCTCCTCAACCTCCTTGTGGTGTTGGAGGGCAAACTCGCCGGCCCCACGCAGGCCCGAAAGCACGCTGATGAGCGACTTGGGCCTGTTCTTGAACGAAGAGATCTCGAATCCGACTCTCATTTGCCCTCCAGCCACTTGAGGTATTTGGCTACATGCCCGCCCTCGTCCTTTTTTTCGAGGGAGTACATCAGAAGGGAGTTGTGGACGGGGTCGGGGAGCCTCCCGCACACGACATTCATGGCGTAGAGGCAGGCGCTATGAGGGTCGTGTGCGAACACCCCCTCCAGGCTCGCCGACAGCCTCCCCTTCAGGACATTCCTCGCGTAGAGGTAGGCGTAGTACGGCCTGTCCCTGATCCGCTTCCTGGTTGCCGCGTCGATCTTCATGGAGAGAGTTCCGACTGCGGGTGGTTCCTTAGAGGAAGAATAACGGCGGCACTGCAACCCGGGGGATAAGGACCTGGTGAGTTTGGCCCAACCCCGAGATGCAAGTGCCGCCGCTATTTGGAACCCTAATATAATATACGACCGGCCCCACAATGCGGGCCTAGAAGCTCACCATGGAGGAACATCTACCTCCAGCTTCGGACCCTGTACCACATCCCGTTCCTGCCCTGTGCACTGGCATCGCCCGTGCAGTTCATGGAAGAGCCGGGGGTGCAGGTATTACAGTTGGGGCCGCTCCCGTAGCCAACGCCCTCGAAGCTGCCGATGCACGATCCCACATGACCCGTGATGCCGTTGGCGGCCATGTAGTCAGCCTCGGCCTGGCAACGGTCCTGGTCGCTCCCAGAAGCCATGTGGCCGCTGGCGTAGGAGTAGGTCTTCTGGGGCGTGCTGTAGGTGGTGTAGCCCCGCCGAGGACGCGCGTGGGCAACGCCGGCCATCAGCAGACAGGCAACAAGGGCGACGAGTCCGACCTTCATGGTAACCTCCGTTGTCAAAAGCCCTTCGGAGGTGCGTCCGAAAGACCTTCCTGGAAAACCCCGCACCGGGGACACGAACTTTTACACAACCACAAGCCATGAGTCAACGATCAGACCCAAAAGGGGAAAGGTTTCTCAGGTCCTGTCCTCGACCATAGTCAGCGCACGCCGCCGACTCACCGTCCAGGTGTCCATGACGAAGGCCAGAACATCCTCCCGGTCTCCCTCGACATAGCCGTCCATCTCGCCGTCTAGCCAGCCCTTCTGCTCCCACTCGAGGCCCCTCTTCTCGAAGATGTTGAGCATCTTCTCCAGGTACCTCGGCTCTATGGCGTACTGATGGGCTAGACGCTCGGAGGGCTTCTTCTTCGTCTTCATACCATCATCTCCTTATAAAAACTGCTCGAGGATCACACCGAGAACCTCCAGCGCGCGCTCGCCCGTCATCCGACGAAGCTGGTATTGCATGACCATCACTCCCAAAGGAAAGGGCCCCTTAGACCTTGATCGAGTCCCATGCTTCCACGAAGTCGGATCCGGCGTCGAAGGAGACATAATCGTCCCCCTGCATCCCCTGCTCGCTGTACCGTACGCTGCGACCGGGGAGACCCAGGGACTCGAGACAATCCCTCAACTCACCCTCGAACTGCTCGTCGGTGTAGATCAGGCCGTCCCTGTCCACATCCCAGGTGGACGGGTCGAAGAACACCTTGAGCTCGCAACCGTCGAAGTCGTACCGATGGATCTCCAGGCCGACCACCCGAACGGCACGCGACTCGGAACTCCAGTAGCCCCCGCCGTCCGTATTGAGAACTTTGTCGATGACCATGGCATACACTCCCAATGGTAAGGTTCCTTCGAGCCTAGTTGCTGTCGTTGTCAACCGACACTCGGATCACATCACCGAACGGGGGCTTGACCTCTTGGTTGGTGATGACCCAAAGCACATCGAACTGCCCCGTGGGATCGTCACCGAAGTTGCCGTAGCCATCGGTGAACATCACACAGTAGTCAGGCTTGATCCGCTTCTCAATCAAGTGGCTGAACACAGGGGCGAAGTCAGTCCCGCCACCACCCTGCAAGGCAGGCAAAGGCTCATACGGACTGATCCACCGCGACTCATACACCCCCGCGTCACAGTCCAGGAAGTAGACCTGTGCGTTGAACTGCTTGCGAATGTCCTCCAACTCCGCGACCGCCTGCTTCAAATCGTCCTCGCTCATCGAACCCGAAGTGTCGATGGCGAACGCGATCTTCGGCTGGTCCGGGCCGACCGAAGAAGGGAAGATGTAGTCCGCACCCAAGAACCGCCGATTCGGGACAGTCCATGTAATGTCGCGGGACGCCTTCCTAGAAGCACCGAACCGCAACCGCTGACGAAGAGCCTGCAACCAGTTCACCTTCGGCTTCAAATGGCCGACGATCACCCGCTCCATCCCCGCAGGCATCGAACCCTGCGACTTCGCAGTGGCATACGCCTCGCAAATCGCATTGCGGATCCAGTCCTTCACCTCCTGCCGATGCTGCTCGTCACTCTTGCCCGCACCCTTCTTCGGCAACGGAACGCGACGGTCGCGGATCACAACCACATCGCCCGCACCAGGACCCTCGCCGTCACCGCCCTCGCCATCGCCCAACGAACCAGACAGGTCAAGGACATACACCTTCGGAATCTTCGGAGGATTCTTCAAAACGTCCTCGTAGATCCGCTCCGCCGCCCAACCCTCGTACTTCTCGTCAAGAAGAATGTCCTTGAGAAGAAAGTCGGGCTTGTCGAACTGAAACTTCAACATGAGGTTGATGGCGAAGTCCGTAGCCACATTCCAGAGGAAACGGTCACGCGAACCAAGACGCCCATCGTGCTCGAAAATGAAATGACAGATCTCGTGGGCGACGAGGAAGAGGAACTGCCTCTGCGTCAGACCCTCGTAAAAAGACAAGTTGAAGATGATGTGGCCGTCCGGCGTGATGCAGGCCGTGTCACAAACCTTCTTGTCCTCGGTCACGCTGAAACAACAACGCTCCGAGATCACACCCCAAAAGGGGAACTCCCGGGCGAAGGCCAGCATGATGACCTTCAAATCCTTCTCGAACTTCAAGACGCGGGGATCGGCAACGGCTGTCATGGTCCAGTCCTCCTTACGCACTGATCCAGAACCAAAGACTTCCTTAGAGACCTCCCCCGCCCCCCCAAGGCAAACCCCAGGGGGAGCGGGAAGGCCGACACGCTCAAGTCACGGTGATCGCACCGTGAAGCAGTTCCGAATTGTCCTTGATCCACTTCGTAACCGCCTGACTGTGGAACAGGAGAGTCTTCAACTTCTCATTGCCCGACAGCATCACACGGCGGAAGAACAACGAGGCAGGCTCCGGCGAAATCCCCGCGATCACCTTCACGCAGTTCTCCACCACCGACTTCGGATCGTCGTGCGAAAGAAGATGGGACGCCACCGCGTTCGCCACCGCATACGCCACCGAAATCTTCCGCCGATCCTCGGTGAAAGTCTCCTTGCCAGACACCAGCCGACCAATGTTCGGCAAGGACGCACAAACCTCCAAGTACGCACAGAACTCCGAGGACTGCGAACCCACGCACGCCCGAATCTGGTGCTGACCCTTCTGGCCCGCCTTGAGCCGACGAGACACCACCACCCACGAACGAGGATTGGCCGAAGCCGAATACTCGTCCTTGCGGGGAGCCAGAAGCGACGAAGGACTGAACGAAATGTACCCGATCACATCGGGGTGAACACCCGACTGCATCGCCCAGGCCGTCCAGTGCTGGTGCGACGGCGTGTAGTCATAGATCGCAAAACGATCCAGCAACGCAGCCGACAGAGGATAGGTGTGGGCCCGATCCTCCGCACGGTTCGCCGCGGCACAGATGTACCACGAACGGGGCAACTCATGCTTGCCAATCCGACGATCCAGAACCAACTGCAACGCCGGGTTCTGAACGGACGGCTGGGCCGTGTTCAACTCGTCCAAGAACACGATCCCCTTCTTGTAGCACCGACCACCCACCACGATCCCACCCTCGCCCGGAAGAAACTCGGGACGAACCCACTGCACATCCAGAGGATTGCGGTTCTCGTCCTTGCGGATGATCGGAAGGCCACGCATGTCAATGGCCTCCAGACTGTTCAGCCGAAGGTCGATCACCAAATCGTCATCCTCCGCGGCCCCGCGGATCTGATCGCTCTTGCCCACCCCAGGCGAACCGAAAAACAGACTCGGCTGATCCACCTCACGGCAAGCCCTCACCTCGGCGGTCAGATCACCCGTGATCGGATTGCCCTTCTCAATAAGCGTGTCGGCCATAAAAAGGTCTCCTTGTTGAGTCGGACTCCTACGCCCGACAACCTCCACTCCAACCCGACAGACTTCCTTCGAGCCTGCCACCCACCAAAGGGCAAACCACAGTCCAAAGACAACCAGTTCCTTAGAGGAACCATACCAAAATCAACCAAAGTCGGAAACGTACCGACGAAGAACACACGAACCTCCCAAATGACCCTCCAACACCAAACGATTGTGCATCGCCGGCGGCAACCTACCACCCAAAACCCTGGCGTACAAGTAACTCGCCGCATGATCCCCAGACACCACCCCCTCGCACTCCAACCAACGACCACCCTCAAAAACACCAGCGCACAAAGCCGCCACGCAAGCATGACGCAACACCAAACGACGATCCAAACGATGACCCATGCACCGATGAACATACGCCGAAACCACAGGCTCGAGAACAAACTCGTGACCAACCGCACGATACCAACCCACAACAGGACCAAGACCCCAGCCTCGAAGCCTCTCCCAGGACTCCAACAGCCGGGAAAAACCAGCCTCGTCGTCCTTCGAGCATCCCACCACCAACACCCCGAAGTCCACGACGAACCCCCGCAACAAAGACATCCTCGAAGAATCTACAGCCCCCATAAACCGGCTCCAAAACCAAAAAACAAGAAAAAAGACAATACCCCAAATTTGTGCAGACAGCATCCTCGAAGAAAGACCGACAGAATGGAACCAACAACGAAAGAAGAAAACAACCCAAACATGAAAACAGCAAAAACACAACCGAAAAACACCCGCACAAAAAACAAAAAACCGCCATATATACCAACATGAAGAACTTCAGACAAATGGAAAAACTCATCCTCGAGGGCGACCCCGCCAGGAACCTCGAAGAACCACGAATGAGACTCGCCAGCGAACCAACCACAATGAGCCGATTCTCCAAAGGACTCAAACACAGAACCCCGTACGGAACATACGACACACAAAACTACGACCGATACAAAACCAGCGAAACCTCTGAGGCCGACGCGCACAAGGCAACGCAAACACTAAGAAGCCTCGTCTACTCGGACATCCCACAAAACCTCGAGAAACTCGCCAACTTCCAAGACAACGACGACATCATCAAAACCTACGACGAGTTCCTCACCAGCCTCTACCACAAGGCAGGAATCAAATTCTAATGAAATTCACCGCCTGGCTCGAGTCACGAACCACACAAGCCATCCAAAACAAAGGCTTCGACCCCAGACTGCATAAAAAAACCAGACGAGCAGAACGAATCTGGCAGAACTACAAAGAAAAACAAAGAAAAAACAGCGAAGACACCACACAAAAATAAAACCACCCCGCACAAACCACCCAAACCCCCAACACCCCGCACAAACGCACCACGCGCGTTCTAAGCCACAATAGACCCAAAGGGCAGTCCAAGCCGCCCCGGGAAACAAAAAGCCCGCAGAGGGCCTCCAGCGAGCCACAGGGATGTTCCCATCCCTTCTGATCCGCTCGCGCGGCACGACAAGGGATCCCAAACCACCAAAAGGGATCCCCACATCATGTCAGCCGCAAAAAATGCACCACCACATGATGTAAGGACTCCCTACATGATGTAAAGGCACCTCTATCCCCCACTATCCGCTCACGCGGCACAAAAAGGGAACCTACATGATGTCGGCCGCACAAAATGTAACCCTACATGATGTAAAGGCACCCTACATGATGTAAAGGCTCCCTACATGATGTCAGCCGCACAAAAAGGGAACCTACATGATGTCGGCCGCACAAAAAGGCACCCTACATGATGTAAAGGCACCCTACATGATGTAGGGGACCACTTTCTCCGGTGAAACAAAAACCACCAAAGCTAAAAGCGAAGGAAACGAGGGGCGACATAATGTAAGCCCGTTTTTGTGCAGGGCAAAATGTAACAAGGCATGTGACATAATGTAAGGTGTTACATTCGCCCGCCAACGCATCCAATCGCCCGCGGAAATGCGATATAAGGCGATAAAATGCGCACGTAATAAAAACGGGCTAAACCCAAAAAACACCCGTTTGCATCGCCCCTTTCCCTTTCTGATCCGCAAGGCGGTCTCCCCCGGGATCCGAGGCGGACATAATGTATGGCCTGTTTCCCGCTCTTTTGGGCCTGGAACCCACCCCACATTATGTCGGGGGTGTCTTTTTGGGCCTGTAACCCACGGGATGTTATTATCTCGGCCCTACATAATGACATGGAAGTATTTTCGGGGATGTCTTTCGGGGTGTGGCTGGAGAGGGAGGTGGGGACCCACGACC
>Ga0114963_10002278_pt1 | contig 13124 bp, 9 predicted proteins | sample C_131016_EF_Meta_FD_87019 | JGI IMG/M metagenome (GOLD analysis project Ga0114963, IMG submission 87019) | Freshwater microbial communities from Lake Croche, Canada to study carbon cycling - C_131016_EF_MetaG | ecosystem: Environmental > Aquatic > Freshwater > Lake | place: Lake Croche, Canada...
AAGAAACATAATAGGGATCTCCCGACTTTACTGATTTCTCAAAGGCTTTGGCGAGATTACTACTAGCGTAGGGACCGTCTTTTAAGTTCGTGACGAAATCTACTTCTTTTTTGTTTGTGTAGAGAACTTGTCCTGTAGTATCAATCAAAAATAGATCATAAAACTCAAATCTTTTGAGGATATTGCGGAATCTATAGTGATATTTTTGGTGAACAGTACTATATTCACTTTGATCGGGGGCCAAATCTAATTTACCTTTCTCTCCCACTCGATAGGGATTGTCCGCTATATAGTGATATTGTAGGTATTCTTCGGCTGGTCTATATGGTACATAGTTCTCTGCTACGGGTGTCCCTTGAGTATTTTTTGCTAACCGCGGGATAAAATCTTTCTGGTAAAAGCGCAAAAGTTTTTGTTTTTGTCCAGGGGTAATCTGTGTTTTCTCTAATTTCGCGAAGGCCTCTTTAAATTCTTTGGTGGCATCAATTAACGTTTTGTCTTCGCTGAGGGTGAGCACGAAATTTTTTGTCCGTTGGAAATCCTCCACAATTGCTTCTGCTTGAACGTTGCGTATAGCCTCTAACTGGTTAAACACTGCATTTTTTAACCCAGATCTTGCACTACTATAACCAATATATCCTGTCAGTAAGATTGACAGTAGGGCAGTTAGCAGGAGAATTAATAGTATTTTAGAACCTAGACTAAGCTTTTTAAAAAAATTCATTGTAGATTGCCATAATTTAGACAGATTATTAATTAATTAATTTAGATCATAGATGGTGCGACGACGCAGTTCCATGAGTTCACCCAATTCGTTAACTAAATGAGAGGAGAGGGAATCTTGCAGCATCAAGCTAATCGTTGGCTTATCGAGAAATAGCAACGTTAGGTCCTCAAGCGCAACAATGGTAACATCACTATGTTGATCAGTCAACAGAGAAGCTTTCTCGCCAAAAAAGCCTCCCTCGGACACTTTGGAGAGCGTCTGTTGATGACCATTGTGAGCACTTACCACTAGCTTGGCTGAACCCGCAATTACCAAGTACATTCCTTTTAAGACTGAGCCTTGTGAGATGATCACCTCATCGCGAGCGTAATCTAACCAAACACCTTGGCGACTCAAGATATCGAGCAATTTCTCATCCATTTTAGAAATGGCAGGGATAGCCAGCAAAGCTCTTCGGGCTATCTCAGTCTGTTTTTGGCGAGTTATAGTAGTTGGTTGATATTCAAATTTCGTAGATGTGGGGTAGGGCATCGTAAGATTTGCTCGTTTATTGACATACCAAAGCCTTGTTAAGAAACGATCTTTTATGGTTAACTCATAACTAAAATCAGGGAGATAAATCACGGCTAAATATTTAATACTAAAATCTCCGTAACTACATGTTACTACGTCCGGTGGCGGAGTAGATAGCACTCCTTCGAGTCCCAATGCGGCCTCCAGGATTACCGACTTAACTTTATTGGGGGGATCGTCGCAGGAATAGTCTAAAACAATATCAAGTTCATAGATAGGAATGGGAAGATTCAAATTAGTAATTCTTCCTTTAGCTAGTTCTGAATTTGGCACAATTACGACATTGCCCGCTTTAGTACTTAAATAAACCGAACTCCAAGTTATCTGTTGTACTTTACCAATAGTTTCTCCTACTTTTATCCAATCACCTAACTGGAAAGGACGCTCAAATAATAAAACGAGACCAGAGAAAATATTCCCTAAGCTATCCTGTAGGGCGAGACCGATAACCAAAGAACCCACACCCAAGGCCGTTATCAGCCCAGCGAGATCCTGTCCCCAGACTTTTGAGAGGACGATAGCTGCCCCTAGGAGGACGAGAAAAAAGCGACTGGTATCGAGAAAGATTTTCGGAACTTTAGACTGCCAAGATCCCCCTTTAGCTCTCCCAAACAAAAATAGGTTTAAAAAAGCTAAAGAGGTGTATATGAGCGAAATCCACATTGACGTCTCAGCTAAGCGAACCAAAATCCTCTCATTTCCCCAGCCAATGACTTTAGAGAGAACGATATATAAAACAAGTGTGGGAAGAACGAGATTGCGGAGTGCTTTCAAGGGTGCTAAGAGGTTCTCTTTTTGTCTCTCTAACTTGGGGATAATCTCTCCCAAAAGCAGCATACTCAAGGGAAACCCAAGTACAACAAAGAGCAACCAGAAAAAAGAGGAATTAGTGATCATGATTGCACCCCTACACTATTGTTAGCAAGATAATACAGGGGATGAAGTGACCAGACTGGGATATTTCCTTTTCCTTTGAGCGTGAAATCATTAACGGGTTTGAAGTCATACATTCCTTGTAAGGACTTGTAAACTGACTCACTCACCTGAATGATGTTTGTATCATCTGAAGTATGTATTAATGTGGCAATATTCATCGTTTCTCCCCACAGTTCGTAGATAAATTTGCTTTTTCCAATGATTCCTGCCACAACCGGTCCAGAATGAACGCCAATATCCAGCCCCAGATTAGAGCCTTGTTTTTGATTTAGTATATTAATCAACTTGAGGAGAGCGAGAGAGAAATCAACGGCTCGTTTAGTATGATCTTCCCTGGCGATGCTTAAACCACAGACTGCAATATAGGAGGAACCGATTGTTTTCAGTTTTTCTACCCCAAATTGTTCTGCTGTTTCATCAAAAGCTACGATCAGTTCGTTGAGTAACTTCATCGACTGATTAGCAGTGCTATTATCCGATAGTTCGGCAAACCCCTCGATCTCGACATAGATGATCGTCACGTTCGCAAAACTATCAGCAATGTTCTCTTCGCCGCTTCGCATTCGTTTGGCTACAGGTTCGGGGAGAATATTGAGAAGAAGACGATTATTCTCTTCAATTTCTTTTTGGATGAGCCGATCTTTCTCGTCTATACTGCCAGCCATCGAATTAAACGTCTCCGTCAGGTTCCCTATCTCGTCTTGAGATTCGACCTTGACTTGCACATCTTTTTCTCCAGCTGCGACTCTTTTTGTCCCGGCAATTAGGTGATTAATCGGACCTGCCAGAAGTCGAGAAACCCAGAAAGATAAAAGTGTAAACAAAGGAATTAAAATTGCGCTAGTAATTATTAGTCGCTTTGTTAGTTCGCTAACTGGTTCGAAAGCCTCCGCTTCGTCCATTTTTGCCACCAACGCCCAGCGAAAATTATCTATTTTCACTGGTTGGTATGCACCTACAACGGGAATGCCACGAAAATCTTTATAGAAAATAGCCCCTGATTCGCCAGCCAGAGCTTTTTGTACGGCATCAGTACTAATTTTTTGCAAAAGAACCCCGCTCCCCTTATTGCGAATTTGATTTATAGTCTTAGCGTCAACATTCTTTGATTCTAAGAGCTTGAAGTAGGCTGGTTTGTCCTCTATAAAGAGTCTTGTGTCGGTACGAAGTAATGAGTCTTCTCCGACTAGGAAAGTTTCCCCTGTTTTCCCTAAGCCAGCTTTCTGCCAGTTTTTCCCTTGGAAGGTCATCACTTGATTGAGTTTATCTTTATTTAGTTCTAAAATTAATACTCCAAGGGGTTCATTTCCTTCAAAGACGGGAGTTGTGATGAAAGCTCCTGCTCTGGCATAATGAGGGGTATACTGTTGAAAATCCACTAAAGAAACATAGTATAAATCTCTCGAATCTGCAGATTGCTGGAAGGCTTTAGCGAGATTACTATTAGCGTATGGACCTTCTTTTAAGTTTGTGACAAAATCTACTTCTTTTTTCTCACTGTAGAGAACTTGCCCTGTAGTATCAATTAAGAAGATATCATAAAAGGCAAATCTTTTGACTATATGGCGGAATCTCTGGTGATATCTTTCGTGTACAATACTGTATTCGCTTTGATCGGGGGCCGAATCTAACTTATATTTCTCCCCTAATGGATTGGGATTAGCAGCTATATACTGATATTGTAGATACTCTTCGGCCGGTTTAAATGGTACATAGTTTTGTGCGACTGGATTTTCCTGAGTATTTTTCTTCAACTCTGGGATAAAACCCTTCTCATAGAAGTCCACGAGTTTTTCTCTTTCATAAGGCGTGATCTCTACCTTCTCTAATTTCGCAAAGGCTGTCTTAAATTCTTTGATGGCATTGATTATCATTGGGTCTTCGCTGAGGGTGAGCACGAAATTCTCTGCTCGTCGAAAGTCTTCGACAAGTGCTTGTGCTTGAACGTTGCGTATGCCTTCTAATTGGTTAAACACTGCGTTCCTCAACCCATCTCTTCCACCGCTATAACCAAGGTATCCTATGAGCAAGATTGAAAGTAGAGCGGTTAACAATAGGGTTAATAAGATTTTTGAGCCTAGACTAAGCTTATTGAAAAAATTCATTCTTGATTAGATTAATTAATAACTCTTTAGGGGCAGTTGGAATTCAAACAACTCAGTATCTGATTATATCAGCAATTATCTATGATATACTTTCCTGTGTCTCTCTAAAAATCTGGCAACAGAACCTTTGCCAAAACAAAAAGATCCTTAAAGTTACAAATGCTTTATTCAAATAATTGCCGAAGAATACTAATAACTGCTGGGATGGCGGTTTTTACTTTTTCCATTTATCCCTGTGCTGCTCAGTCTCAACCTTTTCCTAACCCTATAAATGTATTGATAGCCCAAAATTTAGGGGGAATTGTGCGAGAAATACCCCTAACAGAAATACCACAAATAGTGATGTCTGCGGCTAAAACAGTTACAGACGCTCAATTTACCAAGGCACGCAATGAAATTCAACGAGATGGCTCCTTAAGATACATACTCAGAGGTAAAAATCAACAGGGTTATGTCGTTGAAGTGCAAGTTACAGCTATTGGTACTGTCGTTCAAGTTGATGAGCAAATAGATCCTAGTGGAGTCCCTGAAATGGCCATGAAAACTTTTAAAAGATGGTCGCCCAATACACAACTTATTAGCACTTGGCGGAGTACACGTTTAGGAGAAGTTTTTTATCAATTTGTCATTGAAGATTTTTGGTTAGAAATTGCGCCTGATGGCAGTAAAGTGAACATTTACCGAGAAAAAATTAAGTATCAGTAAACAAACTAGTAAACATTTAAAATATAATATAAAAAACTCTTAATAGGGAATGAAATTAAGAAATTCTAGTTGAATAAAGATACTTATGAAGACTTTTGTAATGACTCAGTGGAGGAAATTTTTAGTTGTTGTTTTAATTACCATAACAATAGCTTCCCTCTCATCGAAGGCAGATTCTGCTCAATTATTGAAAGTGGCTGGCGATGAGTTTGCTGCACATCTTTATCAGAGTTATAGCCAAGTCTATGAACAACAAACAGGGGAAAAGTTTCAATATGCGACAGTTGGTAATCTAGGGGGTATTCGATTGTTTATTGATAAGATTATAGACATGGGCGCTACTAGCTTAATTCCTACCCCAATAGAGCAAAATCAGATGGAAGATGGTTTACTCATGGTGCCAACAGGAGGAGGGACAATAGCCATTGTTTATAATATACAAAACACCACTATTGATGTTAAGTTATCCAGAGAGCAATTAGCGGGCATATTTACAGGTAAAATTAGCAATTGGGAACAGATTGATACTGCACTTCCCAATTTAGACATCAGAGTTGTCGTTTGTTCTGAAAGTTCTGCTCAGAGTTTTGTACTGTCTAAATATTTAGAGAAAATTACAGGCGGACAATTAGTAGCTAGTAGAAAACCTGATTGGGGATTTAAGGTTTTTTCTGCTTTTGGTGAAGATAACGCAATAGCAGGAGAAGTCAGAAGAATTGACGGCGCTATTGGCTATGTTTCCAAAGATGTTGCTCTAGCCAAAAATCTCACTATTGCTGGGGTTGAAAATAAACAGGGTCGGTATGTGCAACCAAGTTTAGAAGAAACTAAGAAAGCTTTTAAAAATGTTCAATTTAAAGATAATTTCACCACTGAAAATATCGAAGATCCCCCGGATGGCTATCCGTTAGTAAGTTTAACTTGGCTCATGGTTTATCAAAGATATCTTAAACCAGATCTTCTCGAAGCCAATGTTAAGTTATTGACATGGATAATGACTAATGGACAAGCCTTAAATGAGACTTTAGGATATACAAAAATTCCCGAAGATGTGACCCTGAAAGTTCTTGAAACTCTCAAGAGTAAATTAAAAATTTATTAAGAGGAGAAATAGGTGCGAAAATTTCTTAAAGATCTCTATTGTTCATTCACTATTACCTCAGGGATAATCGGTTGTAATTTACTCATTTTATCTCCCGTCTTAGCGGGAACAAATTACCCCCTAGTTTCTAATTTAGAACGAACAACCCTACCCAATAATCCAAATCTCAAACATAAAAATCAATATATTAGTCAGCCGCCTGCTCTGGAGGAAATCTATAATGTTCATCAATTAAGAGATATTGCTCCTAATGATTGGGCTTATGAGGCATTGCGTAACTTAGTAGAAAGATATCGCTGTATTAGTGGTTTTCCTGATACCAGTTTTCGGGGCAATAAAACTATGAGTCGTCATGAATTTGCTACTGCTTTAAATACTTGTCTACTTAAGATTAGTCATTTAATTGATAATAATGCTTCTCTACTTGAAGATTTACAAGTTATCAAAAGATTGCAAGCAGAGTTTGCTGCAGAAATACAAATGATTACAGGAAGACTAGATAAACTAGAAAATCAAGTAGCCTTCGCCGAAAATCATCAGTTTAGTACTACTACGGTTTTACGCGGTGCAGTAGATTTTAATTTATCCAATGCTTTCGGTCAGGATAAGGCAGTTCTTCCAGGCAATAACCCAGGTCCAAAGTTAAATACTCAACTCGCCCTCTCTGCAAGAGCAATTACGACCCTCGATACAAGTTTTACAGGTCGAGACAAATTGCGAATCGTCCTCCAAGAAGGGAATGTCAACAATTTAGGTTATAGAGTCACTGGTACTGATATGACCCTTTTGGCAGGTAGTACAAATACTACTGGTAAATTCAAAACAAGTACAATATTTTATCAATTTCCTCTGGGGAATAGCGCTATAGTTGCTTTAGCACCTGCAGCAGACTTTCCTACTCGTGTTTTTCCTGTCTTAAATCCTGTTTTCTCAATATCTAATTTTGGTTCACAAAGTCCTGTACATTCTTATGCTTCTGGTGCTGGAGGAGTCGTTTACTATAACATAACGAATGAATTATCAGCAGGGGTCAGTTATTTAACCGCTACTGCTCAAAATGTGGAACAAGGAGTTAATGGTCAATATAGCATCTTGACGCAAATAACCTATACACCAACTAAAAAACTTGGACTAGCTTTTACTTATGGTCGTTATTATGCACCCTCACCTTTGAGAACGGTTAATGTAACTGGAAGTGAAGGAAGTCAATATGCAGAGTATCCTTTTGGCGCCAATACCCCGACTTCTTCTAATGATTTTGGTGTACAATTTACCTATAAATTTACTAATCAATTGACCGTAGGTGGCTGGATTAGTTATTTTAATCCTACTTCTCAAGGTTCACCTACTGTCAGTGGTGTAAATGGTTTACAAGGAGCTACTGCAGATATTTGGAGTTGTGCACTGACAGCCTCTTTAATAGATTTAGGCAAATTAGGCACTCAACTCAGTTTTATTGTTGGGATGCCGCCCAAAGTGACGAGAAATGATATTTTGAGCCGTCAAGATCAAGATACTCCTTTACATTTTGAGTTATCTTATCGCTACCCACTTAATGATCATATTTTTATTACTCCTGGATTTATACTAATTCTTAATCCAGAAAGTAACTCAGCTAACCCTTCTATTGGCATTGGCTTAGTCAGAACTACTTTTACTTTTTAATTGTCTTGTTTGAAGTACTTATGGTAAAGTCTTGTATATGTTCCATTGTCATGTAGCTTAAGCAAGGCAACATCGATCTGTTTTTTGATAGGGCTATTTTGAGGAAAAACAATACCATATTCAGATTCATTAAAGATTTCGCCTACTATCTGTACTTTACCTTGTCCTTCGTGAGTTGAATAATAGTGTAAGATAGGTGAATCAAAGACAACCGCATCTACTTTTTTGAGTAAAAGATTCTCGAACACTTGATCGATTGATTCAGACTCTATGGTTTTAATATCATGTTCTTTGAGAAATATTGATGGTGCGCTGTTTCTTGTTGTACCTACTATTTTATCTTTCAGATCATCTAATCCTTTAATGTCTCCATTGATTTGTTGAACCGTCAAGTCACTTGTTAAAGATGCTGTAAAGTAGGCTAGCATTAATACTGCGGTAAATACCCAGAAGAAAGATACTATACGAGACAATAATTTTTTAGGGTGTTCCTGTTGACCAAATAAGTTAGTTAATGCCCACCAAAAAGCTTCAAAAATACCTGGAATATATTTCTCAGTAGCAAACAAAGGTTCAGGATTCCCCCGTTCAAAGAACCAAACCAGATGCGCGACAATAATTGATAAAAGGATTCCCAACCCCAAGAATATAGAGCCGAAATTCAGTAATTTAGGAATAATGGTTGTGAAGAGATTTCTTCCAAATGATAAAACACTGTCTATGGGATTAGCAGAAGAAGTACTGTTTTGTGAAGAACGCACCATTATCTGTAAACCATTATGAAATATGGGATAGGAAAAATCGAATTTCTTTTCCCTTTCTGCTGTAATAGTGATAGTTGAAATTCCCAAATCTGCTTGATTCTGACTTACCGCATCTAATAACTTACTAGTTCCAATATATTCTTTAAATTGATACTTTAATCCTAATTCATTGGCTATTTCCTGCCATAATTCTATACTAAAGCCAGAGAGAAATTTTCCATCTTTAAGAACAAAAGGGCTAATAATGCCTGTTGCAACCCGTAAGGTTTGACCCTTTGGTTGAGGTGATAAAGGCACTTTGGGTTGTTCAGTCTTTGGTTGCGCTAATAAAGGAAAACTAGTCAGACCAATAAATAAAAGTATTATCAATACAAAACTGGCAATTAAACGATACCCTTTATTAAGTCTCTTCTGAAATTGCCAAATTCTAAAATTCATCGAAAGTTCCTTGTTTTTATCTATTTATGTTGTAATCATTTTACTACTAGGCTTTCGCGTTTAATTCTGTCATCTGTGTTATCTTTTGTGAGCAAACCGAAAATTAGGGCACCCACTTGGAGTGCCCCTACCACCTAAAACACAATTTAATGGGCTATTAAACCTTTAACATGGCTGATAATGCCTTCAGGGTCAATACCTTGATAAGGATACTGTTCCCAGAGACCACCACAACCCTCTTTATGAGTCCCTAAGTAAGCATATTTAGGAGTTAAACCGCGCTCTAGCAACCAAGAACCAAAACGGCTACCTAGTCCTGTTTTACGGTTAAATGATTCTACTACTAGGACAAAGGGAGATTTCCCAATTTTTTCTATGGTTTTTTCATCGACCACATTTAAAGTTGGTTTATTAATCAACCCTACATCAATACCTTCTGCTTTCAGTCGTTCTACAGCATCCAAGGAGCGATAGAGAGCTTCCCCAAAACTGACAATATAGCCTGCAGTTCCCTCGCGTATTACTTCATCTTGCCCTGGGACAAAAGTATAGTTTTCTGAGTAGAAGTCTTTCCCTTCACTATCTAGAATATTAGGTACTTTGGAGCGAGTAGAGAAGATAAAGCGTAAACCTGGATCTTTAAAGACAGTTTCTACACAAGCTTTCATTTGGTTGCCATCAGCGGGGAAATAGAGACGAGTTTGATAACCATCTTCTAGTCCATTGTCAGCAAAAAAGTTATTTAAGCCGAAGTGACAAGTATTATCTGCCATATCATCTATGCCAGAGTGAGAGAAATGACAGAGGACATTAGAGAAATTGAGTCTCGCCATAGTAATTTCCGAGATACACATCTCTAAGAAAGCACTGAAAGTAGCAAAAATCCCTTGCTTACCCTTCTCCATGCCAAAGCCTGCTGCTGCCGAAAAGTTAGCCCGCTCCATAATCCCACCACGGACAAAAATTTCAGGATAGGCTTCGCGAATTTGTTTTAAACCGCAGGAGCCTTCTAAGTCGCTATCTACACAGAGGACATGTTCTTTCCGTCCTGTTGCAGTCCAGTTACTCAAGATAGAGACTATGGCATCGCCAAAGATATTCCGGTTAGAACTGTAATTAGTCCCCGAACCCAAGAATGTATAGGTATTCTTAGGCTTAACGATCCCCTTCAGGTAAGCTACAGCGGCCTCATGTCCGCGTTTTTCTAGGTAGTTAATAGCCAGTTTCAGGGGTATTACATCGTGTCCTTCTGTTTCCCCTTCTAACCCCTCAATACCAACACACATTTTACGTTTATTAATTACAGCAACAGGTCCTGCTGTCGTTACTGCTTGAGCGAGACGACTATATAGACCATCTAGATCTTCTCCATCTCCCTCTATAGTTACTAGTCCATGTCCCCCCAAGGTCCGCGAGAGATCATAGCCTGGTATATATTGGGATGGATGTCCTGCTATAGTTACATCATTGTCATCAAGGATTAACTTGACATTGAGACCATGTGCCACAGCAAAGCGAGCCGCTTCTGAGTCATCCCCTTCTTGCTGTGCTCCATCGGAACCTAAACAGAAAACAACTCGCTCAGGATTAGCTTTAGCTACTCCATTGACATAAGGCCAGAGATGTCCTAGTCTTCCTGAACTGAATTTGACCCCAGGCGTTAGTCCTAGTTCTGGGTGTCCTGGCAGTTTAAAATGAGCTTCCCGATAGTGCAGGAGGGTTTCGGCTGCCAATTCACCATGTAGTACCGCCATGAGATACTGGGTAGCTACGCGGTGTCCTGCTTCATCAAAGAATATAGGAACAAATTTATCAGGAGCGCCCCGAAAGAAAGCATCAAGGATGACGACTTCAGGCACAGTATCATAAGGACCGCCTGTATGTCCGCCTACTCCTCTCGCTGCACCTGTTGCCGTAAAAAAGACAATGGCATCCCGACAGAGTTGAATATTAGCTTTGAGGTCTAACTTTTGTTCTTGGGTCAAAGTTGGTTGAGTTGGATCTAAACGGAGAGGTTTATATGCCCCTAGGTCAATGGGAAAATTAGCTGTATTAATGGTCATTGTTAATCCTTGCTTTCAAAGGTGCTCAGTCTAATCATATTCTAAAAAAACCTTACCTGTTTCTAACCCCTAACCCCTAAACCCTAACTAACTTTTCGGATTTTGCATCTGCTTAATTTCATCTGTAGCCGATTGACGATCATGATCTAGCGGGATAAGGAGTGTTTTAGGAAGTTGCCCTCTTTTCTCGTTAGCCTTGTCGAAGTAAGTAATAGACTCCTGTAAAGTAGCTATATTGCTATTTTTGAGTCCTTGAAGGCGGAGCACTTGTCCCTTAAGATATTCTAATTCTGGATTATCAGGACTTTGATTTATGGCCTTATCTAGAAACTCTAGAGATTTATCATAGTCTTTGAGATCTCGATAAGCCATGGCTACTCCTCTATCTACTAGATAGGGGGGCGCACCATATTTTTGAAATCTTTCAATAGCTTTTTCTGGGCTAGAAAAAGGTAAATTAACTGCTAAAAGTAATTCTAGATACCCCTTGATCAAGTTTAATTCTGGATCATTGGTGCTCAGATTGTCAGCTATTTCTAGATATTGAAAAACCTGTTGTAGTTTGGGTAATGCTTGAACGGCTCCTTCGGTTTTAAAAATATAACTACCCTGCAAGAAATAGCCTACTCCTATATAAATATTGCTCCGCAGTGGATCTGTTTCTTTCAGCTTTTCGGCTGTTTCTAGTGTCTTATTAGCGTAGATATTCAATCCAGGATAGTCTTCTTCTGTATAAGCTAAAGATGCTCTCATAGCATAAGCTAAAGGATCGCTATCGCTATTTTTTTCTGCTTCTAATAGAGTTTCTTTCGCTGCTTTATAGTTTCCTTGGTGAAAAAGTTCCTCAAAAGCTTTCTCTGTTTTACTATCTATGTTATGTGGGTCTGAAACGCGAAAGGGATCGCCCGCCCATGCTGCACTCTGCAACAAAACTACTAAAGAAAAAATTACACTACTAGACCATGACCGATATTGTCTTTTCATCTGGCATTCAAACTAAAGCTAAAATTTTAAAAAGTAGTTACACTATTATAGGTATTTTCTAAAGTTAGCTATGGGCTTAGCCGCCCGCTAGGTAAGTTTCCCTAAGCCCTGACCCCTAACACCCAACCCCTTAGATGCTATCACTTCAAAATGTAATTTATCATCCACCGGCTACACCTAACCCTATTTTACAGGGAATCAATTTAGAATTACCTAGGCAAAAATTAGGACTGATTGTCGGTTCTAGTGGTTCGGGAAAAACTACTCTTTTGGAAATTTTAGCGGGTTTTGCCGAACGTACCCAAGGTAGGATCTTGTGGAAGGATCAGCTCTTAAGTTTCTCAGAACTACAAGAATTAAGTGGTTTAGTCTTTCAGTTTCCTGAGCGTCATTTTTGTGGTAGTACTATTTTAGAGGAGTTGCGTCTTGGACATCCTGAACTGACTACAGAACGGATTAAAAAAGCCTTAAGTGAGGTTGGACTAGATAATCTCTCTCAAAATGCCTCACCCTATAATCTCAGTGGTGGACAACAGAGAAGACTAGCTTTAGCCGTACAATTAATCCGTGAGCCCAATCTATTATTGCTCGATGAACCTACAGCTGGTTTAGATTGGTCAATGCGTCGTCAATTAACTAGTTTACTAGCTAAACTAAAGAAACATTGGACATTGATTGTAGTTAGCCATGATCCTAGTGAATTAATGGAGATTGCTGATTGTTGCTGGAAGATTCAGCAGGGTAAACTAGAACCTATAGTTAGGTCTGGTGAATAATAGGTAAGGATTCAAAGACCTAAAACACAGTCACAGAGAGACTCCTAAAATCGTTTCTTATTGATAACAGAGATTTTAGTATAATCTCTCAAAATGTTTATTTGATAAAGGTTTGAGTGTTTTAAGTCTGACCTGAATCCTTACCTTGAATCTTCATAACAATCCAGGGTAAGCGCAAGAAAAATAGCGTCATAATATGGTAGAGAAAAAAAAGAAGTTATTCGCTGATAATGTAGATCATGATTATGTCCAAAGGTTTTAGTTCTCCCGTTTTATCAAATAAGCC
>Ga0114963_10002279_pt1 | contig 13118 bp, 15 predicted proteins | sample C_131016_EF_Meta_FD_87019 | JGI IMG/M metagenome (GOLD analysis project Ga0114963, IMG submission 87019) | Freshwater microbial communities from Lake Croche, Canada to study carbon cycling - C_131016_EF_MetaG | ecosystem: Environmental > Aquatic > Freshwater > Lake | place: Lake Croche, Canada...
GATTCCTTGATGGATTCCTTGATGGATTCCTTGACGGATTCCTTAGTGGATTTGTATTCCACTGTATACATATACTTTTGGAGTTCTATCAAACATTCATCTACTGTGGCGGTCGTCTTGACCTCCGGGAACAAGATGGGAAAATATAAAATCGACATATTATTGTGTTGGAATTGAGGGTGCTTGGTTAAGATATATTGGCTTCTTCTTCTTTATTCCCTTTCGCAAAATACGTTTTTTGGTATTCAATTTTCTGTGTTTCGGCGGATAGGAGCGATACCTCTTGTTGGTCGACATATTCGATGTATTTCTGGAGGTCTTCGATCGATTCTTTGGGCAAATACGACAAGTTGAGGACGACGCCGCTTTTGTTTTCCCTTAGTCGGACGTCGGCGTATTTTTTGAGGATTTTGAGGATTTCAATGTGTTTTTTCTTGTCCATTCGCTCAATCTTGGTTTTGACTTGTTCGAGGGTTTCTATGGAAAACGACATTATAGGAAAATTACGTATACAATTGAATATGAAGTATACGTAGTTGAGAGGAGATGTATTTAAATTCGTTTGTTTCTATCACTTTTTGACTTTTTGGACATTTTCGGTTTGGATACATTGAATCCAACCCGGGATCGAAAACATGTCTCCATACCATATTTTGTTTGGTTCGTATTGCGGATAATATACGGTGGAATAAAAAGCCAAGTATCCAATAATGGCGGAAAAGGAACCGTGCGACAATATGATATGCTTACATGTACTCGCAAACTGAAACGTGGTGATTTCATCGCAGTTTAACCATTTGATAGAGGGATATTTTTTACATATGGTTTGTACGATTGGATGGTTGATGTCGTCGGTGGATATATGCATTTGATTGCATCCTTTTATGGTTTGAATTGTATTCAAATAATACTGAACCCCGGGATTATGGTGGGCGACGTCGGTTAACCGGATATGAATAAACAAATCATTGTTTTGGTTGTATCTTTTTTGAAACGGGTTTTTCTCGATAATGCAACGTTTGATTTCATCCGTGTGTAAATATTCGTATATCCAATTGGTTATTTCTTTGGTCTGGAAATAGTCGTGGTTGGGGTCTAGGTTGTAGACGAAACTGGACGGTTCCGAGTTGTACATGTCGAAATAATTTTGGTCGGTTAATGGTCGCGTTTCCTCATGTACCCGTTTTCCACTAAACAGGTGGATGCCCAGTTTTTCGATTGTGCGTTTGTTGCAATAGTCGACTTGCAAGTTGTGTTTTTCCGCGATTCGACTTACGACGATGTTTCGTATGATTTGGTTGCCTAGTCGTCCGTTCTGTATGGTAGTAGTCATTGTTTGGTTACGATCTCAATATGAATTTCATATAGCAAATTATTTATTGTGTTTTTGTTCGATAATATGTTTTATTTTTGGTCGGTCCCCTTTTGGTCGGTCCCATTTTGGTCGGTCCCCTTTTGGTCGGTTCCCTTAGAATCCCGGATCATCCGTGAATACTTGCGCTGGTTCTGAGGTCGCTTTCACCACTACGTTTTTCGTATCGGTAATTGTGTTCATGATATCACTGATTGTATCACCACTATTTTGGTAAAAAAAGGTGGCCGCCATGACGCATGAAAACACGGCAATCGCGTCTCGTACGAAATATTTGAGCGGTCTAGCTGGAGTGGTTTTGTCTAAATACTTCATTTCTACGAACTTGTAAACACAAAACAGGAGTGTGGCTCCTATCGCCATAAACACAGCATTTTCCATTGTTCTGTACTAGGGTATAGTTTTTTGGGAGGTATCTGAGCTATCGATTTTTACGCACACTGACTTGTTGTGCAGCAGCACTTTTCTTTTTCATTTTAGACGGGTCGAAATCTTCGTCGTCGTCGCTACATAGTTCTTTCGATTTGTCCCAGAATTCCTGGCTACCCAGGCGGAAGTCGGGGCGGTTCTCGGCGCGGTACCAGAATATTTGATCGCTGATTTTGCTTGTTTTCGCATTGTTGTTGATCACTAAACACTCGTAGTTTTCCGTCGTCTGGTCCATCACCGAACAAAATAGCTCGAGTGTGGGGAACATACTCGCATAGTTCTCCCAAATACGTTTGCGGTTGGTCAGGTACGGTTCTCTCAAGATAAACACATAGTCAATATTGGTTCGCAAGTTGGGAGGAATGCCTAAAGGATATTGCATGGTAATAATGAGCATGACTTTCCAATGACGCCCGTTCATGAAAAGGAGCCGCATCATCTTGTCGCGGGTCCATGACTGGTCATAGAGACAGTCATCTAAAATGACGAAAGTGCGTGGGTCGGTGGTTGCCCGCTTGTATTCCTCCTTCTCTTTCGCCACTTGTTTTAACACAGCTTTCTGGCGCCTCAGGATTTTCTCTATTAAGACCGTGTTATACTCTTCGTGAATAAACAGTTTCGGTACGTGGGAGGCGTAAAAACCGTTTCCAGCTTCGGTTCCGGAAATGACCATGCCTACTGGTATATCTTGATGATGGTACAGGAGGTCTCTTACCAAATAGGATTTACCTGTGTCTCTTCGGCCAATTAAGACAACGACGGGACCTTTGTTTTCATTGGGGTCGAAGGTAATCGAACGCATGTCGAATTTTTTTAAATCGAGGTTCATGAGTTCAGTGTTGGATTTTGTTGAGAGGATTCGACAATAGATAATATATTGATGTAAAGATACAAAAAACGGATGAAATATGTACGCATCTCTCGATACGTTTGGGCATTGAAATAATATTATTTAGCGCTAAATATAGTAAACACAATACTCTTTTCTTATTTAGCAATATTTTCAAGTGAATGTCTTCGTCTCCACCAATGTTTGATCTATATTATCGTAAAGTGAAGTTGCCCGATCTAGTCCGGTTGGTTGCGAAATACGAAACACATATTCACAAGTCGGAACTTCCGGAACACAAAGAGGAGGTTGAACAAAATTATAATCCCTATCGCATAAAGTCGGCTCAAAATTATTCGCCGATCTATGAACGGATATTTGTGTTGAATGAAATGAACTACAATTTGGTTGGACTCAATAGTGAATACTATATTCACGGCGACCGAGTAGTAAGCCAGGATAAACTCAATTCCAAAAATATTTTGTTTGAAAATTTGCATGTAAAAAGTTCGCCTCTGTTAGACCCGTTCCATTATTTATCCGGGAAGTACGAAAAATACGGTAACATGATTACTGAACTACCAGTATTCTCGAAACTATCGACGAGTTCTGGTGACGAACGCACACGTATCCAGAAAAAAATAAACGACCCGGCAAATTGTGCCTACGTGGATGCTTTTTTCAGCTATTTGACCAGTCGACTAAAACATAAATACAATGTATTTGGCGCAGTTGATTTTTACGGTGTTTGTCTGGGAATCCAAGAGGTTTACAAATACGATATCACCGAGGATTTAAGTCACCTCTATTCCATCGATTTTTTCAATAAAAATGTCGGCAAACGATTTGTTGTATCGAACCAGTACACCAATGAATACATGAACATTGGTTCTCGAGCGAACAAACACCCGATTCACATTGATGAATTCGGTAAACAACCGGTTGATGTAGACCTGGATATACAAGAAATTTCTATAGATGACGACGCAACTGCAGCCAACCCAGATTCGAACGTATACGATAACGATTTGTCCAATGAGTTGATATACGAGAATAAGCAGAATAGTACCAAGTCTTCCGAGTATGATAGCTCATCGTCGGATGAAAGTGAATCCGATATGAAGTCGCGTTCAGGTGCTGAAGAGGAAGAGGAAGAGGAAGATGTGGACGAAAACGAAGATGACGAAGATAATTGTTCCGAAGAGGAAGAATATAGCTCCGAATCAGAAGATATAACTGTGTATTCCTATATTCGCGACTTTCCTGTGCAGTTGATTTTTATGGAAAAATGCACTGGTACAATTGACCAGTTGTTTACACAAAATAAACTCGACAACGCAAAAGTATTTGCCGCAGCGTTCATGCAAATCATCATGACGCTGATTGTCTACCAAAAAGCGTTCCAGTTTACTCACAACGACCTCCATACGAACAATATTCTTTATATAGAAACCGAAGCAGCGTATTTGTACTACAAATACGAAGGACGCCTGTACAAAGTTCCTACGTACGGTCGCATTTTCAAAATTATTGATTTCGGTCGCAGTATATACAAATACAATGGTGAAACCTATTGCAGTGATAGTTTTTCAAAACATTCGGATGCGTATGGACAATACAACTGTGAACCCTATTTTAATCCTTCGAAACCACGTATCGATTCCAATCCGAGTTTCGATTTAGCCCGTCTCGGTTCGTCCATTTACGATTTTTTGGACGAGTTTGAAACCGATCTAGATATATATAAAACGGTAAAACGATGGTGCACTGACGATAGTGGTAAAAATATTGTGAACAAACCGAACGGAGAGGAACGTTGGCCTGGTTTTAAACTCTATAAAATGATTGCGCGTACAGTCCATAAACATACTCCTCAAGCACAACTGGAATTCCCGATGTTCAAACAGTTCTTGGTAAAGAAACCCAAAACGATGGTTGTCGATAAAACGTGGTTGTTAGATATTGATTCAATTGTCCTATAGTGTGATCGAGTACCATTTTTTCATATTGTTATTTATAGAAAACAACATGAACATGTTCGAAGAAATCGTGGCTCTACTTATACAACGATTCAAGGAGTTTTTTTTGGGGATTGGTTATTTTGGGGGGCAAGAGTCCGCGATCTATGCATTCTATATTTGCTATTTTAAGTCTTGGGTTCATATGGCCGTGTATACAGCCGTATTTCTCTTTTCTGCGTTGTTTAACCATTTGGTATTGAAAAAATATATTTACGATCCGAGACCGAAAGCGTCTGCCCCATTTTTGGCGAACGAACACATACAATTAACGAAAAATGGGATGCCCTCTGGACACGCGCAACTAACTGCGTACTCGCTGGCGTTTGCATACTTAGTATCCGGTAAATATTTATACCCGTCGGTGTTTCTATTTACATTGACGATTTTACAAAGGTATGTTTACCAAAATCACACTGCCTTGCAACTTTTTGTAGGAAGTGCATTGGGTGTTGCGTTTGCATACGCAGCTATATACTTGTTGAAATATCTGTAAGTTACATAACATATATGGTGTTGTGATGTTATGCAATCAAATTAGAATCCACCGGGGAACCGGACAAGGTTGAAGCCGATACCGAGGCCAGCACCGTTTCTGGCGGAAGAACCCATCGCGGGAACGAACACGTCCAAGACGGCGAAAGTGGCGGCGGCAACCAAACCGATGATCACCAGTTCCTCGACGTTGAGCTTATCCTTCTTGGGAATAGCGTAGGCGGCAATTGCGACGACTAAACCTTCGATGATGTACTTAATAGCACGCTTGACGATTTCACTGAGTCCGTACATTGTATGCGTTATGGATTTATAATATAGCTCAATAAAATAATTTCCTAAAGTATATTTTCTATTTTAGATGAAAATTGCTTAAACACGCTTACCCATATTCCATTATCTCGCATCTATAAAATAGACATGTCTTCCTCCTCATCTTCTTATAAATCCACGTTTGAAAGAAAACAACTGCCCGACGGCGCCGCGAATCCTAAATATGTCGATTTGTTGGACGAGGACCCACCCTTGGCGGGCCAGAAGTTCTTCTGTGCGTCGTTCATTAGTCCCGAGAAGATTTTGAAGAAGAGAGAACAGTACTTGTTCGAGAAGTTCGTAGAACAATGGGATTTTACGAAGTCCATGGCCAAGTTTTCGGACTTCCTAAACTTTGTTTCCTATAAGTACAATTTGAAGTTGGAAAGGGTCATGGCGGATTATGGCGAATTCTTGAAGGAGGAATCGGCTAAACTAAAGTCCGAGGGATCTGTGGAGGATGACTGGAAGACGTTTTTGGACAAGAATGAGGATTCGCTAAATCAGCAATTCAGTCGCGAACATGCATTCCAGACCTCTACACGTGGATTGAAAATTCGTGGTGTATTTGCTACACAGGAAGAGGCGGAGATGCGATGCAAGAAGTTACGTGAAACGGACCCGAATCATGATATTACGGTGGGTCCAGTGGGAATGTGGGCGGCATGGGATCCAGATGCTTACAAGACTGGTCGCGTCGAGTTTTTAGAGGAAGAGCTAAACCAGCTCCAGAAAGAGAAAATCAAGAATGAGGAGAAGGCCAAGCAGGAATTCGAGAACCGTGTGAAGGAAGCCAAGAAGAAAGCCATCGAGGACAATATAGCGAAAGCCACGAAAACGGGCAATATACTAACACAAACTCTCGATGAAAATGGAAATCTGATTGGCGTGAAAGAGCATGTGAACTTCGAAGATCGTGAGGTAGCAGATAAAGAAGCCTCCGAGATTCATACCGCCGAGTTGCTAAAAAAGGCAACTGAAAATCAGAATATTACCGAAGAAGAACCTACGGTGGATTGATTTTATACGACAATATGATTATTCCTATAGAACATTTATGCCGGTATAAAAATACATGTTTTTACAGTTAAAATCATGTATGTGGGTTTAACGCTTCGTTGAAACGGAAAATAAAATGTTTAGCCAAATTATATAAAATACACACATAAGCAAAAATGGGAGGAGCACTTATGCAACTTGTCGCCTACGGCGCCCAGGACGTTTTCTTGACCGGAAACCCTGAGATCACTTTCTGGAAGGTGTCTTACCGCAGACACACCAACTTCGCTATGGAGTCTATTGAGCAGACCTTCAACGGCCAGGCCGATTTCGGTCGTCGCGTTACCTGCACCATCAGTCGTAACGGTGATATGGCTTACCGCACCTACCTCCAGGTTACTCTCCCCGAGATTAACCAGGGTATGGCCGCCGCCTCCACTGACGGTGTCTATGCTCGTTGGTTGGACTTCCCCGGCGAACAGCTCATCTCTCAAGTTGAAATTGAGATTGGTGGCCAGCGCATCGATCGCCAGTACGGCGACTCTATGCACATCTGGAACCAGCTCACCATGACCTCTGAACAGCAGAAGGGTTACTTCAAGATGATTGGTCACACCACCCAGTTGACCTACTTGACTGACCCCCAGTTCGAGGCCGTGAACGGTCCTTGCGCCTCTTCCTCAGGCCCCAACCAGGTTTGCGCTCCCCGCAACGCTCTCCCTGAGACCACCTTGTACATCCCCCTCCAATTCTGGTACTGCGTGAACCCTGGATTGGCCCTCCCCTTGATCGCCTTAAAATCTGTAGGGCAGAAAAGTATCCATCCTGAAGTATCCGAGCAATGCTTTAGGGAAAATATGTTGTGGACTCGGAATGAAACATTGTTTCAAAATTCCCAGATGCTAGTATCTTGCTGTTAAATGTTGGGACACCGCTCCTCCCAAAGTCCCAACATTTTCAGTAAGATGCGACATATCCAAATTGCGGGAAACCCGTAAAGACGTTGGGTACCAAGCTGCATACGAAAGTTTGCAGTGGTTGAGAAAAACACACTCAAATCCGGTAAAAATCCCACGTATGATTACACACCAATAATGTGTGTATGAAATCGGCAATCCGCAGCCAAGGCTCTAAGTTCGTTATTGATAAGAATATGAGCAAGGTTCAACGACTAAATGGTTATGGGTTTGAGCGTATTAATCACACGCTATGATAACTTAAGATATAGTCTAGTCCTATAGGAATTTATCCTATGACTCCGTTATCTGACTAATAACAGGAGTTCTTTGAAAAAAGAGGTATATGTGATTCGTACAGTATCACGAAGTCAAGATCAACCTTGATATCCGACCCATCGGTGAGTGCTTGTGGGCCGTCAAGAGTTTGACCGCCTCCACTGGTGGTTCTCAAGCCGCCACTGCTGCTTACCAGCAGTCCCTTGTTGCTGCCTCTTTGTACATCGACTATATCTTCCTTGATACCGATGAGCGCCGCAAGTTCGCCCAGAACCCCCACGAGTACTTGATTGAGCAGCTCCAGTTCACTGGTGACGAGTCTGTCGGCTCCTCCAGCAACAAGATCAAGCTCAACTTCAATCACCCTTGCAAGGAGCTCATCTGGGTTGTCCAGCCTGATTCCAACGTTGACTACTGCTCTTCTTTGGAGGCTGGTGCTCTCCTCTTCAAGACCCTCGGTGCCCAGCCCTTCAACTACACCGATGCTGTCGATGCTCTCCCCAACGCCATCCATGCTTTCGGTGGCCCCAAGGAGACTGCTGGCGCTGGTAACTTCATCACTGGCTCTGGCCTCTTCGAGATGGCTGGTGCTGTTGATGGTGTCTTCGCCACTACCGCCAGTGCGAATGCCGCTGACTGGGCTTCCACCAACAACTACCAGTTCACCAACTCTTCTGGAACTGTCCCCTCTGGTTCTTACGTCTCGGATGCCGGCACCTTCGTCTTGGCCGAGACTGCCCTCGACATGCACTGCTGGGGCGAGAACCCCGTCGTCACTGCTAAGTTGCAGTTGAACGGCCAGGATCGCTTCTCTGAGCGTGAGGGTTCCTACTTCGACGTTGTTCAGCCTTACCAGCACCACACTCGTCACCCCGACACTGGTATCAACGTCTATTCTTTTGCTCTCCGCCCTGAGGAACATCAGCCCAGCGGCAGTTGCAACTTCTCTCGCATTGATAATGCTGTCCTCCAGTTGGTCCTTTCCAGTCCCACCGTGTCTGGAACCGCCACCGCCAAGGTCCGCGTCTATGCGAAGAACTATAACGTTTTGCGCGTTATGTCCGGCATAAACTCCAGCTGTGCCGAAAAACAACACGCCACAAACAAAAACAGGCTCTGTTTGTGGAAAACTCGTTTGAGCCCCTGTACTTTCGCAAGAAAGGTTAGGTCAGTTGTTAGTTTTTGTATCTGACTGGTACAAAAGCAAGATTACTTGTTGTTCGGGGAACCCCTTAGAGCTTCAACTACCAAGTATGTATGGGAAACCTGCATATGGCCGAGAACAGAACTCGGGTATGGTAACAATGTTGAAGATTGGGCAATCCGCATGCTTACTACCTACGGGCGTTTTAGCCAGCCTACGGTAGGGCGTCAGAGACTGAACGGTAGTCGCTCGATGATGAAAGGTCTAAGCAGCCTGAGTCGGGTTAAGATACAGTCCACCTCCTAGGGAAACTTAGGAGATAACACCAGGGCTGGTGTTGCTTACTCGAACTAAACAGTATTTCGCACTGTTTTCAGTGTACAAGTTCGGTTTATTGTTCATAAAAATATTAAATTCGTCTTAGTGGAAATGATATTGTTTCATGTTGAAAGAATATCATTAAAATGTCTGGAGTTATTCTAGAATATTTAGAAAAATCGTATATGTTATGAAAATATACAATAAAATTGAATACTATATAACCTGTAATGTTATATAAATAAGCATTACTAATTTACTATGGAAACAACACAAAAGTTATTTAATATTTCAGGAAAAGATGTATGTATAAACACAGTAATCGACAACGATATTGTTTACTACAAAGTTATTGATTTATATCATATATTAAATATTACTAACAGTAGGTCGTTTATAAAAAATATAAATAATGAGAATAAAAAAATATTTATGACTGAAAAAATAAACCTTTCGGGAAAAAAAGTGGGAGGGAAACAAAAAACAAGCTTTATAACACTTGAAGGGGTAAAAATGGTACTGGCGAAAAGTAGAAGTATAATAGCAAATGAATTAGCCAAACAATTATGTATCGATGTACTTACACGTATAAGTTCTTATGAATGTGAAACAATTCAAACAATATTGGAAGTTTTTCGTGGTGAGAGTATGGAATGTCAATACTATATTAATGGATATCGCATAGATTTGTATTTTATTGAATACAAATTAGCAATTGAATGTGACGAACCCCATCACACAAATCGTATAAAATATGACGTAGACCGCCAAACAGAAATAGAGAAAGAGTTAAATTGTACATTTATACGATATAATCCATGCCGCCGTGACTTTACTATAAATATCACATTGAATCAAATATTCAAACATATAAAAAATTTCACTCATTCTACCCATACTTGATAAAGAAAAATACAATAGTAGCAAGTTATAATCGTATAGAATGTATAAATTTGTAATACTATATTTCTTATATACTTAGTTGAATATAAGAAATTAAAATTTGCGCTTATATGAGAATGAGACACTGCATAACTCGTTTAATTTGAGTATATGGCTCGTAGTATTTTCCGTAGCCGATGGTCAAAAAAACCTCTCAGGTACAACATGTGAGACGTATTTTTCCTATTCCTCCATATAGAATTTTAAACTTGGTCATGAGAGGGTTAAATATTCTAAGTTTCCCTAGGAGAATGGACCGTATATAATGAAACACATTATTCACACCGATTGGATACATTAATATAACACTTATATTATATAATATGTTTGATCTGTTTGATGTTTTGTTTCTTTCAGCAGATAAGGTGATTGAAAAAAAGAATAATGAAATAAAATTTACTAATTTTGTTGCACAAGCCCAAGACAAACAAATTCTAACATTAATACCAAATTCTAAAATTGAAAAACCTGGATTTTTTGGTACTAAAAGTATTACTGTAGACCATACGTTCCTGAAAGATGCATATTTGGAACTGTATGATTATTTAGTAAAATACAAAATAATTACAAAACAGGTGGGAGCATCATCTATATTTACTTGGGATAGTGTGTACACAGTTAACACCCAGTTAATTCCCAAATTAAAGGAATTGGTAAACAAACACAATACTGATTTTCCAAAATTATTGAAATTTTACAATATAAATTACGAAGAGTTATCGGTTCTGCTAAAAACGTATGAATATGGGCATATAGATGAAGTAAATGCTGTGGTAAAGGATGGGGTAAAGGATGGGGTAAAGGATGGGGTAAAGGATGGGGTAAAAGGTGGTAAAAGAAAACATAACAAAAATAAAACAAATAATAAAACGAAAAGGAAACATAATAAACACGTAACTTTTTAAACATTTTGATATCGACTGATAATCTTATTAAACAATATTCTATAGGATATTTCAATTCGAACTCAAACCCCGAAATGAAAACCATTGTTCGTACCACCATTTATTCCGAGTATTCCAACGTATATGAACGGCTGAACCCCCATGTCCATTCGATCCCTCCAAACAAGGAGGAACAACGGGAAATCATTCGTCAAGGAACACGGTTGTACAAATGCTCCATGCCGGCCGTCCAAATCGTACGATTGGAAGGGACAGGTTCAGACCGAGCCGTCATTGACCATATGTCCGAAAAAGACGCGATCGGTGCCGCCATATTATCCATTTTCAAATTCCAGCCGACCATTTTAGAACAACATGAGCTCTTTTACATGGAACACCGTATCCAAAAAGTCGTGTTACAAATGGGGTCACTGAATAAAACTGCACTGACCGAATACATGGTCGCGTACAATCCCTGGTCCTCCAACATTTTTCATTTTGTAACAGAACAGTTGCCGTCCATTTTATTCATGAATGCTGAACTCACGAAAATCGGCAAACCCAATGTCCCCTTGTTATGTATTCCCACCTCCTTCTTACAACCTCTACTTGCCTTTTTCGATATAACGAACCCCGTTCAACTCATTAACGCACCTTACCGACAACTCACTCAAGTCGACATTGTATACGAACAATCCTATATTGAGTGCGGAGCACCTTCGTCTCAGAAAATCGACGCATTGCGTACGATTGTGTTGGCCAAACCGGACCGACCAACTGAAACCAATGTCGGTATCTTGATACGACGTAAAGAGGTCCGGCGCAGTATTGTGAACCATGACGAGCTGCTCGAGTTATTAAAGACAAAACGCCCCGACCTGGAATGGCTCGTATTTGAATCCCAGCCTTTCATGGAAGCCGTGGATTTGTTCTCACGTGCACAAATGATTGTGGCGCCACATGGAGCTGGATTAACGAATATGCTGTTTGCACCACCAAATACACGGGTCATTGAACTGATGCCGACAAAAAATCCGAATTTGTGTTATTACCATTTGGCCGCTCTACTCCGTTTCGAGCACTGCATTGTTCCATGCGATCAGTTGCCCAATTTATCGTTGATTGCGCCGATTGAACTTATGGAAAAAATGATATAGAACACATAATTTGAGAGGCAAATCAATATAAACGGATGAAATGGGTGTTTCCTATCTGTTTCCATTCTCTTTTTGATATCCTTATTCAAATGGCGACACTTTTATGTACAACACCTATACCTCAACCGTCATATGAACCGCAAGATACGTTCATTACGTCTTCTCAAGACAACTTGTTATTACGCAATTTAATGCAGTTTTATGAAAACATTGAAAACATTGAAAAACTCGTGGCGATTGTCGGAGGAAAAAGCTGCATTTCATTGCGAATTGTGGATTGGTTCGTCACGAATTATGCGAAAAAGCACTATACGAATTACGTGATTACCATGAAAACGGGAATCGTAAAAGATACGATTGAACAAACGAAGTTCAAAGTATATGATAAATACAAGCTCCAATTGAAAGCTTACTCGAAACGCAGGTTCGACCCGTTTTGCAGGTGGGATCGAATTTCCATTCCTTATAAGGACGGCACGTACTTGGAAACCACGTTAGGACAACTGAATTTTTTCAAGTGGGCGATTGAACATAAAGTGCTCGACTACATTGCTGAAAATTACGAAGAAATTGAGAGGGATATGAATACCCGCAACAATGGGTCGAAACGGGCGCGTAAAAATGGAAGCATCAGCACGAGTAACGAAGATACGGACGGATGTAGTTCAAAGAATAGCACTGCGTCTTCCACCGATAGTATTTCCACCGACGGAAAAACACGCAAGAAGCGTCAGGAACTGTCTGTATCGGCTTGTAAATGTATTATGAAAGAGGAATTCCGAATTATAGTCCGATTCAACGATTAGGCTACGAACAATGGATGGAGTTTTTTATGTCTTGTATTTGTATAGAAAACATAAAATGGCGGATCTTATCCCTCTCAGGACCAACTTTAAAATTCTATATGGAGGAATGGGACAAATTCGTCATATTCCCACATGTTTGGTCCTGAGAGGGTTATAGGTGACTTTCTTAGGTTGGGAC